>Ga0207707_10003079_pt1 | contig 14798 bp, 10 predicted proteins | sample KBSC83BmetaG_FD_184336 | JGI IMG/M metagenome (GOLD analysis project Ga0207707, IMG submission 184336) | Corn rhizosphere microbial communities from Kellogg Biological Station, Michigan, USA - KBS C8-3B metaG (SPAdes) (version 2) | ecosystem: Host-associated > Plants > Roots > Rhizosphere ...
GAACAGCGTTTTGACCACCAGGTAGATCAGCACCGCGCCGGCGAGTGACTTGATGTTCCGCCAGAGCATTTGAAACGTCTCGGTCGCGGAGCCGGCGGACTTTTGCCCGCCTTTGCGCGCGTCGGCAACGACGTTCTTCGGCTTCGGTGAGCTCTTGGTATTGGGCTTGGCCATGAATTCCAACTGGCGGTGGGCGAGCGAACCGCGGACACGTCGAGTCCGCAGCGACAAGCTAGCAGCCCTCTACTACGGCTCCAAAACGCTGATCGTTCCAGGGTGAACGAGAAGGGCCGCGTCGTGTGACGCGGCCCGTCGAGCTACTCGTACCGCCCAGGTTACTTGATGTGCTTGTTGACCAACTTGGTCATCTCGAACATCGAGACCTTGCTCTTTCCGCCGAACACGGCCTTGAGCTTGTCGTCGGCGTTGATCATGCGACGCTCTTTCGCGTCCTGGAGCCCGTTCTTCTTGATGTAGGCCCAGAGCTTCTTCGTGATCTCGGTACGCGGAATCGGCTTGTCGCCGACGACCGCCGCGAGCGGACCGGCCGGCTGCTTCGGAGCCATGAACGCCGCGTTCGGCGTGCGCTTTTTCGCCTTCTTGGCCGGAGCCTTTTTCGCGCTCTTCTTCGCAGCCTTCTTCGCGCTCTTCTTGGCGGCTTTCTTACCGCCCTTCTTTGCAGCCATTCTCTCTCCCGGTAGATGGAATGGTTGGGGTTGTCGCCTCGCGAGAATCGTCGATTTTCCCTATGAAAATGCCCGATCCTCGCGGTCGAAAAGTATAGAGATCGTTGTGGGACGCAATAGGGAATTCGCGTTTTTCCCCTCTGAAAAGCGCAATTTCTCCTCTGGGAATCGTGTGTTCTCCCTCTGAAAATCGATGCAGTACCTCCGGAGATGACACGAATTCTCCTCTGAAAACACCTCGTTTTCCCTCTGAAAAATCACCCGTGCAAACGTCATCCCGAGCCCTTCGTCGCTTGCGCTGCTCGAGGGCAGGCTTCGCGAGGGATCTGCACTTTCACCTGAACTGCACCGTGAGCCAGTCGGCGATCGCGCCGAGTACCTCTCGACGCACGTGCAGCGACGGCAGCTTCGCGTAGGCGAATCCGCCCGAGGAATCGGCGACAAAGAGGTGATTCGTCGCCGGAAAGAGTCGCACCGTCACGCTCGTGTTCCCTCCCGCGCGAAACGCGGCGGCGAGCTTTTCCGCCTCGGCGGCGGGCACTTGGCGATCCGTTTCGCCCTGCAGAATGAGCGTCGGCGTTCGCACCTGACGCGCCTGCACAGAGGGATCGTACTCCAGGAAAAACTTCATCCATGGGAGTCCCGCCGCAGTGGAATCCAGCGCGCGCTGGGACGCGTCCAGCGCGCGCGTGCGCGCCTCGCCCGTCAGATGCGACATGCTATCGATCGCGTACGTCGCCTGCGCTCGGAGAACTTCTCGGCCCGGCGATGCTGTTCCCGCCATCAACACGATCGCCCTGAGCTGTGGATCGGTCGCGGCAATCATCGGCGCGATAATTCCGCCTTCGCTGTGGCCGACGATGGCGATTCGCTCACCATCGATCTCCGCCCGAGTGCGGAGATAGGCAATTCCAGCTCGAATGTCGTCTGCGAAATCGCGCGACGTTGCGCTCGTTGATCCGCGGTCAGAGCCATTCACGCCGCGATCGTCGAGCCGCAACACCGCGATCCCACGACGGCCGAGTGTATCGGCGAGCTCGCGAAACGGGCGATATCCCTTGAGCGCCGTCGACTCTTCGTCTCGGTCTTCGGGACCTGATCCCGTGATCGTGACCACCGCCGGCGCGCGACCCGTCGCGCGGCCTTTGGGAATCGTCAGTGTTCCAGAAAACCTGAGGCCCGCGCTCGACGTGACGACCACCTCCTCGGCCGTGTAGGGTGCGTTTGCTGGCGCAGAGTAGTCTCGCCGTTCAACCGCGAGCGTCTCGAGCGCCGGTCCGCGCGTGATCGAAATTCGCTGCGCGGGAATTCCGCCGCCGAGCACTTCGCCGGACGGCGTCACCGCAAGCCGCATGGTTACGCCGGCATAGGTGACCTCCGCGGTGTCGGACTGCGGGAACTTCACGGTCAACGGCAGCACCTGCGGCGCGCCGACGATGAACACCGGGAACTGCGCTTGAACGCCGCCCATCACGCGCGCGCGCATCACCATCTGCTCGATGAACGAGATCGACGGATTGACGACGACCAGCGTGCCGGGCAGACCCGGAAAGTGCGCTGGTCCTTCCGCTCCCCGCGTGACGACGATGCTGTCGCCGCCGAGAACAAATGAGCTTCGGTCGCCGACGGTATCGGCTGCCGAGCGAAAGAGCCGCGTCGTGAGACGCGTGATCAATCCGTCGGAACCGATCGTCGCATCGTACGTGAGATGTCCGCCGGCGGTGTGGTCGAGAAACTCGCCCGTGAGCTGGTTCGGCCCTCGTGTGCGTCGCTCGATGATGAGCGTATCGGTCGTACCGATCACCGTCTTGGTGATGAGGTAGAACGACGCGCGATCCGCGGCTTGTCCCTTGGCAGCCGACCATGCGAGGGTGAGAGCGACGAGCCCAGCACGACACTTCATCGAGACATCTCCTGTCATGCTACGTCCGAGTAACGCCACGAAGGCGAGATTCACGGGTAGGACGATCGTGCCGGCGTCGCGATTCCGTTCTCGATGAAGCGAGTTCTTATCACGGACAGTACTGACACGGACGGACAGTCACGGAGACGCCATGAACCAGAACGCGTCTTTTTTTCTTGGTCGATGGGAAAGCGCGCGTGGCGTCCCGAGCGGCGGTATCGAAGAATTCGGCTCGTTGCGCCACGAAGCCTAGATGTCGTTCGCGGTGTCCGTGCCGATCCGTCAGTGACCGTGCCTGTCCGTGATCCGGCTGCAGTTCAAGCCGAAAACGAATTCAGCAGCGCCATCATCTGCGTGTCGTACGGATCTGCCGACGGATCGTCCTCGCCGATCTCGACGTTCTGCTGCGGCGTCTCGAGAATGAGCGGAATGCCGCGCGACCGTGGGTCCTGCACGATCCAGCGAAACGGCTCGGTGCCGATCTTTCCCTGGCCCAAGAGCGTGTGTCGATCGCGATTCGAACCGAGATCGCCTTCGCTGTCGTTCAAGTGAAAAAAGCCGGGCGGCTCGCCAGTCGCTGACTCGAATTCGTCGATGATGCGTCGCACCGCGTCCGCGGACACGCGGAGATCGTACCCCGACGAAAACAGGTGGCACGTATCGAGGCCGTAGCCCGTGCGCGACCTGAGCGACGCGGGCACATGTCGCAGAATCGCGCCCACCTCGGCGGCTGTCTTTGCGAACGTGCGCCCAGCGCCAGCCGTGTTCTCGACGAGCACGCGCGTGCTGCTCGACGGCACCGACTCCAACGCGTGGACGATCGCCTGAGCGACGCGCTCGGCGGCGGCTTCGCGAATCTCCTGCTCCGACTTGTGTCCCGGCTCGTCGAGCGCGGCGCCTGGATGAAAACACAGCGAGCCGATGCCCAGCCCCGTCGACCGCTCGAGCTCCTTGGCCAGGCCGGCTCGCGCGCGCGATGACTTCTCTTCCTCGTGCGTCGCGGTGTTGAGCACGTACGGCGCGTGCGCCATTACATGCTTCGGATCGATCTGCGTCTGGGCGAGCGCCGTACGAAAGCGCTCGATGCGCTCGGGGCGGATCGAGCTCTTGTCGCCGTAGTACTTCGGGATCGTCGTGAACAGCTGCATCGCCCTCATCCCCGCCGCCCCCGCTCGACGAACAGCCATCTGAATTCCGCCGTTGTCGATCGTGTGAGCGCCGAAGAAGTGGGTCACGAAGCGTGTTCCTTCCAGAGGTTGATCATCCGTGCGCCGCCAACGTAGTCAACACTCTCTGGATTCTTCAGTCGACGCAAGCGCCGCACGACATCGGCGATGCGCAAGGCCTGCTCGTGAATCACGTCGAGCAGCTCGTTCCGCTCGCCCTTCTCCTCGAGCTCCATGATCATCAGCTCGGCGTTGCCGAGCAGCGCGGAGAGCGGGTTGTTGATCTCGTGCTGCAGCGCGAGCGTCGCGTCGCCGATCCCGGCCAGCCACCGCGCCTTTGACAGCTCCTCCTCGGCATTGCGTCGCGCGACATCCTGCGCCATGCGCCGCCGCGAGACGACGAAACGCGCTCGCAGATGCTGCGGCGTCGTGGGCTTCGCGATGAACTCGTCGCCGCCGGCGTCGAGAACGCTCTCGAGAATCTCCGGGTGATCGTGACCGGTGAGCACGATCACGAACACTTCGCGCTTCTCGTCCCATTCGCGAATACGCCGGCAGATCTCCACGCCATCGACGATGGGGAGATCCGAATCGATCACGACCAGCTCGGGCAACCATTCTTCGAACGTTCGCCACGCGTCGGCGCCGCTCGCGCATGTGCGCGTCTCGTGTCCCAGCTCGGTGAGCACCGACGCGACGAGCAGGCGCACTGCTGGATCGTCGTCCGCAACGAGGGCTCGCGGCAGCCGAGTTTCCGCCGGTTGAATGTCGGTCATCGGATGTGCCCCACGCGAACGACGCGAGTGCTGGTGCTGTCCGTCACTCGGTGAGTCTCCCATGACACGGCGATCGTATTTCCCGCGAGCGCGACGGCGGGTGAAGTCGCGGCATCGATGTCGCGCGATGCGGTCGTGTGCCAGTCGAAGATGTGTCCCTGCGTGGTAGACAGGGCCACGTCGACTTGCTTCCGCGTTCCGTTCGGCTCTTCGTATCCGACGAGAACGCGATCGCCTTCCGCGGCGATCGCTGTCGCGACGAGACGCTCGCCGTAGATCACGGCCACCGGTGAATGGAGCATCGATCCCATGAAATGCGCGAAGAAAACTCCGGTTCCTTCTGGAGCCACCATCGAATAGGCGGTGTGCAAGTCGTCGCCTACTGTGGCCAGCGAAGGTGCCGGCCGGCTGCACCCGGCCGAGCTCACGTCCGAAGTATCGACCGCGACAGGCGTTCCCCAAGTCGCCCCAGTGTCGCTGGACTGCGCGGTGTAGAGCGCGGCGCTGCTGTCCGGTCGTACGGACCACCAGGCGGCGTAGAGGTGGGCCGACCCGCGCGCGAGGCGCAGCGACGAGCGGCAGAGGCCTGGCGCCGCGGGCACGGTCTGACTCGCCACCTGCTCACGGGTGTAGCGGGGCTGGCCCGCGGCATCGATGGTCAGCTGACCATTCGTTCCGGACTGAGCAACGGGCACTGGATCGTTCCATTCCACCGGCGACGCGTCGCAGGCGCCAAGCGCCATCAGCAGCGCGAGAGTCCCTCTGAGGCGCATCGTCGGAGAATAGCGGAGCGGATTAACTTGAGCTATCTGCAGGGTCGTTCCAGCTGATCCTGTCATCCCGAGCTCACAGCGAGGGATCTGCACTTTCCGTTGTCATCTCAAACCCGCATCAAGGGTTCCGCACTCCGCGCCGTTTTTCGTCTCCACGCAGAGGACCGTTCTATGGCCGTTACCACCGCTCCTGACGTCGTCTCCGCCAAGGCGGAACCCGTTCGTGCTCCCTCCGGCCCGCTCGCCGGCTTCACCGGTACGCGCCGCGTGCCGCCGCCGACCAACGAACCCGTGAAGGGCTACGCTCCGAAATCGCCCGAGCGTGCCGAGCTCAAAGCTCGCCTGAAATCGATGGCCAACGAGCGCGTCGACATTCCGATCATCATCGGCGGCAAGGAATTCACCTCCGACAAAGAGCTTCGCGCGACCGCGGTGATGCCGCACAACCACCACCACGTGCTCGCGGATTGGCACAAGGCCACGCGCGCTGACGTGCTCCACGCGGTCGACGCTGCGCGCAAAGCGCGAGTGGAATGGGCCAACTGGGCGTGGGAAGATCGCGCCGCGGTTTTTCTTCGTGCCGCCGAGCTGCTCGCCACCACGTGGCGGCAAACGCTGAATGCGTCGACGATGCTCGGCCAGTCGAAGACCGCGTTCCAGGCGGAGATCGACGCCGCCGCGGAGCTGATCGACTTCTGGCGATACAACCCTGCGTACGCGCAGGAGCTCTACGACGAGCAGCCGGTTTCGAACCACACGATGTGGAATCAGCTCGACTACCGTCCGCTCGAAGGCTTCGTCTACGCGGTGACGCCGTTCAACTTCACGTCGATCGGCGGCAACCTGCCCACCGCGCCGGCGCTCATGGGCAACACGGTGATCTGGAAGCCCGCGTCGACCGCGATGCTGTCGGCGTACTATCTCATGAAGCTGCTCGAGGCCGCCGGACTTCCGCCGGGCGTCATCAACTTCGTCCCGGGCGACGCAGTCGAGATCTCGAACATTCTGCTGTCGCATCGCGAGCTGGCCGGCGTGCACTTCACGGGCAGCACGCACGTCTTCAACAGCATGTGGAAGACGATCGGCGCGAACATGTCGCAGTACGGGACGTACCCGCGTATCGTCGGCGAGACTGGCGGCAAGGACTTCATCGTCGCGCACCCGTCGGCCGATCCGCAGGCACTCGCCGTCGCGATCGCACGCGGCGGCTTTGAATTCCAGGGCCAGAAATGCTCGGCCGCGAGCCGCGTCTACATCCCGCGCTCGCTCTGGAAGCAGGTCCGCGACAGCACGGTCGCGATGATGGAAGACATGCGGATGGGCGACATCACCGACTTCCGCAACTTCGTCGGCGCGGTGATCGACGAGAAATCATTCAAGAAGATCAGCGAATACCTGGACGACGCGCGCAAGAACGCGAAGATCGTTTCCGGCGGTACCGCGAAGGGCGACGAAGGCTACTTCATCAAGCCGACGCTCGTCGAGACGGACGATCCGGGCTACCGTCTCCTTTGCGAGGAGATCTTCGGCCCCGTCGTCACGGCGCACGTCTACGATGATGACGATTGGTCGGAGACGCTCGAGGTGATCGACCAGACCTCGCCGTACGCGCTGACCGGCGCCGTGTTCGCGAACGATCGCGCCGCGGTCCGTGAAGCGATGATGGCGCTGCGGAATGCGGCCGGAAACTTTTACGTGAACGACAAGCCGACGGGCGCAGTCGTCGGCCAGCAGCCATTCGGCGGCGCACGCGCGTCGGGCACGAATGACAAGGCCGGATCGAAGCTGAACCTCGTGCGTTGGGTGAGCGCGCGAGCGATCAAGGAGACGTTCTCGCCGCCTTTGGATTACAAGTATCCATTTATGGCCGAGGAATAACGGGAAGGGGGAAGAGGGAAGCGGGAAGAGGGGGGAAGGGGTACGAGGGAAGCGGGCAAGCTAGTCGCACACGTGCAGCCACTTTCCCCTCTTCCCGTAAACCTCTTCCCCCCTCTTCCCGCTTCCCCCTTCCCCCGTCCCGTTTTCCATGCTGATCCTCTCCCAATCCGACATCGAGCGTCTCCTCCCGATGGACGCTTGCGTCGACGTGATGGCCGCCGCGCTCTCGTCGCTAGCGAAAGGCGACGCGGCGCTGCCGCTCCGCACGATCATGCGCGTGCCGAACACCGACAACTTCTTCGCGACGATGCCCGGCTACATCGCGCTGAACGGCGAAGGCGTCTTCGGCGCGAAGCTCGTGACCGTATTCCCCGGGAATCAGGGTACCGCGTTCGACTCGCATCAAGGCGCAGTGCTGATCTTCGACAACGAACACGGCGGCGTCGCGGCGATTCTCGACGGAACCGCGATCACGAGCACGCGCACCGCGGCGGTTTCCGGTGTGGCGACGCGCGCGTTGTCGCGTGAGAACGCGTCCACGCTCGCCATTCTCGGATCCGGCGTGCAGGCGCACACGCATCTCGAGGCAATGTGCAGCGTGCGGCCCATTCGCACACTTCGTGTTTGGAGCCGAAGCGCAGACAACGCACGCAAGCTCGCCGAGCTCGCGCGGCGCGAGTACGGACTCGACGCAAGCGCGTCAGCAACGGGCGAAGAGGCGGTTCGCGGCGCGGACATCGTCTGCACGACGACGTCGTCGAACGAACCGGTGCTGTTCGGCGATTGGCTCTCGCCGGGAACGCACGTGAACGCGGTCGGCGTCTCGCAGCCGCACGCGCGCGAGCTCGACGCCAAAACGGTCGTCGGCTCTCGTCTGTACGTCGACCGGCGAGAGTCGGCTCTCAAAGAGCCGGGCGACATTCTCGCGCCGCTCAAAGCGGGCGAGATCACGCCCGACCACATCGTCGGCGAGATCGGCGAAGTGCTGATCGGCGCCGCACCCTCGCGCAGCGGTCCCGAGGAGATCACGCTCTTCAAATCGCTCGGCCTCGCGATCGAGGATCTGGCCGCGGCGTCGTACGTGTACGCCGAGGCGGTCAAGACCGGAACCGGGGTTCGTGTCGAGCTTGGCGGAGCGCGCGTTGCGGCACATTGAGCCGCCGACGATCGAAAACATTCGCGCCGCCCGCGAACGAATCGCCGGCACGGCGATCCGAACACCGCTGATTCGACTGCCCATCGAGTCGCCTCACGAGATCCATCTCAAGCTCGAGTCGCTGCAGCCGATCGGTTCGTTCAAGCTGCGCGGAGCGACGAACGCCATTTCTTGTCTGTCGCGCGACACGCTAGCGGATGGCGTGTATACCGCGAGCGCAGGCAACATGGCCCAGGGTGTCGCCTGGAGCGCCCGCGCGCTCGGCGTACCGTGCACCGTCGTGATGCCCGAGACGGCGCCGCGCACCAAGGTGGAAGCCGTCGAGCGGCTCGGAGGCAAGATCGTCTACCTGCCGTACGACGAGTGGTGGCAGACGCTCGCCGATCATGGCCGGCAGGGAATTCGTGGAACGTTCGTGCATCCCGTCGCTGACCGCTTGGTCATGGCGGGCAACGGCACCATCGGTTTAGAGATTGCTGAAGATGTCCCCGACGCCGATGCCGTCCTCGTTCCCTTCGGCGGCGGCGGACTCGTTTGCGGAATCGCCACCGCCGTGCGGGCAATCATCCCGAAGGTTGCCGTCTATGGCTGTGAAGTCGCGACGTCGACGCCGCTCAAAGCCGCGCTCGCCGCCAACGCACCGGTGAAAGTCGAACGCACGCCGAGCTTCGTCGACGGCATCGGAGGCCGCGGGGTATTGCCCGAGATGTGGCCGATCGTTCGACCGCTGGTGAGCGGCTCGATCGTCGCTTCACTGGACGAGGTCGCCGCCGCCGTCCGCCTTCTCGTTGAGCGGGCTCGTGTTGTCGCCGAAGGCGCTGGCGCAACGCCAGTCGCGTGCGCGCTCTCGCATGCTCCGGCGGGCCGGAAGATCGTCTGCGTCGTTTCGGGCGGAAACATCGACACGAAGATCCTCGCGGACATTCTTACTGCGCCGGCCCGTACGATTTGAACGATGAGCTACGGCCACTAAAACGGAGAAAGAAAACGGCTCTGCGCGGAGAAGCGAGCTCGACTCGACAATCCATTCGGTGTTGGCACCCATTCTGCCCAATGACGAGTTCGAGCGCGGACCAGCCGATCGGTGCGGGGTTGGCGTCGGGCGCCGCTGGTCGATAGATGCATGAGGGGACGTCGATGCGTGTACTGCTGGATTCCGCTGGTGTTCGATGGATGGTCTTCGAGGTGAAGCGACCGGGCTCGGAGCGAGCGACCTACTTGCCGGAAGAGTTTGGCGACGGCTGGCTCTGTTTCGAGTCGAGTACGAGCAAGCGACGCCTCACACCAATTCCACCGCATTGGCGCGAGTACGGCGACGACGAGCTCGAGCGAATGCTGGGTGAGGCAAGGCCGGTGATCCGCACCCGTCCCAGCGTAGAAGACCGGCCGTCGAGCGATCGTTGAACGTGTAGCACGGACGAAGAAAAGGCGGCGGGCATTTGCCCGCCGCCTCTTTCGTTCTCACGGCGTTGGTTTCGGCGGCGGCTTGGTAGCCGGCGGCTTCGGCTTCGCAGCGCCCTTGCCAATCGACCGGTAGTACTCCTCGACGTTTTGCCGATACGCCGGCGGAACGTCGCCCGAGCGCTCGAGCAGCACCTTGGTCGAGTCCCCTTCGCCGAGTCGTCGGCGCAGCCCGAATTCAAAGTCCTTGAAGCCCTCGATCGTCTTCGCGCGAAGATCGGAGGCCGTGTGGTTGTCCTCGAGAGACTGCGGATTCGTGAGCTGGCGCAGGTTCTCCATCGCCTTGTCGAGATCCGTCGTCGCGATTCCCTGGCGCTGTAGATCGCGTCGGAGCGCTTCAGCATCATTCAACCGCTGCTGCGCCTCTCGGCTGAACTGTGCGGCATCCTCGGCGGAAAGACGGGCATTGCCAGCGAGGTTGCCACCGTTCGGAATGCCGCCGCCGCCCTGATTCGCGGTGTTCGGCTGACCCTGTCGGTTGCCAGTCGGACGCTGGCCGCCATTCGGCTGACCACCACCGCCCTGTTGAGCTTGCTGGCCTTGCTGTCCCTGTCCTTGCTGTCCTTGGCCCTGCTGACCCTGGCCCTGCTGACCCTGCGACTGCTGGCCTTGAGCCCCACCCTGCTGTCCTTGTTGTCCTTGTTGCCCCTGCTGGCCATTCGCTTGTTGCTGCTGTTGCTGCTGACCTTGGCCCTGGCCCTGTTGACCGTTCTGTCCCTGCTGTCCGCGCTGATTCTGCTGTGCGGAAGCGCTTTGTTGGCCCTGCTGGTTTTGACCCTGGCCCTGTTTCCCCTGCTGTCCTTGTTGATTCTGCCCTTGTTGGTTTTGCTGTCCTTGTCCCTGCTGTCCTTGTTGGCCCTGCTGGCCGTTCTGCTCCGACAAGCGCCGCTGATTGCCGTTCCCGTTCGCGTTCTGCTCGGCGCGCTGGCGCATGCGCTCGTCCATCGATTCGAGACCTCTCACGAGATCACGGGCTTTGTCGGCAGCCTGCGCCTGCTGTCGCTGTCCGGTGCCGTTCTGCGCGGCGGACTGAGCCTGCGCAATGCGCTGACCGAGATCGGCGATGTCCGCGCCGATCTGCTGCTCGGCTGAGTTCATCCAATCCTGCGGCGCGGTGCGCGTCTGCTGCTGCGAGTAGCGCAGCTTCTCTTCGAGCTTTCGACCTCGGAGCGTATCGGCGGCTGATTCGAGCGCGCGAGACACGTCCTTCTGATCGCGCTTCGAGTCCAGCGCCATGCGGTCGAGCTTGGACTTGAGGTCCTTCACTTCATCCGCCATCGCGCCCTTCTGACCGGCGATCGACTGCTGGATCTGCTGGCGCTCCTGCGAGCCCGCCTGCGTCTGACCCATCCGCTGCACGTCGGACTGCACGTTCTTCTCTTGATCCGCGAGCTGCTGCGCCTTGCGCGCGATGTCGTTGAGATCGCGCTCCGAGCGCCCGTTCTTCTCCTGATCGAGCAGCCGACGAGCTTCCTGCAGGTTGTTCAACGCTTGGGTTGCGTCACCGCCCTTCTGGCCATTCGCGGCAGCGCGGCGCATGGCGTTCGCCGCATCCTGAAGCCGTCGCGCAGCGTCCGCCATCGACTGTGAGTTTTGTTCGCGCGCGAGACGCTCGAGCTGTCTCGCCTGGTCTTCCGTCTGTTGCGCGAGATCGCGCTGGCCCTGTCCGCCGGACGCGCCCGACTGACCCATCTGGCTGAGCGAATCCGCCTTTCGACGCGCTCGGTCGTTCTCCAGCTGCTGGCGAGCGGCGAGCTCCTTCAGCTTTTCCGCCGTGGCGTCGGCTTGGTTGTCGGCCTGTTGCTGCTGCTGGCTCTGCTGTTGGCCGCGCTGCACCGTCTCGTACTGGTTGCGGAGACGATCCTTCTGCAGCTCGAAGATGTCGGCGAGATCCTGCGCGTCCGTCTTCTGTTGTCCGCCACCACCGCCACCGCCGCCACCTCCCTGCGAGATCTGAATCTCGCGGAACACTGCCTCGGCATTGCCGAGCTCCTTGAGCGCTTTCTGTTCGGACGGTAGCGCGCCACGCGGAGAACCTTGCGTCAGCTTCTTCTCGGCGGAATCCATCTGCGCCGCGGCCTTCGGAAGAATCTGCGCGATCTTCGCCCAGTTGCTGTCCGACTTGGCAATGCCGCGGTCGACGAGACGGCTCGCCAACTGCTCGGCCTGTTCACGCAACCGCTGCTGCGAGAGCCGCAGCGTCGCGAGGTTCTCATCGAGCGATTTCTTGTCGGTGATAGCGCTGTCGCGCGCTGTCTTGAACGTCGCCGCGATTATTTCGCGCTGATGCTGCGACAGCTGGCCCGCCTCGTCCGCCTGCCCGCCGCCGCCGCCACCACCACCGCCGCCACCCTGGCGCTGGCGGTAATCGTTCTCATAAGGCCGGACAGTGAGGAAATAGATGTCCGACGACGCGCGCTGCGCGCCGCTCACTGCATTGTTGTCGGTCGCGCGCGCATAGTACGAGACCACGTCGCCAGGCTGAAGCTTGAGATCCTCCAGCATCAGCGTGTACCCGGCCGAGATGTCGCGAATCGCCTTCGTGCCGTCGTGGAGCGACATCACGCGCTCGTCGCCACCGTTCACCGAGTACACGAGCTCGAGCTTCGCGACGCCGTAGTCGTCTTCGGCCTGCGCTTCAGTGTAGACCTCGTCGACGGACAACACCTTCTCGTCGCGACCGGGCTTCGTGAAGTGCACCGTCGGCGCGCGATCGGGCAGCGCGTCGATCTGATAGTCGAGGGAGCCGGTGACCATTTTTCCATTCGGTCCCTCGAGCTCGATCTTGTAGAAACCGGATTTGTCGACGCGCAGCATGGCCATGAGATGACCATCGTCCGTCGGCACGAGCTTGAGCGTGTCTCCGCCGTCGACGATGACACGGCCGCCCTTCGTCGCCACCGTGGGCGACACGCGGATGCGCACCATCGTTCCCTTCAACGCGGCGATGTCGCCGATGCTGTCGACGTCCTGCGTCGGAAGCTGCGTATATGCGGGGAAGCGATACTGAAGACTGATCTCCTTCACGTACGGGAGATTCGCGACATCGAGCGTGTACACGGTCGATCGCACGCCATTCGCTTCGACCGCATACTGCGTCTTACTTCCGATGTCGAACAGCCGGAAACCAAACTTCCCACTGCTGTCGGACGTCATTGCGAGCCGCGTCCAATTCGCCGAGTCGGCGCTTCGGACCAAGAGCTCGACGCGATCGGATTGGAAGCCGCGCAGCTGCGCTTCAATCAGCTCGTCGCCGCCCTTCGCGATCGTGGCGTTCCCTGGATCGACCGCAATGCTGAACAGGCTGACCGGCTCCGAGCTGTTCCACGGCTGAGCGATCAAGTGCAGCCCATGGCGAAGCACCTGCGGTCCGAGCACGGTGAACAAGACCGCGGCAGCCATGACCGATGCAAGCACCGCCGTGTTCACGCGGATCTCGCCGGCGTCGATCGTTCGACCCTCGCCGGCGTGACGCACGCGCTCGAGCGCGCTCCGCGTCAGCCGATCGATGATCGCGGGCGACCGCAGCGCGCCCGCGCCGGCGCCGGGATTCTGCATCTCGACCGCCGTGATCACGCTGGCGCGAAGACTCTTCTCGTGCTCCTCGAGATACAGCGCGACCTGCGTGTCCTCGAACTTTGGCCGCAGCGGCCACACGATGAATCGAACCGCGATCGCGACGATCGCCGCGATCGCCCCAATCCGGCATCCGAGCACCGCCGCATCGCTGTATTTGAGAACGCTCATCAAATACGACGCCGCGACCAGCACCGCCCAGCCGGCCGCGACCGTGATCGCGGCGCCGCGCAGCGCTCGCTTCGCGCGATACCGGTTCCGCACACTCCGAACGACGCTGAGGAGCTGCGACTGATCGGAGGGAAGCCCGTGTACGCTTTCCATGTTGCCCCCTATCCCGCTCTATGACGTAGCGCGCGACAGTCGATTCGACATCGCCGTTTCGACGGCCATCAAGAACAATGCACCAAGCAACAAATACCACCAGACCTTCTGCCGGTTTTCCTGATCCTGGGGAGTACCGGCGTTGAAGTCGCTGCCCGCTTGCCGTTGGCCGCTATCCGACGTCACCGCCGCGACGATCTCCTGTGGATCGAGGTGCGACAGATTCGACTCGGCCGGATCGACATTCACCGCGATCGGCCTGCCACTTCCCGCGGGCGTGTCACGTCCGCCGATTTCATAAAACCCTTGTTCATGCAGCGTCACCAGATGATTCGGACCGCTCGCGGTGACACGGTCGCGCGCGCCAGACGGCGACTCGAGTCGAAGCTCCCGCGTGCTGTCCGCGCTGCCCGCTCGGCTATTCGTGAACGGCGCGGTGAGCTCGCCATGTCGCGACAGGTCGACGACTTCGCCCGCGACGTACCACGGTCGTGGATCCGCGTACCGGCCCGCATGCTTCCCAAGCTGATGCATGAACGGCAAGAACACGGGCTGCAGCGGAAGATTCGTCCAGTATGAATCGAACGACGACGCCCAGATGAGCACTTTGCCGGCGCCCGCGGCGCGCTCCACGAGCGCGGGTGAGCCGTCGTCGAATCGAGCGGGACTCGTCGCCCCTGTGAGCGGAACCAGTGCTCGATACCTATAAAAGCGAGCGGTCGAGAAGTCGCCGCTCCTCGGCGCATTGAACAACTCGAAGATTGGATGCGCATAGTCGAGCGACGACAGCGTGCCGCCCGCGTCGGTCGTTCGATCCACAGATTGGCCGATCGTCGCCGGCAACAGTGCGCGCCAATCCGCGCTCCACGTCTCGGCGCGATTCGTTCCGGGAACGATGATCAATCCCAATCCAGCATCGATGGCGGCGCGAAGTCGTTTGCCGACTTCGCCGCCCGGAGGATCGACCTCGTCGAGCACCACGACTGCGCGTCCTTCGAAATCGCGCGGAGTCAGATCGCCGACATTCTTCTGGTCGACGCGGAACGAGGGCCGATCGCCAATCGAGAGCGCGCGGCTGAGATACAGTCACTGATTCTGT
>Ga0207707_10003080_pt1 | contig 14795 bp, 13 predicted proteins | sample KBSC83BmetaG_FD_184336 | JGI IMG/M metagenome (GOLD analysis project Ga0207707, IMG submission 184336) | Corn rhizosphere microbial communities from Kellogg Biological Station, Michigan, USA - KBS C8-3B metaG (SPAdes) (version 2) | ecosystem: Host-associated > Plants > Roots > Rhizosphere ...
GTGCCCTGGATATGGCTGTTGTCGTAGACCTCGATCCGCTTCGGCGGCTGCGGCAGCTCCAGCGTCGCGGCCAGCGATTCCAGGAGGCGGGCCTGGGTCGCGGTGTCGGCGAGCTTGCGTCCCAGTGCCTCGCGCGCATTGGTCAGCGCATGCGCGATCAGCTCCTTTTTCTCGCCGCGCTTCGGCACCGATACTTCGACCTTGTGGCCGGCCTTCACCGCGAGCGCGTCGGCCAGCAGCTCGCTTTCCTCGATCTCGTGCGAGAGCAGGATCAGTTTTGGCGGCGGCTTGTCGTCGTAGAATTGCGCCAGGAACGACGACAGCACTTCCTCCGGCGTGTACGACTTCTCCGCCCGCGGGAAATAGGCGCGGTTGCCCCAGTTCTGGCCGGTGCGGAAGAAGAATACCTCGACGCAGGAATAGCCGCCTTCCTGGTGGATGGCGAACACGTCGGCTTCCTCCACCGTGCGCAGGTTGATGCCCTGCTGCGACTGGATCGCCGACAGCGCGGCGAGACGGTCGCGATAGACCGCCGCAGACTCGAACTCCAGCTCGCCGGACGCCCTTTCCATCTCGGCCGCGAGCTGCGCCTTCGCGGCCTGGCTGCGGCCTGAGAGGAATTCGGTGGCCTCGCGCACGAGCTCGGTATAGCCGGGAAAATCGATCTCCCGCGTGCAGGGGCCGGCGCAGCGGCGGATCTGGTAGAGCAGGCACGGCCGCGTGCGGCTTTCGAAAAAGCCGTCGGTGCAGGAGCGGATCAGGAAGGCGCGCTGCAGCGCCGTGATGGTGCGGTTGACCGCGCCCGCGGACGCGAACGGGCCGAAATAGCGTCCGGGCCGGCTCTGCGCGCCCCGGTGTTTCAGGATCTGCGGCGCCCAGTGGTCGCCGGTGAGCAGGATATAGGGGAAGGACTTGTCGTCGCGAAGCTGCACGTTGAAGCGCGGCCGCAACTGCTTGATGAGGTTGGCCTCGAGCAGCAGCGCTTCGGTCTCGGTCGTGGTCGAGATGATCTCGACATTGGTGGTAGCGGCGATCATGCGCAGGATGCGCGCCGGCAAGGGGGCGCTCACTCGCGCATAGGACGCGAGCCGTTTGCGGACGTTCTTGGCCTTGCCGACATAGAGCACGTCGTTGGCCGCATTCAGCATGCGGTAGACACCGGGCGAGGTCGGTGCGAGCTTGACCGCGTTTTCGATCGCGGCATGCCCGACCGCGAGCGGGCCTTCGGCGACCGGTTCGGCGGTGTCTTCGGCAAGTTCCGGCAGCCGTCCCTCTTCGTCTTCGTCGTTTGTCGACGTCGCCGGGTCGATATCGGGGGCAGTCAGGTCTTGCGGCGGCAAATCGGCCTGGGAGCCGTGCTGCGCCTGATGTAAGGGCGGCGCCGGAGGAGCGGTCTTGTCGGTGGTCATGGCCCAAATTTAGTGGCTGGCGCCGCCGATTTGAAGTTCCTGACGAGGTCCGCAACGCCGTCGCGCACAGGTCTGTCTCGAGGCCGGGGTAACCTGGTGCCCCATGCTTGCCGGCAACGCTTCATTAAGAACGTCAGCTCGGCCTTTACCCTTGATCAAGAACTTTAACTTCGCCGGTAACACTTCATTAAGAACGTTAAGATCGCGGTAAGAGCCCTTAACAAGCCTTTAACTTAAAACTCCCGATAAATCTTATCGAAAAGGCTGGAGTTCCGTAACCAACGGTCTGCCAGCGCGCTTTTGCGGCGCGCAGGCTGGCGTGGCGGTGACGGCGGTTGCGTTGGAGTTTTGGGGTATGAAGGGGTACGTTTGGGGCGCCATGCCGCTTGCCTTGGCGTTGGCCTTGGCGCTGGCCTTGGCCGGGACCGCCCCGGCACGCGCGGCCGATCTTTACGGATCGCGCGGCGCGCCCTACACGGTCTACCAGCCGCTCAACGCCTATAGCTGGGCCGGTCCCTATCTCGGAGGCACCCTCGGCTACGAGTGGGGCACTGTCAGCAACAATCCCACCAAGCCAAGCGGCTTCGTCGGCGGCGTGACGGCCGGCTACAACTGGCAGCAGCCGAACAGCCAATGGGTGTTCGGCATCGAAGGCGATCTCCAGGCGACCGGCGCCGATGATACCTTCGCACCCTGGAAATTCTCCAATCCCTGGTTCGGCACCGTGCGCGGCCGCGCGGGCTATACCGTCAGCAATGTCTTGTTCTACGGCACCGCAGGTCTCGCCTTTGGCGGGCTGCGCGGCGAGACATTTGGTCGGTCGGAGACCCACACGAGCGCCGGTTGGACCGCGGGCGTGGGCGCCGAAGTCGGCTTCGCGCCGCATTGGAGGGCGAAGATCGAATATCTCTATGTCGATCTCTCCGACAGTCCGTTCGCAATTACAGGGGTGTCAAATGGCTTCCGGTCCAACATCGTCAGGGCCGGCGTGAACTATCATTTCTGATAGCCAACAAGAAAACTGGACGCAAAAAACCGGACGATGGACACACAAACTCCCGGCCACGGCGGTGGCCGGGATTTTTTGTTCGGGCCGTGCGCACGCAGACAACAGCAGGCCCTCCGCATGGAAGCCGCTTCGCACAAACGAAAACGCCTCAAATACGAAAAGTCAGGATTGAATGACGAGGTTGACCGCCTTGGGCCCTTTGCCCTTCTTGTCCGGCTCGACCTCAAAAGCGATGCGTTGTCCTTCGGTCAAATCCTTCAGTCCCGCCCGCTCGACCGCGGTGATGTGCACGAACACGTCCCGCCCGCCGTCGTCAGGCTTGATGAAGCCGTAGCCACGTTCTCCATTGAAGAACTTGACCGTCCCAGTCATGGCCATCGGGAAACTCCTCCCCCGTATTGCTCCACCGCCACGCGCATGTCGCGCAGCGGCTGACCGGCAATCGCCGTCTGAAGCTTGGCCACCTGGGCTGATCGGCGTCACGTCACCGGTCTGCCTGGATTTTTTTGTTCGGCCTTGTCACTCCGCCGCAACCATTCGCGGAAGCGGAACGTAAAGCCAGTCCGGGATTGAGCATAATACGGTTCCCGGCAAATTGAATACGGATTTTCCGTCAGGACCCGACTCAAGCTTTGGGTATCTCCAACCGGAAGCGGCCGGCGCCGCCCTGACCGAGCGGCTTTTCCAACTCGGGGAGGATGGTCTTGAGTTCGGCTTGCAACGTCCAGGGCGCGTTGACGATCAGGAGACCGGCGGATGCGAGCGCAGCGTCGGCGGCCTGCGGCGCGACGCTGAATTCCAGCCGCAGGCATTTGCCCGCAGGCTTGACTGACGCAGCCGCGCGCGCGACCTGCTGCGCCAGTGCGTCGGTCGCGCGTCGGCTTTTGGCGGGATACCAGATGAGGTAGCTGCCGGTCGGCCACTTCTGGAAGGCGGCGGTAAAACTGTCCGCCAGCCGCTCGAATTCATCCTTGGCCTCGAACGCCGGATCGATCAGCACCAGGCCTCGCCGTTCGTTTGGCGGCACGAATGCCGGCAGCGCCGTCCAGCCGTCGAGACCGACCACCCGTGCCTGAGCGTCGCGCCGAAGCGCCTCGATCAGCTTCTTGCGCGCCGAAGGCTCCAGCTCGCAGGCGGTCAACCGGTCCTGGGGACGGAGCAGCGCACGCGCGATCAGCGGCGAGCCCGGATAGACCTTGAGTGTGTTGTCGGGGTTAAAGGCCCGGACGATGTCGAGATAGGGTTTGACCAGCGGCAGGGCGCTTTCCGAAAACCGCGCCTGCAAGACCCGCGCAATCCCGGTCAGCCACTCGCCGCCGCGGCGGGCTTCGTCGCCTTCGAGATCGTAACGTCCGGCCCCGGCATGGGTCTCGATGACACGGAAGGCGGCCGGCTTCTCCTGCAGGTAAAGCAGGATGCGCGTGAGCGCGATGTGCTTGATGACATCGGCAAAGCCGCCGGCATGAAAGGCGTGACGGTAGTTCATGCCCGTGGGTTACGACATCGGGCGCGTCATTGCGAGCCACGGGTCGCGCGAATGCTCGCCCGATGACAGGCTCGGCGAAGCAATCCATGCGCCATCGCGGAGAAAACTGGATTGCTTCGTCGCTTTCGCTTCTCGCAATGACGTCGCTAGCCGCCTCGCATCGGCGGCATGGTCACCTGATCGAGCGGGCAGGCCTGGCGATCGATTTCCGGGCAGTCGCGGAATTCCAGCTCCTTGCTCATGCAGATGCGCACTTCGCTGAGCCGCTTGCGACTGCAGGTGACGGCGATGCCGGACGCCGTCAGGCCCGGATTGACCTTGATGAAGGCCTCCTCGACCTCGGCGGGGGAGAGCGTCTTGGCATCGGGCAATTGCAGATAGTCGTCCGGGATTTTCACGACGGCGCGGGCCTTGCGGATGGTCTCGAAATAGGCCCGCTCGCCAAGGCCGGAGCAGGTGCCGTGCTTGTCCCATTCGTTATAGATCAGCCCGGGAGCGGGCATCAGGTCGAGCATCGAGCTCATGATGTTGCGCGCGAGCCGCGGCGAGGGACGCTGACAATATTCCGGATAGCCCTTCTCGTATTGCGGCCATAGCCCGTGCACCACGAAGGAGAACGGCCGGCCGCCGCATTGGATCTGCTGTGAGCGCCCGCCGCCGCCACGGTCCTCCCGGCCTTCGCAGAAGGAGGGCGACCAGGACAACGACAGCACGTAGAAGTCGAACTGGCCCGGCGTGTTCTGGCGCCGGTCCTGGGCGGACGCCGGCGTCGTCATGGCCAATGTCGCCGATGCAAAAAGGCCGGCGGCAATCAACAAGCGCGACATCGAAGCGGAATGAAACATGGCAACGCCCCTTCAACCTAACCGAGAGACCAGCGTAGCAGAGCAATGGAACATTTCAAGAACAAAAACAAAAGGCGCCCCAACGGGCGCCTCAAATTCAACCTCTACCCCGAAAGACTAGGGCCCGGCGGCCTTGCAGGCGGGGTTATAGGCCCAATTGCGGTCGAGCCCGGCCACGCACCATTCCACCCCCTGGCCAAAGGCGGCGAAGCCGCCGTCCTCGATGATGGAGTAGGTGAGCGCATGGAATTTGCCGTCGGTCAGTTGCACAGTACCGGCGCAATAGCGGCGCGGAATATTGTCGGACTGCCAGGGCCGGAAGGCGATCTCGTGGATATTGCCGTAGGCGACGATCTGCAGCCGGGAATTCCAGAAGGTGCTTTCCTTCTCCTGGAACTGGCTGGTGATGGTGCCGAGCGCCCGCTCGCATTCGGCGACCCGGCCGTCATAGCTCGGGCCGAACAGGCCGAAATTCAGCTCCGCCGGATTGGCAGCCATCGCCGGGCGGCCGAAGGCCAAAAAGGCGAGGGCGGCAACGGCAAAGCCGAAGCGCAGGAAGCCGGGACGGTTCGAGGAAGTAGCGAGGTCGCGCATGTGCAGTCCCGTAAAGGGCAGTCTAGCCATAGTCGGAACCGTGCATCCTCGCCCCGGCGCGGTCAAGTGCAGCACGGCAACACTTGGCCTTAGTCTGCGCAAGAGCTCCCTGGCCGTTCTTTTCACCAGCCGCGACACCTCGTAAGATAAGGCAACGAAATGGAGTCTCCGATGCGAAAGATGGTGGCCGCCGGCCTCGTTGCCATGGGCGGAATGCTGGCGGGTGCGCCGGCGCAGGCCGACTGGGTGCCCTCGTTCAAGGGCAACGACACCGGCGGCATCATCGCCTGGGAGCTGGCGCATGATTCCGATGCGCGGCTGCTCGCGGTCAATCACTGCGCCCGCTACGGCAAGGTCGTGAAATTCCTGGCTGTCGATCCACAATATGGCGGCTACATTTCCTTCTCCTGCCGTTGGGTCCCCTATGGGGCCAGCGACCGGCCGCTCAGCGTGAAATACTGAGCTGCTCGAATAATCAAAACCAGGGAGCACGCAACATGATGCGGAAGCTTCTGTCGTCGGGCTTTTGCGGTCGCGCCTTTTTCGGTTGTGCTCTGGCGCTGCTGACGACCGCTGTCGCCGCCGAGGAATTGCCTGTGCGCAAGGCCGGTCTGTGGGAGATGAAGATCGTCAGGCCTGGCGCGAAGCTGCCGGACATGACGATGCAGCACTGCACCGATCCGACCACCGACAAGGAAATGAACAACTCGGTCTCGCCGCTTGCCAAGCAGATCTGCTCGAAGCAGGACGTGGTGAAGACCGCAACCGGCTATGTCAGCGATTCCGTCTGCACCGTCAGCGGCGTCTCGATGACGACGCATGCGGAGATCGTCGGCGATTTCAATGCGGGCTACACCGTGACCAGCAAGTCGCACAGCGACAAGGGGCCGACCGGCGCGCCGCTCGACACCTCGACGACCATCGAAGCCAAATGGATGGGCGCCTGCAAGCCGGATCAGAAGCCCGGCGATATCATGATGCCCGGCGGCTTCAAGCTCAACATCAAGGACGCCGAGAAGCTGAAAGGCCTGGTGCCGCCGCCAAAGGCGAACTAGCGCTTGGGCCACTGTCCGGCGGCTGCAAGCAGCAGCGTCTCGGCGAGGCCGACGTCCTCGCCATCGGTGATGACAGCGATGGTGAGCGGCGTATCGCGACGCGGAAAGTGAAATACCGCGGGGCTGCAGCCGGGACCGCCGCCGGTATGACCATAGATTGGCCCCAGCGTATCATCGAGATCGATCGAAAGCCCGAGCCCGTAACCGGGAAGCCGCCACGGCCGTCCGGGTCCTGCGCTGACAAAGCGGGCAATCGGTTTCATCATCTGTTCAAGCAACGCTGCCGGCAGCAGTGTTTCCATGATCCCGCGCAGCGTGCGCGCGGCGTCGATGGCGGCGCAGCCCACTACGCCGTGTGCGATCCAGCCTGGGTCATAGTGCTCCGCGACGACGACCGGCAGGCCGCCGTCGGCGAGATAGCGGCTTGGACCGAAGGCGAAGGAAGCGAGATCGGCTTTGGTCAGCGGCACCGAAGCGCTGGCGACGCCGATCGGATCGAAGATCTCCCGCCGCAGGACGGTCTCCATGTCGCCGCCGCCAATGCGCATCAGCACGTCGCGTAGCCACATATAGCCGATGTTGGAATAGGCCCAACTCGTCGCCGGCTCGAACAGCAGCCGGTCGCCGCCAGTGTGGGCCAGGAATTCTTCCGCGCTCCAGGATGGCGACGAGGAGCGAACAGCGGCGTGATATTCTGCAAGCCCGCCATAGTCCGGCAAACCGCTGATGTGGGCGAGCACGTCGCGAAGCGTGACTTGCGCCGCGAGCGGATATTGCGGCAGGAAGCGGTCAAGGGTGTCATGAAGACCGATGAGACCGGCCGCAACGAATCGGAGCAGGGCGGCCGCCATGATGGTCTTGGTGAAGCTGTAGAGCAGCACGCGGCTTTCACGCGCGAACGGCTGGCGAAAACCAGTGCGCGTGACCACGGCTACTTCGGGACTGTCGGCGGCGAGCACCGCGATGAGAGCCCCGGTGACGTTGGCGTCGGGTGGCTGGCGATCGAGCAGATCCTTTATGGCCGACAGGATAAGCTCGTTCATCGGCGGTTTTTCCCGCTTCGCGTCGCTGGTTACACCGGCACCCGCACGCTGGCGCGCAGGCCGCCCATCGGGCTGTCGCCGAGCGTGATGTCGCCGCCATGCGAGCGGGCGATGTCGCGGGCGATCGCGAGCCCGAGGCCGGTGCCGCCCTCGTCCTGGTTACGGGCGTCGTCGAGCCGCAGGAACGGCTTGAACACTTCCTCGCGCATGGGGACGGGAATGCCGGGCCCGTCATCGTCGATGGTGACGGTGAGGTAGCGGTGATCGCGATGGCCCGAGATCGCGATCTTGTCGGCGTGCCGTGCCGCGTTGGAGACGAGGTTGCCGAGGCAGCGCTTGAACGCTTGCGGCTTGACCGTCACCACCGGCAGCCCCTGGAACGCCACCGTCGCCGCGTGGCCGTTGCGCTCGGCGTCGCTGCGCAATTCCTCGAGCGCCGCCGACATGTCGGTCGGCTGCGCGTTCTCGCCGGAATCGCCGCGGGCGAAGGCGAGATAATCCTCGAGCATGTCCGACATCTCGTCGATGTCCTTGCGCATGGCATCGACCTCGGGGCTGTCGCCGATCAGCGCGAGCTCCAGCCTGAAGCGGGTCAGGATGGTGCGCAGATCGTGGCTGACGCCGGCGAGCATCGCGGTGCGCTGCTCCATCGCGCGTTCGATGCGCGATTTCATCTCCAGGAAGGCCTGCGCCGCGCGCCGCACCTCGCGCGCCCCGCGTGGGCGGAAGTCCGGCGCCTCGCGGCCCATGCCGAAATTTTCGGCGGCATCCGCAAGGCGGAGGATCGGCTTGATCTGGTTGCGCAGGAACAGGACCGCGACGATCAGGAGGATCGAGGACGTGCCCACCATCCAGAACAGGAAGATCTGCGAATTGGAGGCATAGGCGGCGTTGCGCTGCGCGAACACCCGCATCACGGCGTCATCGAGCAGGATGCGGATTTCGACGAGGTTGGAATTGCCGACGGTGTCGATCCAGAACGGCCGGCCGATCTGGCGCCCGATCTGCACCGACAGCGACTGGTCGAGCAGCGAGAAGAACGGCTTTGGGCCGGGTGGCGGCATGTCGCCGACGGGAAGGAAATCGACCACGAGGCCGAGCCGCTGCTGCGCAATGCGGCGGATCTGCGTGCGGTCCTTGTCCTGCGGATAGGTCTTGTAGACGTCGATGAGGCCCGCGACATCGGACACGACGGCGGCCGACAGGCGCCGCGTCACCGTGTTCCAGTGCCGCTCCATGAACACGAACGCGACCACCGATTGCAGCACCACCATCGGCACGATCATGATCAGCAGCGCGCGGGCATAGAGCCCGGTCGGCATCCAGCCCTTGAACGCGTTGCCGAGCTTGCCGTTGGCCGCCGAGACGCGGTCGGCCGCGGAGCGGATCAGGGTCAGGCCGGTGTCGAGCGTGCTCATGGGCGATTCTTGGGCGATCGGCCGACTTTATGGCGAGGCGACCAGGCGATAGCCGATGCCGCGCACCGCCTGCAGGAAGAGGGGATTGGCCGGATCGCGCTCGATCTTGCGGCGCAGCCGGTTGATCTGCACGTCGACGGCGCGCTCGTTCACGCTGCCGTTGCCGGTCAGTGCGCCGCGCGGCACGGTCTCGCCCGGCGTCACCGCGAGAATGCGCAGCATCTCGCGCTCGCGGTCGGTGAGATGGATGACCTCCTCGCCCTCGCGCAATTCGCCGCGGCCGAGATGATAGACGTAGGGGCCGAAGGCGACCTGCTCGATGGTTTCCGCGGGCGACGGCGGCGCGGCGCGCTTGAGGATGTTGTTGATGCGCAGCGCCAGCTCGCGGGGCTCAAAGGGTTTGGGGACATAATCGTCGGCGCCGATCTGCAGGCCCTCGATGCGGCTCTGCGCCTCGTGACGCGCGGTCAGCATCACGATCGGCACCGCGGAGGATTGGCGGATGGAGCGGGCGAGGTCGAAGCCGGTTTCGCCGGGCATCATCACGTCGAGAATGAGCAGATCGAAATGCAGCCCCGCAAGCTTGGCGCGAGCATCGCTCGCGCTCATCGCGGTGGTGACGCGATAGCCCTCGCTGCACAGGAAGCGCGACAGGAGATCGCGGATGCGGCGGTCGTCGTCGACCAGCAGGATATGAGGAGCATCGTCGGCCGGTTGCGCAGGCGGATGCGAGGCAGTCGCAGCGAGGAGCGGCACGGTCATTCCTTTGCGCTGGCGGTGTTGAAGATCGTCTCCAGCACCTTGTCGGGGTCGTCGCGATCGATCATCGCGCGCAGGAAGCGGCGGACGGTCTCCGCCTCGGCGGGCCCGATCTGCTCCAGCGCGCGGTCGATTCGCTTGGTCTGCAGGGTCGCGAGCTTGCCGACCAGGGCCTCGCCCTTGGCGGTGGCATAAAGCAACCGCTGCCGCCGGTCGTTGTTGCCGGTCTTCTGCACGATATAGCCCTCATCGAGCAACTGCTTGAGCACCCGCCCGAGCGACTGCTTGGTGATGCGCAGGACATCGAGCAGGTCAGCGACCTTCAGGCCTGGGTAGCGGTGGACGAAATGCATCACCCGGTGATGGGCCCGGCCGAAGCCGAAGGCCTCCAGCTCATGGTCGGCATCGCCCACGAAATCGCGGTAGGCGAAGAACAGCAACTCGATGATATCCCACCGCAAAGTGCCGTCGCGCGGGGACGAGGGGCGCGAGTCGGCCGACCTCGAATCGGAGGCAGGAAGGGCACTCGAGAAATTTATGTCAGCCATATTGACGTATCTTGGGTTCAATGTTACAAAACGATCAATCGCGGCGAAATTTTAGATCGTTTCGTGCTGCGGTGGCGTTTTCGAGCGGTCCGAGGGGGCCAACAGGCGGCGACAGCCGCGATTTGATCTACCGTACGATTGTCGAGCGGCATATCGGCAAACATACTGGACTTCCGCACTCCGCAAAAGCATGTCCTCCGGGACAACGCGGAGCCGGGCAGGTCCAGGCGTCATAAACCGACCCCGCCGTGCGTGGGGTACGCCGATCCGGGAGAAAGCCCATGGCAGTTGCGTTGGATAAATCGGCCCAAAATCGGGCCAGCGGGTTCGCACCGGAACCGACAGCCGGGAGCAGCCTGAAGTTCGAAATCAAGCCTGCGGCGAATCCGACACCTGAAAAGGAGCGCGCGGCAAAGCTCGTCGATCCCGGCTTCGGCCGGGTCTTCACCGATCACATGGCGATCGTCCGCTACAACCAGGCGAAGGGTTGGCATGACGCGCGCATCGAATCGCGCGCGAATTTCCCGCTCGATCCGGCGCTCGCCGTCCTGCACTACGCGCAGGAGATTTTCGAGGGCCTCAAGGCCTACAAGCGCGACGACGGCGGCGTGAACCTGTTCCGGCCCGACGCCAACGCCCGGCGTTTTCGCGATTCGGCGGATCGCATGGCCATGGCGCCGCTGCCCGAGTCCGTGTTCGTCGAGGCGGTCGAGCAGCTCGTGCGCATCGACCGCGCCTGGATTCCCGGCGGCGAGGGCAGTCTCTATCTGCGCCCGTTCATGATCGCGAGCGAGGTCTTCCTTGGCGTGAAGCCTTCGGCGGAATACATCTTCGCGGTGATCGCCTCGCCGGTCGGCTCCTATTTCAAGGGCGGACCTGCGCCCGTGTCGATCTGGGTGTCGGAGAACTACACGCGTGCCGCGATCGGCGGCACCGGCGCCGTCAAATGCGGCGGCAATTACGCCGCGAGCCTGCGCGCGCAGGCCGAGGCCATCGAGCGCGGCTGCGACCAGGTCGTTTTCCTCGATGCGGTCGAGCGCCGTTACGTCGAGGAGCTCGGCGGCATGAACGTCTTCTTCGTGTTCGACGACGGCTCGCTTGCGACGCCGCCGCTCGGCACGATCCTGCCGGGCATCACCCGCGATTCGATCATCGCGCTCGCGAAGGATTCCGGCACGCGCGTCCGCGAGGAGCCCTACACGATCGACCAGTGGCGCAAGGATGCAGCCAGCGGCAGACTGAAAGAGGCATTTGCCTGCGGCACGGCTGCCGTCATCTCGCCGATCGGCAAGGTGTGTTCGACGAGCGGCGATTTCCTGATCAGCGGCGGCGCGGCCGGCCCGGTCGCCATGGGGATGCGCAAGAAGCTGGTCGACATCCAGTACGGCCGGACCAACGACCCGCACAACTGGATCCGACAGGTCCCGTGACCGGCGGCGGAGCTGATCCGCCTCCCCCGTAACAAGCACGCTATTTCACAACCTGAGCACGCGGCGGAGCGCCGCGCGTGCCTCGCTGCGCGTATGCGGGCTGAAAATTGATCCGACAGTGCCAGGCGCATCTCGCGCCAATCCGGGAGAGAGGCCATGGGAGTTTCGTTCGATAAAGTCGATGGTGTCATCTGGTACGATGGCAGGCTCGTGCCGTGGAAGGAGGCCAATGTCCATGTGCTGACCCACGGCCTGCATTATGCGAGCTGCGTGTTCGAGGGCGAGCGCGCCTATGGCGGCAAGGTCTTCAGGAGCAAGGAGCATTCCGAGCGGCTGAAGACCTCCGCCAATATCCTCGATTTCGAGATTCCCTATTCGGTCGCGGAAATTGACGCGGCGAAACAACTTGTGATCGACAGCAACGGCCTGCCGGACGCCTATGTCCGCCCGATCGCCTGGCGCGGCTCAGAGATGATGGGCGTCGCGGCGCCGACCAACACCATTCATCTTGTCATCGCCGCCTGGCACTGGCCGAGCTATTTCGACCCGGCCGAGAAGCTGAAGGGCATCCGGATCGACCTCGCCGACTATCGCCGGCCCGATCCCGCGACGATCCCGGCGCTCGCCAAGGCCTCCGGCCTCTACATGATCTGCACCATCTCCAGGCACAAGGCGGAGCGCAGGGGCTATGCCGACGCCGTGATGCTGGACTGGCAGGGCCGCGTCGCCGAATGCACCGGCGCCAACATCTTCTTCGTCAAGGACGGCAGAATCCACACGCCGATCGCGGATTGCTTCCTGGCCGGCATCACCCGCGCCACGGTGATCGATTTGGCAAGACGCCGCGGCATCGAGGTGATCGAACGGCGCATCATGCCCGATGAGCTCGACGGCTTCTCGGAATGCTTCATCACGGGCAGTGCGGCCGAAGTGACGCCGGTGTCCGAAATCGCGCATTGGAGATTCACGCCGTCGAATATTTCGGAAGCCCTGATGGCGGACTACACCGCCGAGGTGCAGCCCAAGGGCAAGGTCGCCGCGGCCTGAACGAGGGCGCGCTCCCACAGGAGAGAGGGTCGGGCGGTGCAGCACACAAAATTAAGCGTTGCCGTCTATAGAGACGCGAACACGCTGTCTCGCTTTTCATTCGAAACATTATTCGCTAATTCATATTCTTGAGCGCCTGGCCGTCGCTTCCGGGACAAAGAACTGAGAGATCGATCACATTCTTGGTGTGAGCAGGTTCGCGTGAACCCTCAGTTCAAAAAACCGTGACGTTTCAGATTCGAAGCGATAATTCCTCATCCATGCTCTCGCTTCACATGGAGCGGATGACGAGCTTCAACCCCGCAAGATTGGACCTTTAAAGCGGGTTCTTGCGCGCCGACTTGATCGCGCGAGGTCCGACCATTCGGACGGAAGGCCGACGCCGCTGCCCTTCGCGCGGATGGGACCCCTTGAGGTGAGGTGGGCAGGCTCTATCGCTCCCTCGCCCCGCTCTTCGCGGGGAGAGGGCGGGGTGAGGGGCTCTCTCCGCAAAATGGGGTGAGAGTTGAACTCGCGGAGAGTCCCCCTCACCCGAAATTCCCGCGTTCCGCGTGAATTTCGACCTCTCCCCGCAAGCGGGGCGAGGTGAACGACGGTTGCCGCCGCGCGCCTCGGCTGATACCAACCCGCTCCATGGCCGACAAACCTAAAAAACCCCAGAAACTCCGGGCGCGCCTGCCGCGCGGGCTTGAGGATCGCGGCCCCGCCGCGATCAATGCCACGCGGCAGATGGTCGAGAAAATCCGCGCCGTCTATGAGCGCTACGGCTTCGAGCCGGTGGAGACGCCGGCCTTCGAATATACCGACGCGCTCGGCAAATTCCTGCCCGACCAGGACCGCCCGAACGAAGGCGTGTTCTCGTTCCAGGACGACGACGAGCAGTGGATCTCGCTGCGCTACGACCTGACCGCGCCGCTGGCGCGCTATGTCGCCGAGAATTTCGATTCCCTGCCGAAACCCTATCGCAGCTACCGCTTCGGCTGGGTGTTCCGAAACGAAAAGCCCGGCCCCGGCCGCTTCCGCCAGTTCATGCAGTTCGACGCCGATACGGTGGGCGCGCCGACGCCGGCCGCCGACGCCGAGATGTGCATGATGGCGGCGGACACGATGGAAGCGCTTGGGATTCCCCGCGGCTCCTATGTCGTGAAGGTCAATAGTCGCAAGGTGCTGGATGGGGTGCGCGAAGCGCTCGGCATCAATGACGATGGCCAGTGGCTCACGGTGATGCGCGCGATCGACAAATTGGATCGGCTTGGTGTCGGTGGAGTGTGTGAGTTGCTTGGCGCCGGTCGAAAGGATGAGAGCGGCGACTTTACAAAGGGCGCAGGGCTAAATGACGGTCAAGCAGCCTTCATTGTAGCCATGATGCACTCGACTGTAGCGATCCAGGGGAAAGCAGAAGGGGGGGAAGCGTATGGAGAAGCGGCTGCTCTCACTTCGCATCCCCAATTTCCGTTTAACGAATTTCTGGCGAAGACTGCTAACCTGAGGTTCGCGGAAGGTGTCTCAGAGCTTAGCCAGATTAAGGCTACGGTTCATGCGTGCGGGTACGGTGACGACCGTATCCGCATCGATCCATCCGTCGTGCGTGGCCTCGAATACTACACTGGCCCCGTCTATGAGGTCGAACTCACGCTCGAAACCAAGGATGAGAAGGGCCGTCCCGTGCGCTTCGGCTCAGTGGGCGGCGGCGGGCGTTACGACGGTCTCGTGTCGCGCTTCCGAGGCGAGCCGGTGCCGGCGACCGGATTCTCCATCGGCGTGTCGCGGCTGCAGGCGGCGCTGACGATGCTGGGCAAGCTCGACACCGGCAAGGAATTCGGGCCGGTCGTGGTGACCGTGTTCGGCGGCGACATCGCCGACTACCAGAAAATGGTCGCGACGCTCCGCAACGCTGGCATCCGCGCCGAGCTTTATCTCGGCAATCCCAAGCACTCGCTCGGCCAGCAGATGAAATATGCCGACCGCCGCAATGCGCCGTGCGCCATCGTGCAGGGCTCGGACGAGAAGACCAGGGGCAAGGTGCAGATCAAGGACCTTATCCTCGGCGCCGGGCTTACCGAGATCAAGGACCGCGAGGAATACCTGAAGCGGCAGGCCGAGGCCCAGACCGAGGTGGATCAGGGCCAGCTTGTCGAGGCGGTCCGGAAAA
>Ga0207707_10003081_pt1 | contig 14792 bp, 13 predicted proteins | sample KBSC83BmetaG_FD_184336 | JGI IMG/M metagenome (GOLD analysis project Ga0207707, IMG submission 184336) | Corn rhizosphere microbial communities from Kellogg Biological Station, Michigan, USA - KBS C8-3B metaG (SPAdes) (version 2) | ecosystem: Host-associated > Plants > Roots > Rhizosphere ...
GCGAAGTCACCCTCGAACCACGTGACCTGGGAGTCGCCCTCGAAGGCGAGGATGTGCGTCGCGACGCGGTCGAGGAACCACCGATCGTGCGTGATCACCACGGCGCAGCCGGCGAAGTCGAGTAGGGCCTCTTCGAGCGCGCGCAGCGTGTCGACGTCGAGGTCGTTCGTCGGCTCGTCGAGCAGGAGCACGTTGCCGCCGCTCTTCAGCAGCTTCGCGAGGTGCACGCGGTTGCGTTCGCCGCCCGACAGCTGCCCCACCGGCTTCTGCTGGTCGCCGCCCTTGAAGTTGAACCACGACGTGTACTGGCGCGAGTTGATCTCCTTCTTGCCGAGCAGCACGATGTCCTGGCCGCCGGAGATCTCCTTCCAAACGGTGCTCTTCGGATCGAGATCGCCGCGTGACTGGTCGACGTAGGCGAGTTGCACCGTGTCGCCGACGCGCAGCTCGCCTGAGTCCGGCGTCTCCTCGCCCGCGATCATCCGGAACAGCGTCGTCTTCCCGGCGCCGTTCGGGCCGATCACGCCGACGATGCCCGCAGGCGGTAGCGAGAACTCGAGGTTCTCGAAGAGCAGCCGGTCGCCGAAGCCCTTCGACACGCCCGATGCCTCGATCACGACGTCGCCGAGGCGCGGTCCCGGCGGGATGTGGATCTCGACGCGGTCGAGCTTGACGTCCTCCTCCTCCGCGAGCAACCGCTCGTACGCGCCGAGGCGGGCTTTCGACTTCGCGTGGCGCGCCCTCGGCGCCAACCGCACCCATTCGAGCTCGCGCTGCAGCGTCCGTTGGCGCGCCGAGCTCTGCTTCTCCTCCCGCGCGAGCCGCTCCTGCTTCTGCTCGAGCCAGCCGGAGTAGTTGCCCTGGTAGGGGATGCCGCGGCCGCGATCGAGCTCGAGGATCCAGCCGGCGACGTTGTCGAGGAAGTACCGGTCGTGCGTGACCGCGACGACCGTCCCCTTGTAGTCGGCGAGGAAGCGCTCGAGCCAGAGCACCGACTCCGCATCGAGGTGGTTCGTCGGCTCGTCGAGCAGCAGCAGATCGGGCGCCGAGAGCAGCAGTCGGCAGAGCGCGACGCGGCGCCGCTCGCCTCCCGACAGCGACGTGACGTCGCGATCGCCTTCCGGCAGCCGGAGCGCGTCCATCGCGTGGTCGAGCTGCGCCTCGAGCTGCCAGGCGTCGCGCCGGTCGATCTGGTCCTGGACGGCGGCCTGCTCGTGAAGCAGCGCGTCGAAGTCGGCGTCAGGCTCGGCGAACTGCGCCGAGATCGTGTTGAACCGGTCGAGGAGGTCGCGCAGCTCGCGTACGCCGTCCTCGACGTTCTCGCGGACCGACTTGGCGGCGTCGAGGTCGGGCTCCTGTTCCAGGAACCCGACGGTCGCGTTCGGCGCGAGCTCGGCGACGCCCGAAGACGTCTCCTCCTTGCCGGCCATGATCCGGAGCAGGGTCGACTTGCCGGCGCCGTTCGGGCCGAGCACGCCGATCTTCGCGCCGGGCAGGAACGAGAGGGAGATGTTCGCCAGGACCTGGCGGTCGGCGCCGTAGAACTTGTCGGCCCGGTACATGGTGAAGACGTATTCGCTGCTCACGAGTCGGCCACGATAGCGTGGGTAACCTGTCTCAGATGGCCGTCACACCCGCCGCCAAGCTGGATGCGCAGAAGCTGCGCGCCGATTTCGCGGTCTTCGACGAGGTCGTGAACGGCAAGCCGGTCGCGTATCTCGACTCGGCGTCGTCGACCCAGAAGCCGCGGCAGGTGCTCGACGCGATGCGCGAGTTCTACGAGCACAGCTACGCGAACGTCCACCGGGGCGTCTACACGCTCGCCGAGCGCGCGACTGCCGGCTACGAGGGCGCGCGGGAGAAGGCGCGGGCCTATGTCAATGCGCCGTCGAGCCGCGAGGTGATCTTCACGCGCAGCGCGACCGAGGCGCTCAACCTGGTCGCGTACTCGTGGGGCCTCGAGAACCTCGGCCCCGGCGACGTCGTCGTCATCACCGAGCTCGAGCACCATGCGAACTTCGTCCCGTGGCAGTTCATCGCGAAGAAGACCGGCGCCGAGTTCGCACACATCCCGATCGACGACCTCGGGGAGTTGCAGCTCGACGCGCTCGACGAGATCGCGTCGCGCGGCAACGTCAAGGTCGTCGCGAACAACCTCGTCTCGAACACGCTCGGCACGATCAACCCGGTCGAGAAGCTCGCCGCGTGGGCGCACGAGCAGGGCGCGATCATGGTCGTCGACGCGGCGCAGGCTGCGCCGCACAAGACGATCGACGTGCAGGCGCTCGGCTGCGACTTCCTCGCGTTCTCGTCGCACAAGCTCTGCGGCCCGAGCGGCATCGGCGTGCTCTGGGGGAAGCGAGAGCTGCTCGAAGGGATGCAGCCGTTCAACTTCGGCGGCGAGATGATCCGCTCGGTCTCGCTGGAGCGCACGAGCTGGAACGAGCTGCCGTACAAGTTCGAGGCCGGCACGCCGGCGATCGCCGAGGCGTACGGCTTCGGGGTCGCGCTCGACTACGTCTCCGAGGTCGGGCTCGACGCGATCGAGGCGCACGAGCACGATCTCGTCGTCCAGACGATGGACGCGCTCGCCGAGATCGACGGAATCCGCATCTTCGGTCCCCCCGCGGACCGCCGCACGGGCATCGTCAGCTTCGAGCTCGAGAACGTGCACCCGCACGACGTGGCGCAGATTCTCAACTGGGAGAACGTCGCCGTGCGCGCGGGCCACCACTGCACGCAGCCGCTGATGACACGGCTCGGTGTCGCCGCCACGACGCGGGCGAGCTTCTACCTCTACTCGCTGCCCGACGACGTCGACCGGCTGATCGCGGGCCTCCACAAGGTCAAGGAGACGTTCGGTGTCTGAGCGTAGGCTCGACGGAGCTCGGCGGGCATGAGCGATCTCGACCAGCAGATGTACCGCGAGGTCATCCTCGACCACTACAAGAACCCGCGCGGGCACGGCGCGCTCGAGCCCCACGACGCGCACGCCGAGGGCCAGAACCCGCTCTGCGGCGACGAGGTCTCGATCTTCGTGCGCTTCGGGGCCGACGGCGACACGATCGACGACATCAGCTTCGAGGGACGGGGCTGCGCGATCTCGCAGGCGGCGACCTCGATGCTCACCGAGATGGTGAAGGGCCGGAAGGCGTCCGAGGTTGCAGTCCTGCCGAGGGACGAGCTGCTCGACGAGATCGGTATCCCGCTCACGCCGATCCGCCTCAAGTGCGCGATCCTCGGCCTGGGTGTCCTCAAGGTCGCCCTGCACAAGGCGAAAGGAACGCCGCTGCCCGAGGAGTGGCGGGGCATGGACGGCGACGACCTGACGATCGGCTGATGCCGAAGATCCACGTCGCGCCGCTCGACGAGTTCGGGCCGGGCTCGTCGAAGATCGTCACGCTCGGCTGGACCTCGATCGGCGTCTACAACTGCAGCGGCAAGCTGCTCGCGATCGAGGATCGCTGCTCGCACGACGACGGCCCGCTGGCCGAAGGCGAGTGGGACCAGGACCTGTGCCGCGTGATCTGCCCTCGCCACGGCTCGGCGTTCGACCTGGAGACCGGGATCCCGATGTCGCTGCCGGCGTACGAGCCGGTCCAGATCTACTCCGTCACGGTCGAGGACGGGATCGTCCAGGTGGAAGTCGTCGAGTGACGGAGATCGTCCGGTGCTGGGAGACGACCGACCCCGCGTACAACAGCTATCACGACGAGGAATGGGGGCGTCCTGTCCTCGACGAGCGCGGGCTCTACGAGCGGCTCTGCCTCGAAGGCTTCCAGTCCGGGCTCTCGTGGCTGACGATCCTGCGCAAGCGCGAGGCCTTTCGGTCAGGCTTCGCCGGCTTCGATCCCGATCGGGTCGCGCGGTTCGGCGAGCGGGACGTGACGCGCCTCCTCGGCGACGCAGGGATCGTCCGGCACCGCGGCAAGATCGAGGCCGCGATTGCCAATGCGCGCGCGACGGTCGAGCTTCGCGAGGCGACACCCCTACCCAAGCTCCTCTGGTCGTACGCGCCCGAGCGCAGCGGCCTCGTCGGTGACGAAGGCGCTGCAGTTCTGGCGAAGGACCTTCGGAAGCGCGGCTTCCGCTTCGTCGGTCCGACCACGGTGCTCTCCGCGCTGCAGGCCTGCGGCGTCGTCAACGACCACCGAGCCGACTGCTGGGTGCGTCAGGCGGTCGAGGTGGAGCGCACGGTGGCTCTCGCGACGTAGCGGCCCGTCGGCAGCTGCCGTTTGCTGCGCCACGTGAACGTCCCACTCGCGGACGTCCGGGCGGTGACCAACGCGACGACGCTGGAGCCGCGGCGGACGCGCAGCGTGACGACGGCGCGGATGCGAGGCTTCACCACGACCGTGGCGACGAGGTGGCCCTTGACGCGCCTCAAGGAGACGTTCGCCGTGGGTGGAGCGGGCTTCGGTGCCACCACCGGCGGGGTCGGCGTCGGTGTTGTCGCCGGCGGCGGTGGTAGCGGCGGCGGTGGTAGCGGCGGCGGTGGTGATGGCGCCGGTGGAGGCGGCGGCGACGGTGCGATCACCGTCTCCACCTGCGTCGCGGGCGGCTGCCCGGTGAGCGTCGCGGAGACCGTCGGCGTCCCGGTTTGGCTGTCCGTGTACGTCACCGTCGCCGACGACGAGCCGGCGGGGATCGCGACGGTCGCGGACGGCGAGAAGCCGCCGGACGCGGCCGAGGTCGCGAAGGTGACGGTCTGCGTCGACTCGGCGGTCTGCGCGACACCCGCGGCTTGGAGCTGCACCGTGAGCTCGGTCGATGAGCCTGCGGTGAAGGTCCCCGGCGCGCTCGTGAACACGATGGTTGTCGGCGACCACGCGGAGAACCACTGCCAGGCGGTCGTGAATGCCGCACCGTCCAGTGTCGTCGCACACCACGCAGGCGCGCACGCCGCGGCCGGGCTCGTGCCGCTGTCATGGATCGCTGCCGCGAGCCGGTCGAGCAGCGCCCCGGTCTGCGACGCGAAGTCGGAATCCGACAGACCGAGCGTGTTGTTCGGCGACCAGGCGAACCCGAACCGGTCGACGCCCGACGGCGCACCCAGGGAGCGCGCCGCGTACACCTGGCCCGAGACGAAGTCCTGCATGTTCGCCGCCGGTGCCGCCGTCCAGCCGTAGGCGGATGGCCACGCCCAGGCGGCGTTCCCGAACGCGACGTAGGTCGAGGCGAGGAAGGAGCGGGCGGCGGCCGTGGCCGGCGCCCCCGCGTTCGCGAGTGCGAGCTCGTGCCCGAGGTACTGCACCTCCTGGTCCCGCCGGGTGTCGGGCGACGCGCCCGCGACGGCGTAGGTGCGCAGGTCGCCGTAGTTCTCCTGGGCCCAGTCGCTCACGTAGCCGCCCGCCGCCGTCCAGAACGGGTCGTCCGTGAGCCAGCCCTGCAGCGCGAGCTTGTACGTGGTGGTGTCGGCAGTCGCCTGGCCGATCCCCTGGACGAAGACGACGCCTTTCACGCCGTCCGACGCGAGACCGCGCAGGAACTCGAGTGCGTTCTGCCGCGCCGCGCCGGTGCCGGAGCGCACCGCCGACGACAGCTCGTTCACGGCCCAGGTGTCGCCGGAGCCCGGGTCGAAGCCTGCAGCCGCCATCCGCTGCCGCGCGGCGACACCCGCGTCGTACCAGCTCCCGTTGCCCGCGGCGACCCACTCGCTCCACCCGTTCCAGCTGATCTCGTCCAGCGCGTGGAAGCTCGCGCCGAGTGCACGGATCTGCGACGCCTGACCGCCCCGAGCCTGGGTCTTGTCAGCTGCGAGCGGCGGCACCGACACGTAGTAGGACGCGCACGGCGACGCCTGCTGGTCGAGCTTCGTGGCGAGCCGAAGCCAGTCGGTCTGCGCGTAGAAGACGACGCGTGCCGGGTTGCAGGCCGCATCGGCGAGCGTCCGCGGAGCGCGCGCGCGAGCGACCTCGACGCGCCACAGCGCGCGGGTCGCGGCCGGGGTGAGCGACGGCACGACGCGGATCCCGGCGGCCGCGGGCGGCGCCGCGGCGAGGACCAACGCGATGAGCAGGAGGATCTTGCGCACTGCGACCCGCATCCATCGTACGACCGATTCGCGGGCGTGGCAGGTCCCGAGGTCCGTCCTGGCCTCCTTGCTAATGTTGGGTTATCCGCGGAAAGGAGGTGGTCCGGCGTTGGAGACTTCAAGTACGGGCAGTGGAGGTACCAGCTCGTAGAGACGCGTCCCTGGGACCTTGACAGGGGAATCGTCTAGCCAGCGTAGGGGACTCGCGTTACGCGCCGCCTTTGGGCCGGAAGCGTCTCTACGGAAAACCAGCTGGTAACCGCATTTGAGGGCCTCGCAAGAGGCCCTCAATGTTTTACTGGGCGCGTGGAACGGATCGAATGGGTGATCGACCGCTGCCGCCTCCTGCAGGCGATCGGCGCGGAGTTCGACGAGACGAAGCCGTTCGCCGGGCTCACGATCGGCACCGGGATCCACCTCGAGCCGAAGACGGTCGCGCTCCTCCTGACGTTGCAGCGCGGCGGTGCCGAGCTCGTCTCCACCGGCAACCTGAACACGACGCAGCAGGAGGCGTGCGACTACCTCGCGGCCTGCGGCGTGCGCATCGTCGGCGGCCCGACGAGCGATCCTGCGGAGCACGACGCGCACCTCTGGGAGGTCGTCCGCTCGCATCCCGACCTACTGCTCGACAACGGCGGCGATCTCTTCGCGCGCTTCGTCGAGGAGCCGTACGACAGCTTGCGCGGCGGGACGGAGGAGACGACCTCGGGGCGGATGCGGCTCGAGCCGCTGCGCGACGGCATCGGCCTGCCGGTGCTCGTGATCAACGACAGCCCGATCAAGCAGTTCGCCGAGAACGAGCATGCGGTCGGGCAGAGCGTCCTCGAGTCGTTCCTCCGCCTGACCAACCTGTCGACGAACGGCAAGCGCGTCACCGTGTTCGGCTACGGCGCGTGCGGCCGCGGCGTCGCCGCGAACTTCCGGAACGCGCATGCCGTCGTCTCCGTCGTCGAGCGGGATCCGGTGAAGCGGCTGCAGGCGATGCTCGACGGCTTCCTCGTCCCGGACCGAGATGATGCGCTGCGCACCGCCGACGTCGTCGTCACCGTCACGGGTGTGGACGGAGTCGTCACGGCGGCGGACGCGCCGCTGCTCCGCCCGAACGCGATCCTCGCGAACGCCGGCCACTTCCCGTGGGAGATCGACGCCGCCGGCTTGGCGGCTGCCGGCGCGACCGTGCTCGAGGATGGCCACATGGTCAATCTGGCGGGGCCGCGTCCGCTCGGCAACTCGGTCGAGTCGATGGACATCGGCTTCGCGCTTCAGGCGCGCTGCCTGGAAGCGGTGGCGCGCGGCGAGGTCGGCGCCGGGGCGTGCGTCGTGCCCGTGCCGCGCGCGATCGACGAGCAGGTCGCGGCGAGCTTCGTCAGCAGCGCCGCCTGAGGCGCCGTCACGGCTTGTAGCGCCAGATGTCGCTTCCCTTCCAGCTCGGCACCCAGGCCTCGCCGCGGATGGTGGTGACCACGAACGGCCCGACGCCCGCCTTGATCGTGCGCGTGACCGTGTTCGACGTCGGGTCGACGATCGCGATCGAGTTCTTGCGGATCTGCGGCACCCAGACCTGACCGTTGACGACGTCCGGGTCGCCGAGTGCCGGCGCTCCCGCTACCGGGATCGCCTTGACGACAGCGTTGGCCTGCGGGTCGATGCGGGCGACGCCGGTTGCCGTCGTCACCCAGACGGCGTCGCCGGAGGCGGCCGTCCAGCCCGCGCCGCCCTGGATCGGGATCCGGGCCAGCACCGTGTGCGTCGCGGGGTCGACGCGGATCACGCCGTCGATCCCGGTCGCCCAGACGGACCCGAACGCGCCGACGGCACCGGTCGCCTTCTCGAGCTTCCAGTGGTTCACGACGCGGTTCTGCGCCGGGTCGATCCGCTCGAGCTCGCCCTGCGTGAATGCCGTCGTCCACGCCGAGCCGTAGGCGAATGTCGTGTCGTAGGGCGTGAAGCCGACCTTCACCGCCACTCGTTTCCCGGTCGTGACGGAGACGCGGCTGACCGTCGAGGTGTTGGTGTCCTCGATCCACATCGAGCCGGCGCCGAAGCCGAGCCCGCACGAGCCGGTCCCGATCTTGGTCCGCGACACGACCTTGTTCGTGGCGGGGTCGATCTTGAGGACGTACGGCTGGCCGTACTCGCTCACCCAGACCCACTTGCCGCCGGCCGCGGCGGCGCAGGGCGCCGCGAACGGCGCGACGCGGATCTTGGCGACGACGGTGGGCGCGGCGGCGGTCGTGACCGTGGCCGCGAGCAGGGCGATGAGTGTGCGCGTCATGACCCGAAACTAGTCCGAGTCCGGATTAAGTTGCTACGAGGTCGGATTAAACGTCGGTTAACGCGCGTTCGAACGCGGCTCCGAGCGACGTCAGTGCCGCCCGCATCTCGTCGAAGTCGACGTCATGGGCGAGCTGTTCGTTGACGCGCTGGAGCGCACCCCAACCGCGACGCCATTCGCGGTCGCCCCGTGCGGTCAGCTCGAAGAGGAACGAGCGTCCGTCGTCCGGGTTGGGCCGACGGCGCACGTGCCCTCGGCTCTCGAGCCGGCGCACGACGTCGGACGCCGTCGTCAGCGGTAGGCCGAGCTCGCCGGCCAGCTCGGTCAAACGCATCTCGCCGCGGACGCCGATCAGGCTGAGCGCGCCGTAATCGCTCGCGTCGACGCCGTCGGCCGCCAGCTCCCGCTCGACGAGCTGCACCATCCGCTGGTTCGCCGCCAGGAGCAGGAGCAGGAGCGAGAGACGAGACGTCTCAGGCGGAGCGGCGGATCTGGTCTTCGAGCGGGACGAGTGGGAGCTTGAACGTGTGGACGGCATCGGTGTTCGTGACGACGTTGTCGCCGGCCTCGATCATCGCGACCTGGTCGGCCGAGAGCGGCGCCTTCGGGATCCACTGCGTCGCGCGTGCGCCCGCGCTCGCGAGTCGCGCCGGGATGTGCGCCAGGACACGGCGCTTGCCGAGCACCTTCGCGATCGTGCGGTACAGCTCGTCCCAGGTGACGATGTCGGGCCCGCCGATCTCGAATGTCTTGTTCGCGGCCGCCGGCGTGTCGAGCGCGCGGGCGAAGTGCTCGGCGACGTCGTCGATCCAGATCGGCTGGACACGCCCCTGGCCCGACCCGATCACGCTCACGACCGGCGAGTAGCGAACCTGCTTCATGAACGTCGCGAGCGCGCCGCCGCGGCCGAAGACGAAGCTCGGCCGGAAGATCGTGTACTCGAGCCCCGACGCGACCGTGTCTTGCTCCATCGCGAACTTGGCGCCGAAGTACGGGATCGCGTCCTTCGTCGTCACGGTCGTGCCCAGTGCGCTCATGAGCACGAATCGCTCGATGCCGGCGCCTTTGGCTGCGGCGATCACGTTCTGCGTCCCGTGCGTCATCACACGCTCGAAGTCGCCGGGCTTGCCCTTGAGGATCCCGACGAGGTGGATGACCTGGGTGCAGCCGTCGGCCGCCGCCGCCAGGCTTGCCGCATCGGTCACGTCGCCGGCCACCAGCTCGACGCCGAGAGACGCAAGGTGGGCGCCGCTCTCCGGCCGGCGGACGAGCGCGCGGACGTCGCGTCCCTCGGCGCGGAGCGCATGCACGATCCGCGAGCCGACGAAGCCCGTCCCGCCGGTGACGAGGATCTTCACGACTCGAAGTTCTGCCAGTAGCGGGACGGCGTCGGGCCGCGCTGGCCCTGGTACTTCGAGCCGATCTTGTCGCTGCCGTACGGCGCGCTCGCGGGCTCGGTCATCCGCATGAAGGAGATCTGGCCGATCTTCATGCCGTAGTAGATCGTGATCGGGAGGTTCGCGACGTTCGACAGCTCGAGCGTCACGTGCCCGTCGAAACCGGGGTCGATGAAGCCGGCGGTCGAGTGGATCAGCAGGCCGAGGCGGCCTAAACTCGACTTCCCTTCCAGTCGGGCTACGAGGTCGTCCGGCAGCGTGACGCGCTCGAGGGTCGAGCCGAGCACGAACTCACCGGGATGGAGGATGAACGGCTCGTCGCCGTCGATCTCCAGGAGCTCGGTCAGTCCTTCTTGGGGCTGCTTGACGTCGATGTACGGGTATCGCGCGTTGTGGAACACCCGAAACGTCCGGTCGACGCGCACGTCGACGCTCGACGGCTGCAGCAGGGAGTCGTCATACGGGTCGATCCCGATGCGGCCGTCGGCGATGAGCGTGGCGATGGTGCGGTCGGACAGAACCATGCGGCGATTCTTCCATCAGCGCGTCGGCGAGGGAGGCCAGTCCCTTCAGGAACGCCTCCTGCTCCGGCTCCGTCAGCGCCGCGAGTGCCCGTTCGAGCGGACGCGAGCGTGATGCGAGCCAGCCGCGCACCGCCTTCTCCGTCGCCGGCGCCAGCCCGACGACCGTGCGCCGGCGGTCGGCCGGGTCCTCGCTGCGGGTGATCAGCCCATGCTCCTCGAGCTCGCGTGCGAGCGTCGAGGTCGCGGGGAGGGAGAGATCCAGCTCCCGCGCCAGCTCGCCCACCGATCGCTTGTCCTCGCCGCCCACCTGGGCGAGGAGCGCGACGTGGCGGCGGCCGAGCGAGGCGCCCTCGACGAGCTCGAGGAGCTCCGGTGTCGGCCGCCGGCGCGCCCAGAGGCCGCGCATCACCCGGCGTAGCTGGAGCGCGAGGTCCGCGACCCTGTCCCTGTTCGTTATCATCAGGTAACTATTATCGACGATGAACTGAAAGGAGGTGAATGCACATGTGCGGAGGACATCATCATCACCGCCGGCGCGGCTTTCGCGGCTACCCGAACCGGGAGCAGTGGGCCGACCGGCTGCAGGCCTACCGCGAGCACCTCGAAGAGGAGCTGAAGAACGTGCAGGAGCTGATCGAGCGCCTGGGCGAGACGCCGGCGCCCGCCGAGACCGTCTAGGAGCCCCGCGCCGCCGGCACGTAGTACCGGTCGGCGTACTCGATCACGGTGCGCTGCATCGAGAACCGCGGTGCGAGCTGCGCGATCGAGCTCTTCATCATGTCGAGCCAGGCGTCCCGCGACTCGAACCGCGGGACGACCTGCTGCTCGAGCAGCGCGTAGAGCTGCTCGGCGTCGTCCTCGTCGGAACCGCCGTCGATCGCCCAGCCGTAGGCCGGGTCGTACGCCTCGGCCCACCAGCCGTCGAGCACGGAGAGGTTGAGCACCCCGTTCACGGCGGCCTTCATGCCGCTCGTCCCCGACGCCTCGTGGGGGCGCCGCGGCGTGTTCAGCCAGATGTCGCAGCCGGGGATGATCAGGCGCGCGAGGTCGATGTCGTAGTCCTCGAGGAACACGACGCGGCCGGCCGCCGCGCCGCGGCTCAGCTCGACGATCGCCTGCATCACGTCCTTGCCCGGCGCGTCCTGCGGATGGGCCTTGCCGGCGACGACGATCTGGATCGGCAGCGCGAGCAGGCGCTCGAGGTTCGAGTAGACCAGGCCGGCGCGCTTGTACGTCGCGAACCGGCGCGCGAACCCGATCGTGAGCCGCTCGGGATCGAGCGATGCGTGCTCGGCGAGCCGCCGCCTCGACGAGTCGTGCACGCGCCAGAGCGCGTCCGGGTCGAGCTCGCGCGCGGCGGGCCAGTTCGCCCAGTCGGGAGGCGCCTCCGGCCGCACTCCCACCTCGCGCAGCAGGTCGGTCAGCTCCGGTGCGAGCCAGGTGCCGAGGTGCACGCCGTTCGTGATCGCGTCGATCGGCGTCTCCTGGCCGGGCCAGAGCCCATGCCACATCTCGCGCGCGACACCGCCGTGCAGCTCCGAGACACCGTTCCGATGCGCGGACAGTCGCAGCGCCAGCGGCGTCAGCCCGAACCCGTCGGTGTCGGGGCCGCGTCCGAGGTCGAGCAGCCGGTCGTCGGAGATGCCCGCGCTCCGCGCGAGGTCGCCGACGTAGCGGAGCACGAGGTCGTCGCCGAACACCTCGTTGCCGGCGGGCACCGGCGTGTGCGTCGTGAACACGGTGGTTCGGCGAACCTCGTCGAGCGCGTCGTCGGTCGACGCGCCGGCCTCGACGAGAACGCGAGCGCGCTCGATCGCGAGGAACGCGGAGTGGCCTTCGTTGACGTGGTACACGGTCGGCGTGATCCCGAGCGCGAGCAGCGCGCGGACGCCGCCGACGCCGAGCAGCAGCTCCTGCCGGATCCGGTGCTCGCGGTTGCCGGAGTACAGCGCGTCGGTCACCCACGGCACGTCGAGCAGGTACAGCGGGACCGAGCCGACGTCGTACCGCCACACGGCGACGCTGACGAGCTCGCCGCCCAGGTCGACCTCGACCTCCACCGGCTCGCGGACGAGCCCGAGCTCTTCGGGGTCGAGCTCCTGGTAGCGCTCGGCCTGGCGGCCCTCCTCGGAGACGCTCTGTACGAAGTAGCCGCCGCGATAGAAGAGGCCGACCGCGACGAGCGGCACGCCGAGCTCTGCAGCGGCCTTCAGGTGGTCGCCCGCGAGGACGCCGAGGCCGCCAGAGTAGACGGCGAGGCGCGTGTCGACACCGAACTCCATGCTGAAGTAGGCAACGAGGACGCCGCCGTCGTTCGCATGCGTCTGCGCCCACCACGTGGCGGTTTCGTCGACCGTTCCGCTCATGCCCCCGCGGGAAGCTAGCGAAAGCTGCGGTCACGCAGACCGGGCAGAACCTCCGCTACGCTCGACTTGTGGCCACGACCCGCGTCATCGAGCTGACGACCGAGATCCCGGGGCCTCGCTCGCGGGAGATCCTCGAGCGGCTGCACGCGAGCGTGGCCGCACCGCTCGCGATCACGTTCCCGATCGCCGCGGCGGAAGCACGCGGGGCGACGTTGACGGATGTCGACGGCAACACGTTCGTCGATTTCGCAGGCGGCGTCGGCTGCCTGAACGTCGGCCACTCGCATCCGCACGTCGTCCAGGCCGCGCAGGAGCAGCTCGAGCGCTTCTCGCACACGGACTTCACGGTCGTCCCGTACGAGGTCTACGCCACGCTGTCGGAGCGTCTGCTGGCGCGTGCTCCGCTCGGCGGCCCGGCCAAGGCGGCGTTCTTCAACGCCGGCACCGAGGCGGTCGAGAACGCGGTCAAGTTCGCGCGCGCGCACACCGGTCGTCCTGCCGTGATCGGGTTCGAGGGCGCGTTCCACGGTCGCACCTATCTCTCGCTGGCGCTCACGTCGAAGACGCGGCCGTACAAGGAAGGCCTGGGGCCGTTCGCCCCCGAGGTGTACCGCGTCCCGTTCAATGACGTCGCTGCGCTCCGCGGGGCCTTCAAGACGCTGGTTGCGGCCGAGGACGTGGCTGCGATCGTCTTCGAGCCCGTGCAGGGCGAGGGCGGCTTCATCCCGGCGACGCAGGAGTTCGTCGAGGGCGTTCGCGCGATCTGCGACGAGCACGGGATCGTCATGGTCTGCGACGAGGTGCAGAGCGGCTTCGCGCGCACCGGTCGCTTCTTCGCGATCGAGCACTTCGGTGTGACGCCCGACCTGATCACCGTCGCGAAGTCGATCGCGATGGGGATCCCGCTCTCGGGCGTCCTCGGCAAGGCGGCGATCATGGACGCCCCGCAGGAGGGCGGCGTCGGCGGAACGTATGTCGGCAATCCCGTCGCGCAGGCGGCGGCGGTCGCCGTTCTCGACGTGATCGAGGAGGAGGGGCTCGTCGAGCGCTCCGCTGCGATCGGCGAGACGATCCGCGCGCGGATGCTCGGGTGGCAAGGCAGATGGCCGGCGATCCGTGAGGTGCGCGGGCTCGGCTCGATGCTCGCGATCGAGCTGACCGACGCCGAGGTCGCTTCCGCCGTCGTGCAGGCCGCACTGGAGCGTGGGCTGCTCCTGCTCAAGGCGGGCGTGACGGGAAACTCGATCCGCGTGCTCGTGCCGCTCGTGATTGGCGACGCCGAGCTCGACGAGGCGCTCGATGCCTGGGAACAGGCGCTCGAGAGCACGCTTTAGGCAGAACGGGCGGGGGTAGGCTCAGCCCCGGATGGTTGGGGACGTTCTCGCCGACCGGTACGAGCTCGAGGAGCTCGTCGGCACTGGAGGGATGTCGAGCGTCTTCCGCGCGCACGACCGGCTGCTCGATCGCAAGGTCGCGCTGAAGGTCCTCCACCAGCACTACTCGAACGACGACGACTACGTCGAGCGCTTCAAGCACGAGGCGCGCTCGGCCGCCGGGCTCTCGCATCCGAACATCGTCACGGTGATCGACCGAGGCGAGCACGGAGGCAGGCAGTTCATCGTCTTCGAGTACATCGAGGGCGAGACCTTGAAGCGGATGATCGAGCGCCGCGGCCCGGCGCCGGTCCCGAACGCGCTCGAGCTCGGCATCCAGATCGCGCGCGGCCTCGCGTTCGCGCATCAGCAGGGGCTCATCCATCGCGACGTGAAGCCGCAGAACGTCCTCCTGAACGGTGACGGCCGCGCGAAGGTGACCGACTTCGGGATCGCGCGCTCGCTGAACGTGAAGCACGGGATGACACAGACGGGCACCGTGCTCGGCACGTCCGACTACATCGCGCCGGAGCAGGCGCAGGGCCAGCGGGTCGACGAGCACTCGGACGTCTATTCGCTCGGCGTCGTGCTCTACGAGCTGCTGACGAGCGAGGTGCCCTTCCCCGGAGAGAACTTCGTCGCGGTCGCGATGCGGCACATCAACGAGGAGCCGCCGTCGGTGCGCGACAAGCGGCCGGACGTGTCGCTGCGCCTCGACGAGGCGATCCGCCGCGCGATGGCGAAACAGCCTGACGATCGCTTCCCGACGATGGATGCGTTCTGCGCGGAGCTCGAGGCGTGTCTCGCCGAGTTGCAGGCGGCC
>Ga0207707_10003086_pt1 | contig 14785 bp, 14 predicted proteins | sample KBSC83BmetaG_FD_184336 | JGI IMG/M metagenome (GOLD analysis project Ga0207707, IMG submission 184336) | Corn rhizosphere microbial communities from Kellogg Biological Station, Michigan, USA - KBS C8-3B metaG (SPAdes) (version 2) | ecosystem: Host-associated > Plants > Roots > Rhizosphere ...
ACGAAGATTGCTGGCCACGACGGGCGAGGTGTGTCCGTGAATCGGAATACGCGGGTTGATCAGGGCCACGCACCCGGCGAAAGATCAAAATCGGCACCCGAATGATCCATCCGCTTCACTGATTCCGAGTTGCGGGATCAACTTGGGACATCGCATCCAAGAAACGAATAGATCAGATGTTCCCTAGCGGGATTTGCCCCGGTTAACCAAATAATTGGAAGGGAGCTACTGCAACCGGGTAAGGCGCAAGCTACCGTCTGACGGCAACAAAATGCGCCAAACCTCGCGTTGCCCCGCATTGAGCGTTGTTTCTTGCGATGCCGCGATGTTTGGGCACAAACCACCGCCTGTTTCAAGGCGGAAGAAATGACGGCCGGTAGAAAGATGAACCGTAATTTGCTCGCTGTGCCTGATAGCGAAGACCTTGACATTGTCGATGTACATGTCGTGGCTACAGCCTGAGCCCGCGAATCCCGCATCGCGCAAAAATACGACAGTGCCATTGTCAGATTTTGCTGCTGCGCCAATGTAGGATGGCTGGTAAATGCGACTGCTCGGCACATACGCCGCAGTTGCAGTTGACACCGGAGTGGTGGAGCAACCAGCGAGGGCAACCAATGCCAGAGCGAGGCCGATTACAACATACCTCATGATTCATCCCCCTTCTAACAGAAATTCGATTTCAAAATGGAACGTGCCCCGCCGTCTAATCGGGTCCGCACCCGCCGGAACACTTCTGCACAAACCCCCAACCGCGCCGCTCGTGGAGCCTAGTCCCGCCGTCCGATCGGGCCGTCTTTTCCCAAGCGCCAGAGCCCAGTTGCGATCTTCCCATCTGATTACAACCGCTGCAAGCATCAAGCCGATATGCGTGCGCCGACGAGGCGTGCATCCCTGCGCCGGAAGCACCATAACGCCGCCATCGAGCGTTTGAATGTACCCCGATTGATGGTAGGTACGGACCGACTGGTTGAGCCAGCGCTGGAACCCATGACACCCCGCATGCGACACTGCGCGGATGCCGATCCACTCCACCACGATGGAATTGCTCGCGGTCCTCGCGATTGCCATGTACTTCGCGTCGGCGGCTGCGCTTGCCCGGCCGCTGCTGGATCAGGGCGCGATTCCACGCCGCGCGGCGCTGGTCCTCGGCGGCATTGCGGTGCTGATGCACTTCGGGGTCTTGTTCGGCATCCACCGCGGCGCGGTGGACCTGCATTTCTACGCCGCGCTGTCGCTGATCTCGGCGGTGATCGCGGCGCTGACCCTGATCGTGAACCTCGCACGCCCGGTGGCGGCGCTGGGCATCATCCTGTTTCCGCTGGCCGGATTGTTCCTCGCGATCGACGAATTCCTGGCGCCGGCCACCGCGCCGTTCCCGATCGACTGGCAGATCGGGCTGCACGTGATCATCGCGCTGCTGGCGTACAGCCTGTTGGCGATCGCGGCGGTGCTGGCATTGCTGCTGGCGACCCAGGAACGCGCGCTGCGCACCCGCCGCCTCGGCACCTGGGCGGGTGCGCTGCCGCCGCTGACTCAGACCGAATCGCTGATGTTCAAGTTGATCGGCGGGGGTTTCGCGCTGCTGACGCTGACGCTGCTTTCGGGCGTGCTGTTCGTGCACAACCTGCACGCGCAACACCAGGCCCATACGGCAATCCTGTCGCTGGTTGCGTGGATCATCTTCGGCGTGCTGCTGATCGGCCGTTGGCGCTGGGGCTGGCGCGGGCATCGCGCCGTGAACCTGACCCTTGCCGGGATGGCGATCCTGCTGCTGGCGTTCTTCGGCTCGAAGTTCGTGCTGGAGATGATCCTGCATCGCAACGGGGTGTAGCGTACCGCCGAGTCATGCACGTTGTTTCGTGATTCGAGGCATCAAAAACCATCGTCATTCCGGGGCTGCCCGCAGTATGCGGGCAGAACCCGGAACCCAGCGCCTTTGCTCCTGGATACGAAAGACACTGGGTTGCGGGTTCCATCGCCGATGAAGCCGGCGATGGCTCCGGAGTGACGAGTGTTGAGTCCATGCTAGACGCGTGCAAGCATTCCGCGGTTATGCAACCATCCGCGACGTTTGCAGCACCGATTTGCCTGATGGAGCTCCCATGACCTCATCGATGGATTCCACTCGGATGTGGAACGGACACTTCTCGCGCCTGTTCCGGATCGTGGCGGCGCTGCTGGTCGCTTGCGCCGCATGGCTTGTGATTGACACCGCGCACGCCGATTCCACCCTGAACCCGTCGTTGCTGCCAGCCATCCAGTCGGCGACCTTTGAAGTGGTCGCGGCCAAGCCGAAGGACACCCTCACCTACGAAAAGCCGCTGCCGATGGACCTGCTGCCGTACCAGGAACGCACCGACAAGTACTACTCCATCGGCACCGCGTTCGCGATCGGGCCCAACACCTACGTCACGGCCGCGCATGTGCTGATGGTCGGCTACCAGAGCCTGTGGGGCGCACCGGAATTGCGCGACGCGGCGGGCAAGGTCTATGCGATCGACAAGATCGAAAAGTTCGCGCTGCGCCGCGATTTCGTGGTGTTCTCGCTGAAGGACCCGCCGAAGATCACACCGCTGGCGGTCGACACCAAACCCGGTTTGAACCAGGTCGTGTACTCGGTGGGCAACGCGCTCGGTACCGGCGTGGTGATCCGCAACGGTCTGTATACGTCCGACACGCCCGAAGCACAGGACGGCGAATGGAAGTGGATTCGCTTCTCCGCCGCAGCCTCGCCCGGCAACAGCGGCGGCCCGTTGCTCGACCAGAATGGCAAGGTGATCGGCGTGGTGCTGATGAAGTCGCCCAACGAGAACCTCAACTATGCGCTGCCGATGCGCGACGTGCTGGCTGCACCGAAGGATCTTGCGCGCCTCGACAAGCGCATGGCGTATCAGTTCGACGTGTTCGACTCCACCCTGAGCGGCACCTTCAAGGGCGAATTCAAGCTGCCGCTTTCGATTTCCGATTTCTTCGCGGCCTACGCGAAGGCGTTCCATCCCTACCTCGATTCGCAGCTCAAGGCGCTGCTGGACCAGCAATCGGCCAACCTGTTTCCCAACGGCGACGGCTCGCACCAGATGCTGTACAGCGGCCCGACCATGGACGATTTCCCGCAACTCGTCACGCGCAACAGCGACGGCGTGTGGGGCACCGCGGGCCGCTCGACCATCAAGATCACCCTGCCGGCCAACGGCTACATCGCGGGTGGCGTGGCCAACCACAACATCCTGTTTCATCTGCGCAAGCCCGACAACATTCCCGACGCCAGCTTCCACCACGACCCCAAGCGCGTGATGGACATGCTGCTGAAAACCGGCTTCCTGAAACGCGGTGTCGGCCCGGAAAGGATCCTGGCCACTTCGCTGGGAGATCCCGGCACCACCGGAAGCTGGAGCGATCGCTGGGGCCGTCATTGGCAAGTCTGGACATGGCCGGTGCCGTACGCGAATGGCTACGTCAGCGTGTTCGCACTGCCGACACCCGACGGTTACGCGATGCTGATGCGCCTCGAACCCGCCACCACCCGCCACGACACCGCGATCAACATGCAGGCGCTCACCGATTTCGTGAGCCTGCCCTTTGTCGGCACGCTCGCGCAATGGGAGGAATTCCTTGCCGATCCGAAGCTGCTGCCCGACGCGTTCAAAAATATCCATCTGGCGTTCGACTACGGCAAGCGTTTCAGTTACGACTCGCAGCGTCTTTCATTCTCACTGGCGCCGGATGTGCAGAAGATCGACACCAACAGCATGCTGGCGCTTGGCTTCACTTTCTTTCCCGACCGCAGTGGCAAGATCGTATGGGACGTCGCCCAGGTGTGGCTGGCCCAGGACAACCACGACCATCACTGGATCAGCCTGCTGCGCAACCAGGCGCCGCCTGCCGACCTCGACGACAGCTACCAGAGTTTCTGGAAGAAAGTCGTGGGCCGGCAGCACCCCTATGACGGATTGACCTACACCGACGGCGACACCAGCAAAATCAATGCGGTGGTGCCGCCTTCCAGGGGCGACGCGAAACCATCCGTGCTTTACACCGCGTACGTCTATCAGCCCGGCACCCAGCCGCAAGCCGAGATGAAACAGGAGCTGGATTGGCTGTTGAAGAACGTGACGATCAAGGAGTAGACAGAACGCGCGGCGTGCGCACAGGCCCTACCCTGCCTGGCCGCGGCTGACCCGCAGGCTCTGCATCAATGCAGCCACGTGCAGCATGATGAACAGCGGCACGAAGTACGCCGGGATCAGCAGCAGTGGCAATGTTGCCATGGGTGCAGTGCTGATTTCACCAGCCGCTCCCGTCGCCAAGGCCGCGCCCACGGCGCCGAGGATGACGGCCACCGCAAGGTCGAGTACCCCGAGCACGTTCCAGCTAACGAACCAGCGGCTGGCGGCAAAACCGGGGCGACGCACCAGGGCCAGGATGATCCACGGCGCAGCGAACCCGATCGCGATGTCGCCGAGTCCCGCAGGCAGGGCGAATGTGCCCGGCAGGATCGCGTGCGCGTACAGCGCAAGAAATCCAAAACCGGCGCAGCGCCAAGCCTGCACCCCCGCGATCAGGCGCAGGTCGAGCGAAAGCACGAACTGGCGAAACGGCCGCGAAACCCGAAGCCCGGCGAAGAACAACAGCAGCGGTGCTGCAAATCCCACGGCCATGGCGACCGGCGGCATGCCGGGCCTGCCGACGAATGCGCCGCGTGCGCCCAACCCCACGACCAGGACGAACCAGGCAATCAGGGCGACGCAAACGCCCAATCGAACGATGCTGCCGCCGACGGGCTGCGATCTGGCCGGGCGGGAAACGACGGTGGCTGACATGCATGCCTTCCTCTTGTTACTTGCGTTTTGCAAGTTAGTGGCAAAAGTAGCATCATCACTTGCATTCTGCAAGTCAATCATTCACCGCAGACATGGGACAGACCACGATGAGCACCGACAAGCAATTCAGGCGTTCCCCCTGCGCGGTGGCCAACTCGCTCGACATCGTGGGCGACAAATGGTCGCTGCTGGTCGTGCGAGACCTGCTGCACGGCAAGCGCACCTATGGCGATCTCGCGAAATCGCCAGAACGCATTCCAACCAACATCCTGGCCGAGCGGCTCAAGCGCCTGGAGAATGCCGGCATCATCGCCAGCGCTCCGTATCAGGAGCACCCCACGCGCTACGCGTACTCGCTTAGCCCCAAGGGCCGGGCGTTGGGCGACGTGTTGAGCGCCTTCGTGCGCTGGGGAAAACGGTACATCCCGGGAACCGTGGCACTGAACCAGGGGCCGACGAAGGCAGACTCCGACATGTCACCGGCAAACTCTCGCCGGGCGCGGGCCGGGCGCGCGAAATGACACAACCGTGATGTGCCCGCCATTCCGGAATCACGCTGCGACAACCGAAATCCAGAGCCTCGGCTCGCGACGGCTCACATGAAACGCAACGGATTCCCGCTTTCGCACGGATCACGAAAGTGGCCACTCACAGATGCTCGAACACACAGTAGGGCGGCATCCGCTGCCGCCTTTCCGGGCGTCGCAAAGTGCGTCAGCGACCCAGCAGGGCTCTCGCCTTCGCGGTCACGTTGTCGACGGTGAAGCCGTACTTTTCCAGCACCAGTTCGCCGGGTGCCGATGCGCCGTAGCGGTTCACGCCGATGCGTGAACCGTGGTCGCCGACCCAGCGTTCCCAGCCTTCGCGGCAACCGGCTTCCACCGCGAGACGGGCGTGCACGTTCGGCGGCAGCACGGAATCGCGATACGACTGATCCTGCTCCGCGAACAGTTCCCAGCTCGGCATCGATACGGCGCGGGCCTTGACGCCTTCGGCCTGCAGCTTTTCGACGGCCTGCGCGACCAGCCCGGTTTCGGCGCCGGTGCCGATCACGATCAATTCGGGTTCGCCTTCGCAATCCAGCAGCACGTACGCGCCCTTGCGCACACCTTCGGCGATGGCGAACTTGTTGCGATCCAGCGTGGGCACGTTCTGGCGCGACAGGATCAGTGCGGTCGGGCGATTCTGTGTTTCGATCGCGACCTTCCACGCGACCGCGGTCTCGTTCGCGTCGCCCGGGCGAATCACGTTGAGGTTCGGCACCGAGCGCAAGCCCGCCAGTTGCTCGACCGGCTCGTGCGTCGGGCCATCCTCGCCCACCGCGATGGAGTCGTGGGTGAACACGTTGACGACGTGCAGGCCCATGATCGCGGCGAGGCGCATCGGTGGGCGCATGTAATCGGAGAACACCATGAAGGTGGCGGTGTAGGGAATGAAGCCCCCGTGCGCGGCCATGCCGTTGGCAATCGCACCCATCGCGTGCTCGCGTACGCCGAAATGGAGATTCCTGCCGGCGTAGCTCCACACCTCGTCGTCGGCGCTCTGTTCGTCGGGCTCCTTGCCGGGCGAAAACACGCCCAAGCCCTTCACTGCGGTATGCGTGGACGGATCGAGGTCGGCCGAACCGCCGCTGATGGCCGGCAGCTTCGACGCGATCGCCGACAGCACTTTGCCACCCGCGACGCGGGTCGCCAGACCCTTGGCGTCGGCCGGGAACACCGGCACGTCGGCATCCCACCCGGCCGGCAATTTACCTTCGAGCGAACCTTGCAATTCTGCTGCAAGTTCCGGAAAAGCCTTCGCATATTTGTTCCAACGGCGCTTCCAGCCAGCTTCCGCGCCCTTGCCTTTTTTCTGCGCTTCGCGGAAGTGTGCCAGCGCTTCTTCCGGCACCAGGAACGCGGGCTGCTCGGGCCAGCCGAGCTTCTGTTTGGTCTTGATGACGTTGTCGGCGCCGAGCGGCGAACCGTGCGCCTTGTAGCTGTCCTGCAGCGGCGAACCGAATCCGATATGCGTGCGCACCAGGATCATCGACGGCTGGTCTTTCTTGCCCTTTGCACGCTTGATGGCTTTTTCGATCGCGTCGAGATCGTTGCCGTTCTCGATCGTCTGGACGTGCCAGCCGTAGGCCTTGAAGCGCGCGGCGCGGTTCTCGGTGAAGGTGATGTCGGTACCCGCCGCCAGCGTCACGTAATTGTCGTCGTACAGGCAGATCAGCTTGCCGAGTTTCAAATGCCCAGCCAAAGACGCCGCTTCCGAGGTGACGCCTTCCATCAAATCGCCGTCGCTGACGATCGCATAGGTATGGTGATCGACCACCTTGTGGCCGTCGCGGTTGTAGCGCGCCGCGAGCTGCGCTTCGGCCATCGCCATGCCGACCGCGTTGGCCATGCCCTGCCCCAGTGGACCCGTGGTGACTTCCACGCCCGACGTGTGGCCACGCTCGGGATGACCCGGCGTCTTGCTGCCCCACTGACGGAACTGCTTGATGTCGTCCAGCGACAGGTCGTAGCCGGTGAGATAAAGCAGGCTGTACAGCAGCGCGGAACCGTGGCCGGCCGACAGCACGAAGCGATCGCGATCGGCCCAGTGCGGATTCTCGGGGTGGTGCTTCAGGAACTTGGTCCACAGCACGTAGGCCATCGGCGCCGCGCCCAGCGGCAGGCCGGGATGGCCACTGTTGGCCTTCTGCACCATGTCCACCGACAGGAAGCGGATGGTGTTCACGCAAGTCTGGTCGAGATTGGCTGCCACGATGCGAACTCCGGATAGTGGAAAGCGGAATCCGTTAGGATACCGGTGCGCCGCTTGACTGTCCGCAGGCTTGCGGCAAGTCTTTATGCACGCTACAATTTCTTGCTTCGTTTCCGCCAGATCGTCTGTCAGGAGCCCACCGTGAAGGTGCTTTCTTCCCTCAAGTCCGCGAAACAGCGGCACCGTGACTGCAAGATCGTGCGCCGTCGCGGCAAGGTGTTCGTGATTTGCAAGAGCAATCCGCGCTTCAAGGCTCGCCAAAGATAGTGCGATCATCCTTGATCGCTGTATGGCCACACTGCCTGCGAATTTGATGCTGCCTGATTCGTGAGCGCCAGAACGGCCATCCATGGCCTGACTTCTCACCAGCAGCCACTCCGAGCGGCGGCCTTCTGCTTGCGAAAGCGTTCCTCCCCGACACACCAAGGCCGCTTCGAGCGGCCTTTTTCGTGATGCCCTTCGCTGGCGCAGCCGTCCCGGTTTTGCTAAAAAGGCACATCGGCGCCGTGCGCCTGGGGAAGCCATCGCCATGAACCGCATCGCCACCAGCTTGATCGCCGCATCGCTCGCGCTCGGACTCGCGCCGCTGCTGCTGCCGACACCAGCCCATGCCGAAAGCCTGCGCGTGAAGGTGCAGAAGGAACAGCGTTTCAACCTGCCCAAGCGCGGCATGACGATGGACCAGGTGAAGCACGAATACGGCGCCCCGGAAAAAGTGCTGGCGACCCGCGGCGGCAGTTCCAGGCATCAACCGCCGATCCACCGCTGGGAATACCCGCGGTACATCGTGTACTTCGAATACAGCCATGTGATCCATTCGGTGTTGCGGACGCCGGGCCCGCATTCGCTGTAACGTTCATCCGCCGGCTCTTGCCGTCATCCCGGCGAAGGCGGGGATCCATGCTTTTGCAGCAAAGGCAGACTGGATTCCCGCTTTCGCGGGAATGACGGCAAAAACTCAGGCCCGATTCCATGACACAAGCCCTCCTGCGACTGCCCGCCGAATGGGAGCCGCAGTCTGCGGTTTTGCTGGCGTGGCCGCACGCCGGCACCGATTGGGCCGACCGACTCGACAGCGTCGAAAATACCTGCGCCGCGCTGATCGCCGCGATCACGCGTTTTGAAACCGCAGTCGTCTGCGTACCCGACGCCGAAATCGGCGCGCACGCCACCGAATGCCTGCGCGAAGCAGGTGCGAATATCGGGAGGGTGCGCTTCATCGAAATTCCCTACGACGACACCTGGCTGCGCGACTCCGGTCCGATCACGTTGCGGGACAACGGCCGGCTCGTGCTGACCGATTTCCGCTTCACCGGTTGGGGCGGAAAGTTCGAGGCTTCGCAGGACGACGCGCTGGTCGCGGGGTTGATCGAACGCCACGCATTCCGGCGCGAGGCACGGCACCAGCGCGTGGACTGGGCACTTGAAGGCGGCGCGATCGAATCCGACGGACGCGGCACGATCCTCACCACGTGGAAGTGCCTGCAGCAACGCCATCCCGATCAATCCCGCGAAATGATCGAACTCACGTTGCGCAACGCGTTGTCCGCGCAAAGAGTGCTGTGGCTGGATCACGGTTACCTGCAAGGCGACGACACCGACGCGCACATTGACACCCTCGCCCGCTTCGCGCCGGACGACGCGATCGTGTTCCAGTCCTGCAGCGATCCGGACGATCCGCATCACGAAGAACTGGACGCAATGCATCGCGAACTCGAAGCGCTGCGCACGCCCGATGGAAAACCGTATCGATTGTTCCCGCTGCCGTGGCCGAAACCGATCCTCGATGAAGGCCGCCGGCTCGCGGCGTCGTACGCGAATTACCTGATCGTCAATGGCGCGGTGCTGGTGCCGGCCTACGGCGACGCGGTGGACGACGCGGCCGCGCAAACCATCGCGCTCGCGCACCCCGGTCGCGAAGTGATCCAGATTCCCTGCCGTCCGTTGATCTGGCAGAACGGCAGCCTGCACTGCATGACGATGCAGTTGCCGGCCGGCGTTCTGGCTTGACGATCACGTTGCAAGGCGCCCGCGACGGCCCCACACTCGTCATTCCGGGGTCGGTCCCGGCTTCATCGGGAACGGATGAAACTCGACGGCGCCTTCGGAATGACGACGTCGGGGGATGCCCCCCGGATGAAGTTGCACTCTTGCCCTCCGCACTTGCCATGAATCAAACCCTCAAAGTCGCACTGCTGCAGGAAACCGATCGCGGCAGCGTCAACGCCAATCTCGACGCGATCGAGGCGGGCCTGCGCGAAGCGGCCAAGGCCGGCGCGCAACTGGTGTTGTTGCAGGAAATCCACAATGGCCCGTACTTCTGCCAGCACGAATCGGTGGAAGAGTTCGATCGCGCCGAACCGATTCCCGGCCCGTCCACGGAACGCCTCGGCAAGCTCGCCGCCGAATTGAAACTGGTGGTCGTGGCCTCGCTGTTCGAACGCCGTACCGCCGGGCTGTACCACAACACCGCGGTGGTATTCGATCGCTCGGAAGCGATCGCCGGCAAGTACCGCAAGATGCACATTCCTGACGACCCGGCGTATTACGAAAAGTTCTACTTCACGCCGGGCGACCTGGGTTTTCATCCCATCGACACGTCGGTCGGCAAACTCGGCGTGCTGGTGTGCTGGGACCAGTGGTATCCGGAGGCCGCGCGCCTGATGGCGCTGGCCGGTGCAGAACTGCTGCTGTACCCCACCGCGATCGGCTGGGACCCGGCCGATCCGCAGGACGAGAAGGATCGCCAGCGCAACGCCTGGATCACGGTGCAGCGCGGTCACGCGGTCGCGAACGGCGTGCCATTGCTGGCTTGCAACCGGGTGGGCTTCGAACCCGCGCCTGACGACGGTCGCGGCGCGCAATTCTGGGGTTCCAGTTTTGTGGCCGGCCCGCAGGGCGAAATCCTCGCGCAAGCGGGTGACGACGGGCGCGAACTGTTGATCGTCGACATCGACATGGCGCGCAGCGAGAACGTGCGCCGAATCTGGCCGTTCCTGCGCGATCGCCGAATCGACGCGTACGGCGATTTGACGAAACGCTTCAGGGATTGACAATCAGCAATCAAAGTTCCGTTCGCGTTGAGCGTAGCTCGCGCAGCGAGCGGAGTCGAAACGCCACTGTCCTTCGACTTCGGCCCTTCGGGGCGCGCCAAGGACGAACGGAACACCGATGAACGATACTGCACTGAATACTCGACCCACCTCAGCTAGTCCCGATGCCCTGCGCGACCAACCGCTTGCACGCGTCGAGCGCGATGGCGTCGAATTCGTGCTGCTGGGCACCGCGCATGTTTCGCGTGCATCGGTGGAGGCCGTCAAGGCGCTGATCGAACGCGAAGCGTTCGATGCCGTCGCGGTGGAACTTTGCGAATCGCGAGCCCGAGGCATGCGCGATCCCGAAGCATTCGCGAAGATGGACTTGTTCCAGGTGATCCGCACCGGCAAGGCTGGCATGGTGTTCGCCTCGCTGGCGCTGTCATCGTTCCAGCAGCGCATCGCCGAGCAGTACGGCATCGAGCCCGGCGCGGAAATGAAAACCGCGATGCGCGAAGCCGAGGCACGCAACGTGCCCTTGTGGCTGGTGGACCGCGAGATCGGCACCACGCTCAACCATGCCTACCGCGGCGTGCGCTTCCGCGACCGCATGGGCATCGTCGGCAGCCTGGTCGCCAGCGTGTTTTCGCGCGAAGACATCGACGAGGCCGAAATCGAAAAACTGAAACAGGGCGACATCCTGGAAGGCGCGTTCGGCGAGTTCGCGCGCGAGTCGAAGCCCTTGTACGAGGCATTGATCGGGGAGCGCGACCGTTTCATGGCCGCGCGTCTGCGCGAAGAATCATCGATGAAGCCCGATGCGAAGCGCGTGCTGGTGGTAATCGGCGCGGGTCATCTGGCCGGCATCGAACGTGAACTCGCCGCGCAGCGGGAGCCGCCGCGCTCGGTGATCGAACCTCTGGCCGCCAAGCTGCCGGCACCGAAATGGCCCAAGTACCTGGCGGTCGCCCTGATGCTGGCGATCTTCGCGGCGATCGGCTTCTTGTTCTACCGCAACGCCACGATGGGCTGGCACGCGCTGCGCGACTGGGTGATCTACACCGCCGTGTTGAGCGCGGTGGGCGCAGCGGTCGCAGGCGGACATCCGCTGTCGGTGCTTACCGCCGCCGTCATGGGTCCATTGAAACCGCTGCGTCCACCGGGCCTGTCATCCGGCGTGTTCTCGGGGATGGTGGAAGCATGGTTGCGCAAACCGCGCGTCGCGGATTTCCAATCGCTGCGGAAAGACTTGCTGCACGTCTCCGGCTGGTGGGGTAATCGAGTCGCGCGCACATTGCTGGTGTTCATGCTCACCAACCTCGGCACGATCGCCGGCGAATACTTGGCGGGCGTCAGGATCTTCAGCCGGTTGCTGTGAGTTCGCAGGATGCGGCGAGCGTGCCAACCGCACGACGGATTGCCTTCAGTGCGTCGACTTCGCGGGGGTAACCTGCCGGATGGGCCCGATCTCCACATGCCCGAATTGGCTGGTGACGAATTTTGCGAATTCCTTTTTGCGCGCGGGCCAGTAGCCTGCCAATGAAGTGACGCCGTTCTGCATGCCGAGTTCGTTCAGGTCAGAGACCAGCTCCGCCTCGTTCTGGATGTCACCGGCGGGATCGTAACCGTCGATCGAGAAGGTGTACGCGTTGGGGTCACCTTCGGTGGTGGCGGAACCGGCGCGTCCGGAATGGTAGGCATCCTCGAAAGCCTGGTTGCGCGCGCGAGGGTGAGCTTGTCGGCATACTTCTCCTGGAGCTCCTTCCATAACCCTTCCGCGCGTTTGCGCTCTTCGGGCTTCAGCGACTTGTATGCGCTGACCAGCGCCTTGTCGTAATCGGGCTCGTGCTCTTCGTCGGCGATGCCCAGCCATGCGACGCCCCGCGCGGGGTCCGCGCGGATGCGGCCCATGCCGTGCAAATAGACTTCACCGAGATCGTATTGGGCGACCTTGTTGCCCCAATACGCCGCCCGCTGGTAGGCGTTCAACGCACCCGTGTAGTCCTTGTGGCGCACGTCCTCCAGCGCAACCCGTTCGTAATACTTGCCCGGCAGATAATTGCGCGTCGGATCCGTCACCGTTTCGTGGGGGTATTTGTCGAAGCGCCCAGCCGTGGCGACGCTCCACCAGCAGCAGCACACCAGCAGGCATGCAACGGAGCCAATCCGGGTTTTCGCCATTGCTGCCATAGCCATCGCGCCTCGACGAGACCATCGCAAACCTGATCATATCCCTCCGGCGCCGCGGTGCAACCCGTTCGAGGCTGACGTCACCGCGGTTTCGATGCGTCGCGGTCCGGCCAATATGCGTTGTCCGGCACCTTGCGGGCGCCAAAGATCGCCTGGCCCACGCGTACGATGGTGGAACCTTCCTCGATCGCGAGTTCGTAGTCGCCGGACATCCCCATCGAAAGCTCGTCCATCGCGACGCCCGCTGGCGCGGACTGCCGCAGGCGGTCGCGCAATTCGCGCAGACGCACGAAACACGGCCGCACTTTCGCGGCATTATCGGAAAACAACGCAAGGGTCATCAATCCGCACACGCGCAGTGATGAAAACGCCGGCAGTCGTCTCACGAACGCGTCCACTTCATCAGGCGGCAGTCCGAACTTGCTTGCTTCATTGGAAGTATTCACCTGCACCAGCACGTCCAGCGCACGCCCCAACGCTTGGAAGCGTTTGTCCAGCGCTTCGGCCACGCGCAGGCTGTCCAGCGCCTGGAACTCAGATGCGAATTCGGCGACCAGCTTTGCCTTGTTGGTCTGCAGGTGTCCGATGATCGACCAGCGCAGGTCCGGCAAATCCGACATCGCCTGCCATTTGCCGTGCGCTTCCTGCACCTTGTTTTCGCCCAAGGTGCGGCATCCCGCGGCGTATGCGTTGCGCAACCGCGCTTCGGGCACCGTCTTGCTGACCGGCAACAGACGCACCGTTACCGGGTCGCGACCGACTTTCGCACACGCAGCCGCAATGCGCGCGTGCACATCGGCGAGGTGCTGACGGAATTCGTTGACGGTGTTGGCGGTGGTGTATGGGTGCATCCTGTGAACTCTGATTTTGATCGTCATCCTGGAATACTCGCGCCAGCGCCTTTGCTTCAACGCACTACGGCACTGGATGGATCGGCCTTGCTTGAACAAGTATAGATACGCGACAGCGTGCATTCCCGTCCACGCGCGTATGCTGATCGCATGGCTGCGCGCAAAAAGTTCGTGGAGACGCCATGGCCCGAAACGCTTTGGACCATCGGCCATTCGACGCGCAGTCTCGAAGAATTCATCGGCTTGCTGAAGGACAATCGCATGGAAGTGCTGGCCGACGTGCGTCATTACCCGGGCTCGCGCAAATATCCGCACTTCAACGTCGAACCGTTGCAGCGCGCACTATACGAGGCCGGCATCCGCTACGAAGCCTTCATCGAGTTGGGCGGCCGACGCAAGGTACTTCCGGGTTCGCCCAACACCGCGTGGCGACATCCGGCGTTTCGCGGCTACGCCGACTACATGCAGACCGACGCGTTCCACGAAGGCATCGAACGATTGAAGGCGCTGGCGACCAGGCAGCGGACCGCGATCATGTGTTCCGAAGCCGTGTGGTGGCGTTGCCATCGCGGCCTCATCTCCGACGTGTTCAAGCTCCACGGCACGCGGGTGCTGCACATCATGGGTTCGGCGTCACCACCGGAGCATCCGTACACCTCGGCGGCGCACGTGGTGGATGGACACCTTGATTATTCGGGTGACCAGCACCAACTGCCTTTGCCATGATCCCGTTCTCTTTCCTCGACCTGTGCCCGATCACCGAAGGCGGTTCGGTGGCGGAATCGTTGGCGCACACGGTGGACATCGCGCATCACGCCGAGCGCTGGGGCTTCAACCGATTCTGGATGGCCGAGCACCACGGCATGCCGGGCATCGCCAGCGCCGCGACCGCGGTGCTGATCGGGCACGTGGCCGGTGCCACTTCGCGCATCCGCGTGGGCGCCGGCGGCATCATGCTGCCGAACCATTCGCCGCTGGTGATCGCCGAACAGTTCGGCACGCTGAAGGCGCTGTATCCCGGTCGCATCGACCTCGGTCTGGGGCGTGCGCCTGGTTCGGACCAGGCCACCGCACGCGCGTTGCGCCGCAATCTCGATACCGATCCCGATGCATTCCCGCGCGACGTGCTGGA
>Ga0207707_10003088_pt1 | contig 14775 bp, 11 predicted proteins | sample KBSC83BmetaG_FD_184336 | JGI IMG/M metagenome (GOLD analysis project Ga0207707, IMG submission 184336) | Corn rhizosphere microbial communities from Kellogg Biological Station, Michigan, USA - KBS C8-3B metaG (SPAdes) (version 2) | ecosystem: Host-associated > Plants > Roots > Rhizosphere ...
CAGGCATGCAAGACGTGTGGCGCGACACCGCGCGGTACGCCGGAAAGGCCAGGCCGCGCGTGCTGATCATCCACTTTGGCCAGATCGCCAACAACTATCTCGCCGTGAAGGCCGGCGGTCCTGCGGACGACATGATTCGCTGGGCGGGCGGCGTGAACGCGGTCGACTCCGTTGGCGGAATGGAGCGTCTGTCGCCCGAGCTCATCGCGAAGATCGCGCCCGACATCATCGTGGCGACGGACCTCGGCTTCGATCGATACGGCAGCGCGGATGCATTCGCGACGATGCCCGGCGTGTCGTTGACGCCGGCCGGCAAAGCGAAGCGCATCTACCGCATCACGGAAACCGAACTCCTGTATTTCGGGCCGCGCACGCCGACGACCGTACGCAAGCTGCGCACGATGTTCCGTACGTGAGATGCTGAGGCGTCTTTCGTACGGCCAGACGTACGTCCTGCTCGCCGCGCTGCTCGCCGTGCTGGTCGTCGCGTCGGCGGCCATCGGCGCGTTCTCGTTTACACCGGCAGAGATGGTTCGACATCTCGGCGCGGCGGCCGGGTTGCTGCCGGCCGCGAGCGCCGATGCGTTGAGCCGGAACGTGTTCCTGGAGCTCCGGCTGCCGCGCGTGCTGTTGGCGGGCGTCACGGGTGCCGTGTTAGGCGTGTCGGGCACGCTGATGCAGGGATTGTTCCGGAACCCGATCGTGGAGCCCGGGCTGGCGGGGACATCCGCCGGTGCCGCGTTAGGCGCGGCACTCGTCTTCGTCTTCGGGAGCAGCACGGCGTTGTCGTTCACAGCGCCTCTCGGGTCGATCGCCGTACCGGTCCTGGCCTTCGCGGGCGCGTTCGCGGCGACGATGCTCGTATACCGGTTGTCGACGTCGTTCGGCAAGGTGAACGTGTTCACGCTGCTGCTCGCCGGGATCGCGGTGAACGCGGCGTGTGCCGCCGGGACGGGCTTTCTCTCGTACGTGGCGCGCGACCCGCAGGCGCGCAACATCACGTTCTGGAATCTCGGCACGTTCACGACGGCGGACTGGCGCGGCACGATCTTCGTCGGCGTGTTCTTCGTCGTGTGCTTCGCCTGGTCCCTGCGCTACGGGAAAGCCCTCAACGCCCTCATGTTAGGCGAGGACGAAGCTGCATTCCTCGGCGTGGATTCGCGGACGCTGATTTTCCGGTTGCTGGTCGTGAACACGATCATGGTCGCCGTGGCGACGGCGATGGTGGGTGTGATCGCGTTCGTTGGGCTCGTCGTGCCGCACGTGCTGCGGATCCTCAAGTCGAGCGACTACACGTTCCTGCTGCCTGGATCGGCGCTGTTGGGCGCGGTGCTCATGGAGCTGGTGGACATCGTGGCGCGCACCATCATTCCACCGGCCGAGCTCCCGATCGGCATCATCACGGCGGTGATCGGCGCGCCGATTTTTCTCTGGATCTTGTTGCGTCAGCAGCCGCAGCGCGGGACGGGTGCGACCGTCGAGTCGGGCGCCGGCGCGGGCTTCTATGGTTGACGTCGTGGGCGTGACCTACCGCGTGGGCGGCCCCGGCGGCCCGCGCATTCTCGACGACGTGACGGCGCGGTTCGCGGCGTGCAAGTTCAACGCCATCATCGGGCCTAACGGAGCCGGCAAGTCGACCCTGTTGCGCGTCGCGACGGGGCTCCTGCGTCCGTCGGCCGGGGAAGTGCGGTACGGAGTTCGTCCGGTTGCGGCGTTCCGCGCCGATGAGCTCGCGCGGACGCGGGCCGTGCTGTCGCAGCACGTGGAGCTCGCGTTTCCGTTGCCGGTGGAGGATGTGGTGCTCATGGGCCGCTACCCGCACTACGGTCCGGCACCCACGAGCCGTGATCGCGACATTGTCTCGCGCGCCCTCGAGCTCGTCGGCATGGTGGAGAAGCGTCGACAACCGTATCCCACGCTATCCGGGGGCGAGCAACAGAAGGTGCAGTTGGCGCGCGTGCTCGCACAGATCTGGAATCTCGACGGCTCGCGCGAGCACAAGTACCTGTTCCTGGACGAGCCGACGACGAGCCTCGACGTACACTATCAACTGCACCTGCTCGAAGTCGCCCGCGATCTCCTCGCGCACAATTGCACGGTGATCGCCGTACTGCACGATCTCAACGTCGCGTTTCAGTACGGCCAGCAGTTGTTCGTGATCCACGACGGCCGATTGGCCTACGAGACCTCACGTCCATCAGACATCTCGGCGGAGCTCATCGAGCGCGCGTTCCGTGTGCGCGCTACACGCGTCGGCGAGGACGGTCATACAGCCTGGCGCTTCATGAAGACCGACAAAGCCGGACCCATACCGGTTAGGCGCTCACCACCTTAGTCGAGCGATCCGGTTGTGTTCGGCGGTGTTCGCACTTTGTCCGACTTCACAAGTGCAGCAACGCCGCCGAGTTGCCGCCCAGAATCTTGGCCCGCTCTTCAGGCGACATGCGCACCGCGGCCAGACTTTCCTTCATGAGCGCAATGCTGCCGATCATGTGCGGATAGTCGCTCCCGGCCAGCACGTGGTCCGCGCCCGCAAAGTCCACGGCGAGACGCAGCGCGGCCGGATCGAAGTTCACGGTGTCGAAGTAGAAGTCGCGCAGATACTCGCTCGGCGCGCGTGTGATGTGCTCGCGGCAGTCGGGGAACGCACGCCAGCCACGATCGAGACGCTCGGCGATGTACGGAATCGCGCCGCCCAGGTGACCGAGCACGAATCGGATGCGCGGGTAGCGCGCGGGGACTCCAGCGAACACGAGATGTGCTGCGGCGAGACTACTATCGAACAGGAAGCCGACGAGCGCGGTGAGCCAGTACTCGGTCATGCCGGTGACGCTCGCCGGATTGGTGGGATGGATGTGCAGCACGGCGCCTAACCGATCGGCTTCGGCGTAGAGCGGCTCGAATCGGGCGTCGGCAAGCGGCACGCCGTTGACGTTGCTGAACAGCATGGCGCCGCCAAAGCCCAACTCTGTCATCGCGCGCCGGAGCTCCGCCGCCGATGCGGCGGGATCGCAGAGCGGTAGTGTGGCCAGCGCGGCAAACCGCGGCCCGCGTTCCCGCACTACTTGGGCGAACGCGTCGTTCACCAGACGCGCGAGGCGCGCCGCGCGGGCCGGCGTTTCGACGTGCGTGCCGGGCGTCGTCAGCGTGATCACCTGTGTGTCCACGCCGTCGCGCTCGAGTACGGTTTGCCGATAGGCGATGTCCCGATGGCCGCGCACGGCGACGTTGTAGTCGCCCGGATAGTGCACGCACGGATTCCCGGATTTGTCCTCCGTAAGGCGCACGACGCTGTCGGGTTCGCGCAATGCGTCGAGGTACGCGGGCGGATAATAGTGGTTGTGGATGTCGATCAGCATGCGATGGTGTTCAAGCGCGGGTTTCGGCGAGCGTTCCGGCGTGGTGCCCCACTATTATAGTAGGGTGCACGCAGTCACGGCCTCGGATTTTTCCTTTTACATCGCGCGTTCCGCAATGCGACGCCTCGCTCTCGCTTTCTGCTTCGTTGTTGCTTCCGCCGGCGCGCTCTGCGCGCAGCGAAGCACGTTCACGCACGCCGATACGCTGCGCGGGACCAACGGACCCGGCCGCTCGTGGTGGGATGCAACGTTCTACGATCTGCACGTGACGGTGAGTCTCGCCGACAGCAGCATCCGCGGCTACAACGGCATCACGTACCGCGTCATCGCGCCGGCCAACGAGATGCAGATCGACCTGCAGGTTCCGATGCAGATCGACAGCATCATCCAGGACGGGCGCGCTCTCACCGCGCGCCGCGACAGCAACGCGTTCTTCGTGACGATGGCATCGCCGCAGCGTGTGGGCGACGTGAAGACGGTGACCGTGTACTACCACGGCCGCCCGCGGGCCGCCAAGCGTCCGCCGTGGGACGGCGGGTTCATCTGGCGACTGGACAGCCTCGGCCATCCATGGGTGGCGACGGCCAACGAGGGACTGGGCGCGAGCGCGTGGTGGCCTAACAAGGACATCCCCTCCGACGAGCCCGACAGCCAGCGCATCGCGATCACGGTGCCCGACTCGATGACCGACGTGTCTAACGGAAGGTTGCGCAGCACGACGCGCAACGGTGACGGCACGACGACCTACGAGTGGTTCGTCACGAGCCCGATCAACAACTATGACGTCGAGGTCAATGCCGGCACGTACGCACACTGGACCGAGATCTACAAAGGCGAGAACGGCGACCTGACGATGGACTTCTGGCCGCTGGCCTACCATCTCGATACGGCGAAGGTGCAGTGGCAGCAGGCGAAGTCGATGCTCTCGTGCTTCGAGCACTGGTTCGGACCGTATCCATGGTACGGCGACGGCTACAAGCTCATCGAAGCGCCACATTTAGGCATGGAGCATCAGAGCGGCGTCGCGTACGGCAATCACTTCAAGAACGGCTATCTGGGACGTGACCTGTCGGCCACTGGCCATGGCCTGAAATGGGACTTCATCGTGGTGCACGAGAGCGCGCACGAATGGTGGGGCAACAGCCTGACCGACAAGGACCACGCCGACATGTGGATCCACGAGAGCTTCGCGAACTACTCGGAGTCGCTTTATACGGAGTGCCAGCAGGGGAAAGCGGCCGGCGCCGAGTATGTAATCGGCACGCGGCGGCTCATCAAGAACGACCGGCCGATCGTCGGGCAATTCGGTGTGAACGATGAAGGATCGGAAGACATGTACTACAAAGGCGGCAACATGCTGCACACGATTCGCCAGGTGGTCGATAACGACGAGAAGTGGCGGAGCATATTGCGCGGCTTGCAACAGACGTTCTGGCATCAGACGGTGAGCGGCACGCAAGTCGAGGACTACATGAGCCGCGCCGCGGGCATCGATCTGAGCAAGGTGTTCGCGGAGTACCTCACGACGACGCAGGTGCCGGTGCTCGAATACGCGATCGGCGGCGGGAGGCTCAAGTATCGCTGGACGAACGTCGTGTCGGGCTTCGCGATGCCGGTGAGAGTTACGGTCGCACCCGACCGCTACGAGCGCATCCGCCCAACGGAGTCGTGGCAGACGATGAAGGTGAAACTCGCGAGCGCGGCCGAGTTCAAAGTGGACGAGAACTATTACGTCACGATTCGACCAGCCGCGGCGAACGAGGGAATCGGCAACTGAGGTTGCGGCGGGAAGCGCTGACGCCCAAGGGGGCTCCGGAGCGTCAGCGCATTCCTTTTGTCCATGTCAGTCGCGGCTTCCCATGCTCTTCCGGATGCGCTCCGCCTCGGCGAGATGATGCTTGATCACCGGCGCGGCCTGCGTGATGAGCGCCTTGAGATCCGGGTTCTGCGCATCGCCTAACGCTTTGGTCGCCGTGGCCAGAACCGCTTTGTGGTAGGCGACTTCGAAGTCCATGTAGGCCTTGTCCCAGCCCTCGCCCATCGGCAGCGCCTGGAGCGAATCCATCTCGTGCATGGCATCGGCGGTGCCGGTGAAGCCGGCCGGCTCTTCCGGTGTCACGCCTAACTTGTGGGCGAGCTGCTGTCCCTCGAGGCGCAGCGCATGGTGCTCGCCGGCCATGAGCTTGCCGAAGTTCTTGACGTCGGTGCTCGTGGCCTTCGTCCACGCGAGCGCGCCGCGCGCGCTGTCTGCGGCGCTGGCCTGATCCAACACGAAAACGATGTTCGCGTCGCTGTGCGCACGCGTCGCGGCGTAACCGCGCAGGGTGGGAACGAACGCCATCCATCCGGCGGCGCAGACCGCGCCGACCACCAGCATCATCGGGATGCCCTTTCTCTGACCGCTCATGCCGTGTTCCTCGGTGGTGAGGGCACGCGGCGCCGGACGAATACCGGGCGGGCGTGCCTCGTATCACCGCGTGTACGGCGGTCACCTCCCGATCGGATTCATGGCGATTCGAACTACGGACGATCGGGCTTCGGATGCACCTTGGCGATGAAGTCCTGTCCGCCGTTCGAGAGCGTCGAGAGCAGGCGAACACCTGGGATGGCCTGCGATGCGAGCACGAAGTGCTGGGCGGCCGGGTTGGCGTCGAACGTGAGATCGAACGCGCCGGTTACGGACGCCTTGGTGCATTTGGCGTTGATGAGGTTCGACGGCGACGACAGCCGCAGCGTTGGGCAGGCGCCGCTCGAGCTGGATAGTTGGGCGCCGACGGTCTCGCTGGTGAGGTTGAAGTCGGCGGTGGTGTCGGTGAGCAGCGCGACGTCGATGAGATTGTTTTGCGCATCCATCTCGGCGTAGACGAGCTGGGACACGTCCGCGCCCTGCCAGGCGACGATGATGAACACCGAATCGTTAGGCGTCTGCGTTTTCCCGGCCGTGGTGCCCACCAGCTCCGCCGCGGCAACCTCGAATATCTGGTCTTCGCCGTTCACGCTCACGGTCACCGATTCCGGACTCACGCCGCGCGCGAGGATGGCGACCGGATACTGCAGCAACCGGAACCGATCGAACGCGCCGGCGGACGCCGCTTGTTGGGCGAGCGTATCGAGGTGGCGCGCCTCGTTGAACGACGGTGCCGACGGGGCGGTGGACCCGCCGCACGCGGTGAGCGTCGACACACCGCAGATTGCGAACACCGCGGCGATGGGAGCGAGTTGTGCCCAAGGCTTGCGCATCCAAGACACCTCGAAAGCGAGTGGTAGGCGCGAACCCCGCAAGTATGTGCTCGAACGGCGCGAAATGCGAGTGTTGGGCAGAAACGATGATCGCCACGAAAGCCTTGACGCCTGCGACTTGGGACCCCAGTTTCGGTCAATGGAGAACTCCGCGCTACGCTCGATTCGCGCCCAAAAGGCGCCGGCCGTCCGTTGGGCATTCGTGCTCGCGGCAACGATAACGGTCGCGCAGCTCGCCGCGTGCGGCGAGAGACTGCCGCTCGCCCCGTCGGCCAAGCAGATCGCCAACCTCCCGCTGCCGGCCGCGCCAAGCTACATCGTCGAGTTCGGAAACAACGGTGTGGTGCCGCAGGCGTTGCAGCAGGCGGTTCAGCAGGCGGGCGGACGCATCGCGCGAGTGCAGAAGAGCATGGGGTTGGCGTTGGTCACGGGGCTCACGCCGGCAGCAGCGAACGCGTTGCGCTCGTCCGGCAGCGCCGCGCTCATCCTGCCCAACGCGAGACGGCAGTACATTCGCCCGTCGTTCCTCGCCTCGCACGTCATGCTTGCGCTTCCGAAGACCGCAGCGCGCGACGTGCGCCTAACTGCGTTAGGGCCGCGCGATCCGCGGTCTGCGGTATTCTTCGACAGCCTCCAGTGGAATATGAAGGCTATCCGCGCCGACAGCGCGTGGCAAATCACATCGCAGGGCGCGGGCACCAAGGTGTTCATCCTCGACACCGGCGTCGACACGGCGCACATCGACCTTGCCGGCCGGGTGAACACCACGTTGTCCACGTCGTTAGCCTTCAATCCTACCGACACTGCAGGCGCCGAGCCCCTGCCGTTTGCCCACGACGTCGTCGGCCACGGGACCATAGTATCGTCACTCATTGCGACTAACTCGGTCGCCATCGCAGCGGTCGCGCCGCAAGCGCAACTCGTGATGGTGCGTGTGCTCGATGATCAGGGAGCCGGCGACGACTTCACGGTCATCAGCGGCATCCTCTACGCGGCAGATAACGGCGCGGACGTCATAAATGTAAGTCTCGGCGGCTACCTGAGGCGGTCGAATCCGTTCGACCTCGCCGTCGCTGATCTCACCCAGCGCGCAATCGATTACGCCACGGCGCGTGGTGCATTAGTCGTCGCCGCAGCCGGCAATGAAAGCGTCAATACCAACACCGCCACAGCTCCGAACGGCAGTTACGCCGACAGTATGCATGTATTGGCTGGCGCAATACGCCAGGTGATCAGCGTGGGCGCCACGGGTCCCGTCAATGGAGTAAATGACGACTCGATCACCCTGTACTCGAATTTCGGCAAATCCGACGTCGCGGTGTTCGCGCCGGGCGGCGGCCTCATTACCCTCACCACGGCGAACCCGCACGATTTGGTCTGGGGCGCTTGCAGCGGAGTGACCGCGCGCGAGCCGGTGTGTGCGGACGAGCAGCATATTGTCGCGGACGCGGGCACGAGCTTCTCGTCTCCGCTCGTCGCAGCGGAGGCGGCCGTGATCAAGGCGCAAGCGCACACCAAGCCACAACCAAGCCAGCTCGAGAAATGCATCTTGAGCTCGGCCGACGCGCCGAAGGGCAAGTCGAAGCCGGATATCAATTACAACTTTGGACGGATCGACGTGCTCAATGGCGTACTCCACTCGACGTGTAAGTGAGCCATCCGAGCCCGCCGACCCGCCCGCCTAACTCGATCGCGTTAGTCCGCCTGCTTGCCCTTCGCGGTCGGCGGTAGTTCGCCGTTGAGCCGCAGGTAGATTGCGGACTGGCTGTAGTGGTCCGCCCAGTCGCCCGTGGTCAGCGTCATGATCGCAGCGCGCGACCGCGTCCGGCCGCCGAAGAACGGCAGCTGCTCACTCAACTTCGAGTCATCCAGCTTCGCCAGCGCCTGGTCGCAGAAGGCGAACGTCTCCTTGAGACGCGCGATGAGCACGTCCTTGCTGGCGGTATCCGCCACCTTGGTACGTGTGGGAGCCTTCTCGCCGCCGATCGCGCCGCACAGGTAGTCATTGCCCTCCGAGAGGTGCACGACGATCTGGCCGAAGCTCATCTGCGCGGGCGTCGGCTTGAAGGTGTACTTGTCGGCTGGCATCGTCTCGGCTGCCGCAATCAAGTTCTTTCCGACACGGCTGGCGTTGTCGCGGAACGCGTCGGCCACCGGGCTCGACGACGATTGCGCTGCCACAAGTCCCGGCACCATGGCGGCGGCCATGGTCGCAAAACAAATACGGACACGCATGGATCTCGCTCGGGTTAAGGTAGGCGTTGATGTTGGTTTCACCGGCGAGCGATGTCCAGTGGAGGGATGGGCGTCCCTCAACCGACCATCGCCCGCCAACTAGAAATACGGATTGTCGTCCGCGCTCGGACCGTAAATGGCCGGCACCGGGACGTCGAGCAGCCGCAGGAACACCGACATCTGCCCGCGATGGTGAATCGCATCGCTGAGCAGGAACAGTCTGGCGAATGCGATACGCGGAAAGGTGTTGAGCGTCTTGGCGCCCATGCGGAAGCTCCAGCCCGCGGTGGCGGCCTCGTCATCCATCTTGCCGAGCGCGGTGCGGGCCGCGTTGCAGCCATCGTCGAAAATGGAGAGCAAGGCAGCGGTGGATTCGGGAATGGGGAACGACTCCCAGCTGCCGACGTCGAGGCCAGCCTGATAGAGCACCCCCGCCGTCCACCCAGGCGCGTTCGCCATCCACGAGGCCAGCCGTCCGAGCGACATCGAGCGCGGGTGCGGCTTCCAGTCCTTCTTGTCGAGCGGCACGCGCTCGAGCACGCGCCGAGTGGTCGGCGCTTCCTGCTCGAACTCCTGCATGATGGGATCCACCAACCGCATAGCACCTCCTGGTGCTCCGGGCATTTTGCCTAACGGCCGACGTCGGCGGACGCGTGCGCCTGAATGGTGTCGAACGCCATGCGCACGAACGCCGCGTCGGTCCACGGCTGCCACCCGTGCGGCTTGAGCGGCCGTCCGTACGTGAAGGAGCCGTCGTAGTGCGGTGCGGTCGTGCTGTCGAGAAAATCCTGCAAGAGATAACAGGCGAGATTGAGATAGTAACTGTCCATCTCGCCGACCACGACGTGGATCTTGCCGCGGAGCGGAGTGCCGACGGTGTTCCAATTTTTTTCGAGGTATGCGCGGAGATCGTAGCCGTGGTCGCGCATGTAGCCGGCCACGTCGTGATGCATGTGTCCCGTACGCTTGTCCCACAGCGCCGCCGGATAGCCTTCGGCGTCCGTTGGGCCAAACACGGCTTCCCAGGCTTCCAGCTGCTCGCCCGAACGCCCATGCGTGCCTAACGCATCCTCGAGCTGGCTCTCCTGCCGCATCGTGATGGTCGGCATGCCGCTGTTCTCGCGCTCGGCCGGGACCTCGGACGCGATCCAGGGGCTGCGCGCGACAGCGAATGCGCTCGTGTCCTCGTAGATGTTGCTCAGCTGGTAGCGGCGGAAGTCGACCGGATCGGGATAGAGTCCCCATGCGCCGCCGAAGAAATCGGGATGATAGATCTGCAGCGCGAGCGCTTCCCAACCGCCGGTGGACCCGCCGATCAGAATGCGCGCGTACGGCTTGTCGATGATCCGGAATTGCTTCTCGAGATACGGAATCAACTCCTGGATGATGGCATCGCCGTAGGGGCCATCGTTGGCCGAATTCACCGCGTACGAGTCATCGTAGTACGGCGTCGGGTGTTGGAACGTCATCGCGATGACGCGCGGAAAGGTGTCGCTCATCCAGGCCTGTGCGAACTCGTACCCCGGTTCGCGCTCCGTTAGCAACCGACGCTGCGCCGCGTGCTCGGCCGTCTCCGGCGTGCCGTTCGGATCGAACCCGAACGGCGGCGATAACGTGAAGTGCCCCTGCTCGTAGATCACCGGATAACGCTGGTCCGGATGCTCGTCGTATCCGGCCGGCAGCAAGACGGTGGCGCCGAGGTACATGGGGTGCCCCCAGAACGCCGTGAGCAGGCGACTCTGGATCTTGATGTGCTTCACCCACTTCGTGTCCGCCGGCAGGGCGATGGGCGGGAGCGTCCGGGTCAGCGTTAGGCGAACGGTCTCTGGTGTATGCGGATCGAGGTGGATGCGCCGCGGCTCGCTCACCAGGTTGCCGGGCGACGCGTTCCAATGCTGCCCTTCCCACTGGTCCTGGTGCAGCCAGAGCGTGCGTCCGTCGGCGCGGTGGAACTCGGTGTACACGCTGAACACCGCCTGCACCCAGTAGTCGCCCGCGGGAAGCGATGCGAGACTCCGCAGCGGATAGCCGGCCGCGTGCGCGTCGATGATGACCGTTTGGCCCGGCGGCAGCGCGCGCACATCGGTGCCGAAGAACGGCGTGCTGCGCGCCAGCTCACCCGCTTGCAGCCTCGGTTCGGGCGTGCCGTCCCGGGCAACCGCGACGTACGCTCGTCCCGTGCGCGGCGACGCGGAAGTCGGAAACGCGATCTCGAAGCGCAACCCGCTGCCTGATTGCGCGGGGGCCGGTCGCGCGACGTTCGGCGCGAGGATCGTACATGCCGCGAGCAGAAGAGTCCGGTTCATGACGATTTGTTTGTGAACATGAGAGCTGCGGTGTCATCCAGCCATCGATCTTGCGCTTCCTCCCGATACGCCGCAAGAGGATTGCTGTCGCGCACGTCAGGAGTCGGTTGTCTCGCTTGCGCGGCGTGAGACACTATCGTATGCTCGCGCGCAAAGGCCGGAGCGTCCGGCCTCTGCGAGACATGTCTTCCCACCGAGTCTTCCCGCGTGACGACGCGGCGCCACGAGTCAGCGCTGCAGCTCGTTCCCGCGTTGTAGTCGCTCGTGCGCTTTCATCTTGGGTATCCGGGAGGAGCTATGCACACACGATTGGTCCGATGGGCCCTCTTTGCGGCGCTCGCCACGCCCACGGTTCTCGTGGCGCAACAACGTCGCATCCGAGGGTCAGTGACCGACGCCGCGGACGGTCGGCCGATTTCCGGCGCCGTGGTCACGGTACGAGAAGGGCGCGGATTCGCGCAAACCGGAGACGACGGCAAGTTCGTCCTCGCGGTCGACAGCGGCGCCGTTAGGCTTCTGGCGCGCGCCCTGGGCTATGGTCCCGCCGACGTGCCGGTGGCGGCGACCGATACGGTGGTCGCGATCACCCTCAAGAGCGATCCGCTCCAACTGCAAGCCGTCGTCGTCACCGGTCAAGCGACGAACATCTCGCGGCGGCTCGCAACGACGTCGACGTCCGTGGTGACCGGTGATCAGGTGACCACGGTGCCGGCGACCGCGGTCGACAAAGCGCTGCAGGGCAAGATCGCGGGCGCCAACATCCAGACGAACTCCGGAGCGCCGGGCGGCGGGGCGCAGATCCAGATTCGAGGCATCAACACGGTGATCGGCGCATCGGACCCGTTGATCGTGGTCGACGGCGTCATCTACAGCAACGTGTCGATCGCGTCGGGTCTCTATACGGTGACGAGCAGCGGCGGCGCGGCCGGCACGGGACCCGAGCAAGACGATGCGAGCAACCGCCTCGCCGATCTCGATCCCAACGACATCGCGTCGGTCGAAGTGCTCAAGAGCGCCGCGGCGTCGTCGATCTATGGATCGAAGGCGGCCAATGGCGTGATCGTGATCACGACGAAGCGTGGGTTAGGCGGGAAGCCGAAAGCGACGATCACGCAACGGTTCGGATACTCGGACCTCTTGCGCGGCCCGGCGTCCCGTCGATTCACGGTGGCCCAGGCGCTGGACCTCTACGGGGATACGGCCACAATCCAAGCGCTCGAGCTGCCAAACGGTACGCTTCCCTTTCACGATCATTTGCTGGAAGCGGCTGGCAACCATCCACTCAACTATGAGACGTCGCTGGACGTGAGCGGGGGAAACGACAACACGAAGTACTTCGTCTCGGGCGACTGGTCGCACACCGGCGGCATCATCAACAACACCGATGCCGGCCGCCAGAATCTGCGGGTCAATCTGGACCAGCGCCTCGGCGACAAGCTCACGCTCGCGTTGAGCAATGCATTCACGCGCACGACGGCGAACAACGGCATGACGAACAACGACAACGCGGGCGCCAGCATCACCTATTCGCTCGCGTACATTCCGAGTTTCGTGCCGATCACGCGGAACAGCGACGGCGTCTTTCCGCTGCCCGCGTTCACGTACCTCAACGGCAACCCGCTGCAGACGATTGCGTTGGCGTCGAACGAGCAGACGGTCAACCGGTTCACAGGCGGCGCCACGGCGACCTTCCAGGCTCTCTCGGGAGGCAAGCACGACCTCAAGATCGTAGGCGGCGCCGGCGCCGACATCTTCAACCAGAACAACTCGGTGTTCGCCCCGCCGGATCTCTACTTCGAGGCAAACCAGACGTCGCCCGGCGTGTCCACGTTAGGCAACGCCGAAAGCCGGCAGGTCAACTGGAACCTGAACGCGATCGACGTCTTCACACCGTCGTCCGGTTCGATGGGCTTCACGACCTCGGCCGGGTTGCAGTTCGAGGACCGCCAGCTCGATCAATCGCGCAGCACCGCCACCGGCCTGCTCGAGGGCCAGTCGAACATCGACCAGGGCGCGATCTTCGGGCAGCCGTTCGAGCTCAACACGCACGAGAAAACCTTCGCGCTGTACGCGCAGGAGCAGCTCCAGGCGTTCGACGAGCGACTGCTCGCTGAAGTCGGGCTGCGCGCCGAACGCAGCAGCGTGTTCGGCAATACCAATCAGTACTTCGTCTATCCGAAGATCTCGGGCGCGTACCGGTTCCCCGACCTGTTAGGCAGCGGCAGCGACTTCAAGATTCGCGCTGCGTACGGCGAAACCGGGAATCAGCCGCTCTTCGGCCAGAAGTTCACGACGCTGGTCGGTGGCCAGAACATCGGCGGCAACGTCGGCACGGTGGTTGGCGGCGTGGCCGGCTCGCCGAACATCGAACCCGAGCGCGTCCGCGAGTTCGAGGCCGGCATCGACGCGTCGCCGTTCCACGGACGCGCGACGCTCGAGCTCACGTGGTACCTGCGGCACACCACCAACTTGCTGCTGCCGGTCACCCCTGCGCAGTCGACGGGCTATAGCGAGGTGATCGCCAACGGCGGCGAGCTGCGCAACACGGGCATCGAGGCCGCGTTAGGCATCGCCGCTGTCCAGGATCACGACTTCACCTGGACCGTGCACTCCACCTTCAGCCGCACACGGTCGCTCGTGTTGAAGCTGCCCGGCACGGGCTTCAGCCCGCCCTCCGCCGGCTTCGGCCTCGCGTTCGGCGAGTTCTTCGTCCAACAAGGTCAGCCCATCGACCAGATCATCGGTCAAACCGCGATCAATCCCGACGGCTCGTTCGTGGTCAAGTCGTTCGGCCATGCCTCGCCCGATTGGGACTGGGCGCTGGGCAACGACTTCACCTACAAGGGCTTCTTCCTGACGTCGCTGTGGGATTGGCAGATGGGCGGATGGGCGCAGAACCAGACGCTGTCGCTCTACGACTGCAACGAGTTGACGTCCGACGCCGGTACGGCGGCCGGACAGGCGCGCATCCAGGACTGCTTCGACGGCATTGCGACGCCCTACGTGCAGCCCACGTCGTTCCTCAAGCTGCGTGAAGTGAGCATTGGCTACACGCTGTCGGAGAACATGGCCAGGAAGTTCTTCGGATCGAGCGACGTCAAGATGGAGCTCACGGGACGCAATCTGCTGATCTTCACGCACTACTGGGGATACGATCCCGAGTCCAGCAACTTCGGGCAGCAGGCCGTCACCCGAAACATCGATCTGGGACCGTATCCGCCGTCACGCCAATTCATGTTCTCCATCACCGCGGGGTTCTGACCATGACACGCACTGTGCACCGGGTTGGGCCCGCACTCGCAGCGGCGTGCTGCCTGGCCGCCACCATCACGTTAGGCGCGTGTGGCGGGTTCGACATCACCAACACCAACCAGCCGACGCAAACGGATCTCGAGAATCATCCCACACGGTCCAAGCTGAGCGCCGCCGCCACCGGCATTTTTTCGGGCGCGCGCTCGGACATCACCGGATTCATCTGGCAGGTGGGGTCCATGGGCCGCGAAGGCATCAATCTCTCCGGCAACAATCAGCCCGATTACCAAGAACCGTATTTCGGACCGCTCTCGTCCACGCAATTCGGTGGGTCTGAGTGGACCGGCCGGTACGCCAACATTCGCTCGATCAACGTCTATCTC
>Ga0207707_10003091_pt1 | contig 14764 bp, 18 predicted proteins | sample KBSC83BmetaG_FD_184336 | JGI IMG/M metagenome (GOLD analysis project Ga0207707, IMG submission 184336) | Corn rhizosphere microbial communities from Kellogg Biological Station, Michigan, USA - KBS C8-3B metaG (SPAdes) (version 2) | ecosystem: Host-associated > Plants > Roots > Rhizosphere ...
ATCAGAGGTTTTACAGATGGCAGTATTGCAGCCAAGGATCTCAATTCTTGATGAACCAGACTCGGGTTTAGATATTGACGCAGTACAAGCTGTAGCAAAAGCAATAAGTGCAGTCTCAAGAAAGGATGCAACGGTAATTGTGATTACTCACTATGCAAGAATTCTCAAATTCCTTGACAAGCTTGATTATGTCCATGTAATGGCACAAGGAAAGATGATCAAAGAAGGTCCAAAAGAACTTGCAGATGAACTAGAACAGAAAGGCTACGCATGGCTTGGAATTCAAGAGACCGCACAATAAAAAGAATTTTCAGATTTTAAGCAAATATAGAGATTCAACATTAAAAACAGGAGGTTATGCGCCTCAGGTCTTGATTAAGTTTTTCTTGTAACCCTTCAGGCACTCACAAGTAATAAAAAAAAGACAATAACAGTGTCTAAAATTTCTTACATCGGTATACAAACCCAATTTTTTAAATCAGTATACATGCAAATAGATAATCAATCAAAATCAAATGACTTCTACACAAATTGTATGCAATACTTTGAAGCACTACGAAAGACTGGAAAGCAGGACTATGGTTTTGAAGACGAGTTTTTCTACACCATGCCTGCAATGTCAGAGAAAATCGTTAGTGAACAGTAAGAGACATTCAAAGATCAAGACGTGCACGGTTTCAGTTATATATTCAGCATAAGGATCTCTCGTTGCAGAGGTACCGAAGCCCGGTCAACCGAGAGGGACTCAAGATCTTTCGTAAGACATCCCTTCCCTTAGGGGTTCGTGGGTTCAAATCCCACCCTCTGCATCTTCCTTTTCTTTTTCTCTCTTCTCTGTCTTTGTTTACGATTTGGTTCATCAAAACCTCGGTGGTTTTCACCCATAGTAATTCAAACCAGTGTTTATTAGAAAATTTTTCTGTTCTTAGGAGACCTCAAGAATTATAATTTTAGTTTCTATACTTTTACTATCTGGATTTCTCTTACATTATGTCTTGATAGATCCTCATGCAAAGCAGCGTGTGATTCATCTGTAAAGGTCAGATTGCATCTATAACATTTCCATGCTTTAGTGCTCACAGGACTTATACGTGATTTTAATTTATAAATATATTGTACTTGTCCTGCATTTTTTGCATAACTGGGACCTAAGATCAGAATGTTTGGAATTATTTGCCCTTTTGTATAACATTTCAGGAATTTTTTATCAAGGCATGAACAAAACTTGTCCCCAAGACCTTAATTTATAAAATGAAATCACACCAGTGAGCAGATTGGAGTTTACAAAATTAAAGGAGCAGGTCAGAAAAAGGCTTGAAAAAAATGATGTCGCTCATGATTTTGAACATATCATGAGAGTACTCAAGAATGCAACAACGCTTGCAAAAAAGGAAAAAGCAAACGTCAGAATCATAACAGCTGCTGTACTATTACATGATATCATTTCATATCCAAAATCTGATCCTCGCTCCATAAATTCATCAGTAGAGAGTGCACAAGAAGCAAGAAGAGTTTTAAAAAAATACAATTTTAATCAAGACCAGATTGATACCATATCTGATGCAATAAGAGACCACAGTTTTTCAAGAGGTATCACACCAAAGACACTAGAAGGAAAGATACTCCAAGATGCAGATAGACTAGATGCACTGGGTGCAATAGGAATTGCAAGAACATTCTCAGTTAGCGGTGCAGAAAAAAGACCATTTTACAATACGGATGATCCATTTTGTAGCAAACATATTCCAGATGACAAGCGCTGGACCTTAGATCATTTTTACAAAAAACTCTTGTTGATTGAAAAAACAATGAACACCAATACTGGGAAAATTGAAGCAAAAAAGAGAATCAAGGTAATGAAAAAATTTCTTGATGAACTAAAAGAAGAGATCTAGCCGTAATCTATGTATCGCTTGTATCTTTTTTCAATCTCAGAATTATTGCCAGTCAAAATTCTCCTGATTTCATCTGCATGTTTATACCGGATGTAAGCAGTCATATCTACAAAATTTTCATTTGCAGGATATGCATTTGTAAGAGGTTCTAGCATTTTAAAATATTCTGCAACTTTTTCTCGAAATTGCTCTTTTGTAGGTCTGTGTATCTTATTCATACGAAACCAGACTGATGCCCAACTTGCTCCCACTACATGTGGCAGCAAGTCATATGCACGTGTTATCTCAAATGTTAGGTCTTCTCTCATCTCTCGTTGAGTGTTTTTGCCGCACCCTTTGAGAAATATGTTACTATCATGTCTGCGCCTGCACGTTTTATGGCAGTAAGAATTTCTAACGTGACCTCTTTTTCATCAATGTATCCTGCCATGGCGGCTGCCTTGACAAGGGCATATTCTCCTGAGACGCTGTATGCTGCAATTGGTACATTGAACTTTTCTCTAGTCATTGAGATCAGGTCTAGGTAGGCAAGTGCTGGTTTTATCATGACAATGTCAACTCCTTCTTGTATGTCAGTCTCCACTTCTCTCATTGCCTCTTTTGGATTTGTATATGGTAACTGGTAGGTCTTTCTGTCCCCAAACTGAGGAGCAGAGTGTGCCATGTCCTTGAATGGAGAATATAATGAAGAACGGTGCTTTGCAGAATGAGACATTATTGCAACATCATGGAATCCTGCATCGTCTAGTCCTTGTCGTATTGCCTTTACTTGTCCATCCATCATTGCAGAAGGTGATACGACATCAACTCCTGCTTGAGCTTGACTTACTGCAACCTTTGCAAGAGTTTCAAGACTAGAATCATTGTCAATCTTGTCTCCCTTGACCAATCCACAATGACCAGAACTTGTATACTGGCATAAACACACATCTGCCATTATTGCAATATCATTTCCGAGATTTTTCCTTATTTCAGAAATTGTTTTTTGTACAATTCCATTTTGAGTAAAAGCTGAAGTACCATGTTCATCTTTATGAGAAGGTATTCCAAATACCATCACTGCAGGAATTTTTAATTCCGCAATAGAATTTACTTCGGTTGCCACATCAGCAAGTGAAAGCCTTTCCATTCCAGGCATTGAGCTTCCCGGAATTTTTGATTTGAGATCTTCTTGTACAAATATTGGGCAGATTAGATCTCTTGGTGATAATCTTACTTCTTCTAAAAGTTCCCTAATTTTACCAGTCTTTCTCAAACGTCGTAGCCTTAAATTAGGAAAAGACATTATACACAAAACACCCTATTTTAGCAATATAATTTGTTACTCTCTTGTCTTATAATCAAAGAGTCTTGTGACAGTTTTTAGTATTTCAGAATCCCCTTGCTCTGAGGCCTTTCGCAGATTATTCATAGGAATGGACATGATATCTTCAACAATTGCTTGTGTGAGTTGGTCAATAATTCGTATTCTTTGTTCATCTTTTTCGCCCAACATTGAGAGTGCCTTTTTGAGTTCTTTTACTCGTGCTTGGTCTATCTCCTTGAAGACATTAGTTACGATTGGCTCTACCTCAAGTCTTTTCATTGCTGCTTCTACTACAGGTAATTCTTCATTAATTATATGCTCTGCTGATGATACTACACCCATCCTATTTTTCATGTTCTTTTCCACCATCTCTGCAATTTGATCAAGGTTCATCACTTTTACTTTGTCTATTGTTGATACCTTGTCATCAACAGTTCGTGGATTAGAAAGATCCATTATGAGCATCCCATTTTTTCTAGACTCCATTGCTTCTTGTACTCTTTCATGTGTGACAAGAAAATATGGTGCAACCGTAGCTACAAACAGTACATCAATTGATTTGAAATTGGCAGTGGCTTGTTCAAATTGCATCGGTTTTCCACCTGCAGTCTCTGCAAAAGCCTTTGAGCGCTCAAATGTTCTGCTGGTTACAAGAAAATCAATATCTCTTTTTTTGAGCGATTTTGCCACAAGGCTTGCTGCCTCTCCAGTTCCAATCAACAAAATATGCTTCGATTTTAGGTCGTCAATGTTTTCTTCTGCAAGGTTTACGGCCATGGAGCCAATCGATATGCTGCCCTTGCTGATGCCAGTTGCTTGGCGCACACGGGTTCCAATTTTTATTGCCTTGTCAAACAAAGTATTGAGATTATCTCCAGATGCCTTTAGTCCCTTTGCCGTACTGAGAGATTCTCTTACTTGACCAAGTATTTGCTCTTCTCCAATTACTAGGGAATCAAGACCAGATGTAAGTTTGAGCAGGTGAGTGTATGCATCAGTTCCCCGGCTTACCTCAAGGTTTTCCTTGAATGCATTTTCTTCAAGTCCTGCAACAGACGCCCATGTTTTTTTTATCTTGGCAAGGTCTGCAGAAGTGGTACAGCCAAAAAGTTCAACTCTATTACAGGTTTGTAGTATGACACACTCTTGTAATCCGGAATGTTTCAGAAATGATTCATAGGCAGAATCTAGATCTGGAAAAGTAAACCTTTCAAGCATATGAATTGGAGATTTCCTAAAAGTAACTCTAGCGTTGATTACATCACTTGTTATATCAGATCACCTAACATTGCCATAACCCGCTTCTGTGCTTTTTTTAGATTTCCGTCTCGTATTAATTGTTTAACCTGATTGTCATTCATGACGCTATAGAGGAACTTTTTTCGCTCGGGAAACGTGGGGATCTTGTCCTTTACTGACTTTCTTGCAAAATCCTGTAATTTTATGTGATAAATGTCCTCTTTTTTTATTACTTTTTTGAAGATCTTTTCTGCCTGAAGTTTTAGTTTTCTTGCCATTGCAGGACTTCGCCCACCTGTAGACACTGCAATTTGGACTGTATCATCGATGTTTATCACAGAGCCAAATGCAAAGTCACTGACCTCTGGATCATCTGCAGCATACGCATAACATCGCATGGATTTTGCCTGTTCTACAATTTTACGATTAAGTTCCTTGTCATCAGTTGTTGCCAATACCATGAACGGTTTGTATTTTTTTAGAAAGTTTGCGTTGACAAGTCTCATTTTTTTAAATGAGATTTTCTTTTGTTTGACATAGTTTTTGATTTGTCTGTTGGTTGAATCACTGACAAGTAGAATCTTGCATTCTTGGGTCAATAACGTATTTACTTTTTTGAGGCCCTCATTTCCTCCTCCTACCACAATAACCAAATTTCCTCGAAGATTTAGATCAACTATCAACGGATCTTCGCTGACTAGAAATGATATTTATAGATTCTATGAGAAACTAGGTAACGTTTTTAATTGTAAGATAGGTTTTCCATGTGTAACATGGACAAGCTGGACAAAGAGATTCTAAATGAGATCCAATGGACTTTCCCTTTGGTTCCAAAACCCTATGATACCATGGCAAAGAAATTTGGCCTGTCAAATGAAGAATTAATGAAAAGACTTGTAGCACTAAAAGAAGCAGGCATAATCAGACAGATTAGCGCAATATTTGATACCCGAAAACTAGGATACAAAAGCGCACTTGTTGCAATGGCAATAGACCCAGATAAATTAGATGAAGTTGCAAATCAGGTAAATAGACACCCAGGTGTAAGTCACAATTATGAGAGAAATCATGAATACAATCTATGGTTCACTCTAGCAGTTCCTCCAGGATCTGATCTAAAGACAGAGATAGACAAATTTTCAAAATTATCAGGAATTAAAAAGACAAGACTTCTACCTACAATCAAGCTATTCAAGATTGGAGTAAAACTTGAGATGGTCGAGGAGAAAAAATCAGACATTAAACCATCAGAGGAGAAAAAGAAGATAACAGATACCAAGTTTGTTGCAACAGAAGAGGAGAAAAACTACATACGTGAACTACAAAGAGATCTAGAGATAGTTGAAAGACCATTTTTAAGATCAGCACAAAAACTTGGAATAACTGAAGAGCAAGTTCTTGAAAAGATAAAACAATACGAAGAGACAGGAATAATGCGAAGATTTGCAGCCATCTTAAGACATAGAGAAGTTGGCTTTACTGCAAACGGCATGATAGTATGGAAAGTTCCAGACGAGAGAATTGAAGAGGTGGGCTCAAAACTTGGCGCATTTCCACAGATAAGCCATTGTTACCAGAGACCGGTATACCAGGACTGGCCATACAGTGTATTTTCAATGGTTCACTGCAAGTCAATCGCAGAAGCAGAAGACATGGCAAAAGAAATTCAAAAACAAGTCAATGTCAATGAGTACAAGATTTTATTCAGTTCTAGAGAATTCAAAAAGACTCGTGTTGAATATTTTGTAGAACACGAGTTCAACATCGAAGATCCAATTACGGCATAGTTATTTTATAAAATAAATCTCTAGGACAGCTCAACCAAAGATTCTGTAGCAGATGCTAATGTTACCTTGATTGAGATTATCTTACTCTTGTACATGAAGAATTTTTTTCCAGACAAATTTGTATCCCCTGAGACACGCACAAGTCCTGAAGTATGTAGCCTGCGAATCCACCTATACACCTGGGTCAGTGGAATTCCAGACATTACGCTGATATCATAGGCTGATTTTGGGGCGTCAATGGTGGACCTTAGAATCTGCATGGCCTGGTCATTTGCCATGATTTTTAAAATATTGTCTGCATCTTTGTTTTCAAGGACTCGGCCTTGTTGTAATACTTGCATGGTAATCATACAAGAGTATAAAATATAACAAGAGCGATTAGAGTGAATTCATTTGCAAACAAGTGCAATCATTTGCAATCATTCATTCAGAAAATTTGAATGACATCATGCCGGAGTTATACTCAAAATCAGCCTTTTTCTCCAAAACTTCTCGGAAGATCAAGCCAAGCACCGTAGTATGATACAAAGACCAGTTCTCTCCCAAATCATGTTTTATGATAAATGTATGTTCATTATTTTTTATGTTATGATTTATTTCAATTGATGATGCACGCATTCTTGCCTCAAACCAAGTGATAAATGAATTCAGGTTAAAGTCTCCTTGCATAAATAATGCCGTATCACGTACTACATTCTTTCCAATACGAGTTGCCATTTCAATTGTATGCTCCTTTGTTAGATTTCCAAAAAGTTCCAAGATGATTGGTTTTGCGATTGGAATCATTCCCACCTTTGCTTCGTACATGTCCCACTCTACGTATCTTTTGAATATGTGATTGACAAATGTATTAAGACTGGTTTCTCGATGCTCAGATTCAGAACGGAGTTTTTTGAGCACATCATCATCTATTCGAAACGTCATGGTTGACGTCTTTTTTTGATTGAGAGCCACTTTGTTTACGTTAATCCTCTTTGAATATAATTTGTTTTATTTTTGGTTTATGAAATCTAGGCAGTCTGTACAGAGGCCTTTAGATCATATGATGGCCATTGGTTGAAAAGACCAACTATCTCGTTCTTGTCATTATCGTTTAGATACTTGCTATCAGACATTGATGCAAACATTTCAATCTCTTCTTCACTTACAACAGTAGGCAATACCGATGACACAGGCCCTTGTGACAAGATGAATTTGATTGCAAGTTCAGTAATGTTTAGGCCATTTCTTTTTGCAATAGGCATCAGTTGGTCTACTTTCTTTAATGCCTCTTGGATCCAATTGCCACTTCTTACAGAGCGGTGATCCTTTTCGCTGACTTTTGTGTCTGCATTGACTTTGCCTGTCAATATGCCAGAGGCATCAGGAACACGGACCAAGATTCCAACGTTGTTCTTTTCTGCCTCATTGATTAGTACATTTCCGGGATTTTGCTCAAGGATGTTATAGACAGTCTGGACTGCTGCGGTATTTGTTATCTTCATGGATTCTAGCCCCTCTTGGGTCCACCCGATTGCAGGACCTAGTGCTATTTGGTAACTTTTGATTACTCCTTCCTTTGTCTTTTTGTCTAGGAACTCAAAAATTTGCCTGTCCCGTATTGTAGAAATTTTTGGATTATGCAATCCATATACATCAACATAATCTGTTTGTAATCTCTCAAGACTTTTTTTCAAGGCAAAATCCGTAAATTCAGTTGTGAATTTTTGAGGAAGTTCCTTGTGGCCTATCTGTTCGTTTGAATAAATGTCATAGCCATACTTTGTAGACAATACAACTTGGTCGCGCATTCCAGAGAATACCTCACCTATTAGCTTCTCACTTTTTCCCCTTCCATAAATATCGCCAGTCTCAAAATAATTAATTCCTAGATCAAATGCGCGCTTGAGCATCCTCTTGGCTTCATCGTCTTCAATCTTTTTACCCCACCAATCTAGTCCAAGTGTCCATGCACCAAATCCAATTTCAGATACTGAAATTCCACTCTTTCCTAGTTTTCTATATTTCAATTAACAATACCCCTGAACTCTGATAATCTTTGTTGAAGATCTGCTTCATTTAAAACAGCTGATCCAGGTTCCGCATTTACATTTAATTCTATCCAAGATTTGCAACCATGATATTCAGGAAGAACCGGAATCTCGGTCGGAGCAACCTTGTACACCTTGAGAAATATTGCAGTCATTGGTTTTTCTGGCATCCAATTCATTCTCTCTGTCATGTACGAGTCACTCCATATGTGAAAATCTGACAACTCTTCTATCTTTTGCATAGATGATACATCATGCTCTGCAAGTACTTCGGCATAAGATGTGATTCTGTTAAAACCATCTCTTGGTTTTTGTTCTCTCACATCTGCAAGGTATCTGTAAAATTGTGATTTTAGCGATGAATTGTCCTGGTGTTCATATGTTGGAAATAACACAAATTTTTTGTCCTCGACTTTGAACCCAGACTTGGTTTCAAGTATCCCTCCCTTTCGAAGTAGAACCGTTTGGTCTCCGTTTTCAAGTGCAGTTATTACAGTAGCCCATTCTTTTAGTGCCTTCATCATCCAAGACTCCTAATCAGAGGAACAATGTCTTTTTTGACACATACGATCATCGGTGTGTCAACTGCAATGTATCCACTGACTCGAGTTTCCCTCAAGTCCATTATCAGGTCCTGAAACTTGTGCAATGTGTCAGTCTCAAATGCAAGCATAAAGTCCTCATCATGTATTCCAAATGAATAAGTGGTATTGAGTAAAACCTCAGGATACTTGTGTCCAACTTGGATATGTTCTGCCATCATCTCTTTTCTTTTCTCAAGCGGTAACAGATACCATTCTCGTGTCTTTATGAAAGGATAAACAACAACGTATTTTTTTTGTTCTTCTCCACCAAGCCAACCACGCGTTGTTGGATTATTGGCATACATTGAAGGTCTTGTGCTTGAGAGATATACATGCGAAGGTACAATGTATTTTCCAAAGACTGTAAGGTATAGTTTTGATACCACATCCTGAATTTTTTCAACAGAGTCAGATACAAACCAAAACAGAAATTCTGCGTCATCTCTTAGGCCCAGTGTAGAATATGTCCTGTATTTTATTTGTGAATTTTTAAGAACAATTTCAACCTCCTTTGCTGATTCCTCTTTTGCAAGATCTGCCATCCAGCGCCATTTTGGATCCACCTTGAAAAATGAAAAATTGAAAAATTGTCTTGGTTGTTCGCTCATGAAGACTAGATTTATTGTCACCTTATTTAAAATCTGATCAAGTAATCAGGTTTGCAAGTCTGATACTGGAATTTATGAGATATCTTAAATTAGCGAAAAAAGTAGAAAAACACATGAGCAGAAACACCAAGATGGCAATAGGAATTGGCTCCATTTTTACTGCATTTACAGTTGTAATGATAATTCTTGTTCTCCAGTCATACTAGAGTCCGTTTCACTTTTAATTCCCAGTTACACTAATTTTTTTAAAATCAGTCAAAATGTATCCTGATTTATGAAGTACATGCAAGCAAGAACCAGTATCCTTTATGTTTGGCACAAATACGCCTGTCAGGGTTACCTGCTTGTTCTTTAGATCTAAAGGCAGCTTGTCAGATTCAGAATAACCCAAATCATACTGCCCACCTATTCTGACACCCATGTAACGGTCTCCATCATAGAGTTGGTGTCTACTGACAAAATCAGGAATAAATTCATCGCTGGTTGTAAACCCTGTTGAGTAACATCCCACACCAGTAATAGCTAATGGATAATCATTCTCACGTAACTGTCCTGTAACTGTAATTGTTTGGTTGTAATACTTGTCTGGATTACTGAGCAGTTTATCAAATGATACTTGTTGAATCATGTTTGTTGGTGTTGTACCTTTTGGAATAAAAGATCCCAGAATCTGAAATTTTTCCACCCTGATTACATCTTCTCCACCTTGATGCATTGGAATTGTGCCAAATATCTTGACATGTTTTCCATTAAGGTGATCAACATGGTCTAATCCTTCAAGTCTTATTCCTTCTGAACCAACATCGAATTTTACAGATGTATCATTTGTAAAAAAATAATACACATGATCTACGCTAAAACTTTGATCTATTATCACTCCATCAAATCCACTTGATTGACTGGAGGGATTCTCTTCATTTACTAGTAACTTCATCTTACCATCATAAAATGTCAGACCTGCTTGCGGGTTTGCGTGATTGCTGAAATAGGTTTGTTTTGGATATATTGGGCATGGTTGAGAATCCGCAAACATGTGTAACAACTCATGAGTGCCATCTGAAAATTTTGCATTAGCCCAATAGTATTGTCCACCACCAACCAACGTCCCACTTGCAGTATCATAACTTTCACAATCACCACTAGGCAGTCCACCTCTAAACCCGGGTGGAAACAAGGTGAAAACTACATCATGGAATGAGATTTGTACAGGATTAGAATAGGCAGTATCGGTATAATTCGGTGTTACAAAATAATATGTCTGATTTCCAAAAATAACTAGCCCTGTATTATTTTCCAAACCTGCGATTCTGTTTGGCAGAATTGGTTTGATGGAATCTATTGGTTGCATTGCCCAACCCCATTTGCGCTCAACAAGCTTCTGTGATGTATGGGGTTTTGCACAAGCAGGAGAACCATCTTTTGCTTTGATTACAAGTTGAAAACCTTGTTCACATATTACATCGTCTGCTGCAATTCCTGATTTGAATTGTAATATTGGAGATAGTATTTTATTTATGATATGATAATTCCCCAATTTGAGTGGATCCTCAATCATATTGTTACCATATTTTGAAATATTTCCTTTGTTATCTATTGACCACCAGAAATCAAATTTAGGAGGATTGGTTTGATCAATTATCTCATTAGTATGAACAACAGCCAAAAGTTCAAGATGAATGTGATAAATGCCTGGCGTAAATGTCGATATTTCTATAGGTAATACATCATTATTTGACATCATTCCTCCCAATACCGGTTCAGCAATACCATTTACAACATATTTTCCCATCTCGCTACCAGGAGAGAATTGCAATGTAATCAAACCAGTGTGAGTGTAAAACAACTCATGTATCAGAACATTGTCATCTTTTGTGGCATTAATGAAAAAACTGACATTTTTTATCAGCGTTTTATTCTTTTCATCAAAGAATTCAAGATGGAGATCTTTTGTAGAATTTGTAGATGTTTGACTGAATGTCTCATAAAGAGTAACTGACATGTTCTCAATGTCAGGGCGCATCTCAAATCCAGTTGAGAAACCAGAGTCAGAGGATGCAGAAGAAAGTTGCACTAGAAGATACACTGTAGAAATCAATGCCATAATTATTGCAAGTTGTAGAAGTGTCATCCCTTACACGCATTGGATGTACATTTCTTAAAAAATTGGTGTAGGATTCTTCTAGTTTAAAAAGGATGAATTTGGCCGGATCCATTAAATGATACAACGGATTTCTTTAGAAACATGGTAATTATCAGACACCAGCCGATAAATGAGATAATAATTCATGAGCTTGTCAAGGTCAACAGCATTGAGGACTTTCTAAGCATAAAGACCAACAATGTTCCATTAGGCAGTTCTGCACCTCCAGCACGTTGGGCAGATGGCATACTGTATGAACCGCAGGGGTTTCCTCCAACGCCTGAGATAATCAAAGACCAGATTGAGGGCAAGATACATTTTGCAGCAATAGAATACACCGAGATGCCACAGTACAAGCAATATCTGAAAAATAACAACAACAATGTACTCTTGCCAATAATTGACATGTCACACAACGAGGCAACAAAACAGATTGCTCAGTGGCTCAAAGGTCAAATAATTTCCAAGTAGAATCATTACAAATCTGATGAATCCAGGTTGGAAAATTAATCTTCTAAATTCCTAATTTTTCTTCTATGGTTTCAAGTCTATCTTCTAGTGCTTGTAACCTATCCTCGATTGAGGCATTGCGACCATTGGATTTTCTCTGATCAGTTTTTGAAATTGTTCTTTAATGATTTGTTTTACTTTGTTTTCATCTAGCATTTCCATTTACATGAGTATTCCTTGTTTTATGGATTATTGAAAGTTAAATCTAGGAATAACTCTTGTATTGAATTAGAACTAGAACTAAATAAGATAGAAAATCTCATTAGACTAAGTAATAAACCAAACAAGTAGTGAATGAAAATACCAATTTCATCAATACTCGACGGCTTGCCATACTAGGGATATGGGTTTTTATTGAATTCATAGTTAGTTTTATTTTTGCCAATATTTTGATAGATAGTAAAACGGTAACACCAAAATCTTTTAGCTTTACCTGGGGTCAAAGTATGATAGTCACATTTTCTGTTGGAATACCAATTCTAGTCTTGATGCTACGTCAGGAAAAACGGAAGAGCCATCATTAAACCCTAAATTTTGACACAGTAAATTTCAAGTTAGAAAATCAGGACATTTCAGTAAATAACCATCAAAACACTTATTATTTGAGAATGGAAAATTTTGTTAAATGCCAAGCATAGACCAACTGAACAGACCACAAAACAAGCTAGAACCAATCGAAGGTGTTATCGAAAGCATTAGCGAACCAAGAACTGTAAACCTAAAAACTGGCGGACAGGCTCAAGTTGCAGATGCAATGCTAAAAGATGAAACCGGGCAGATCAAGCTCAGTTTATGGGATGCACAGATAAAAATGGTAAAACAAGGTTCCAAAGTAAGAATCGAAAACGGCTACATTTCCACATTCAGAGGCGAGAATGCACTCAATGTTGGAAAGTTTGGAAAACTAGTAGTGTTAGAATTTTAAACATATCTGTTGCTAGATTGATTCTTCCCCTTTCTCCAATCTATTACACTAAGTACTGCACCAGACAATATTACGATAATTCCAATAATCAATAAGAATCCTGCTTCTGCCAACGGCAATATGTTTTTGACAAATGGTGAGTTGGGGTCAGTCAATGCCTTTGACTTTTCGGGGTTTTCTGTAAACAACATTACAACCGTGATTGGTTCCTTGCCCTTGTTTTCCACGTTAAAGCTGTAGGTATCTGCCTTTGGCACATCAAATGATTTTATGAAAATTGGATCATTGTCTGTAAATGAGCCAAACTTGTCGTTAAAGATATTTGAAATCGTTATTCCAACCATATCATTTGGATTATAATCCATAATGTGAACTCCCCACATCAGTGGCACTTTGGCAGCACTTGCAGTATGTGAAAAAGTGTACACAGTTCCTGCATCAATTGTTACTTTATCAGATACAGTATCAAACAGGCTTTCAGGAGATGGAAAAAGATCCCCGCCAGGACTATCAGATGACATTCGCGGCATTACAGAATACGCAATTGATGCGGCGATTACAATCATTACGGCTCCGGCAATTGCAACTATTGGTCCACGTTTTTTCATGGTTAACTAATGTATCCTAGTTTTTTATCATGTTGTGGCATTGGCAGAGAATCCCCTCCTGCCCTTTGTCCCATTTGTTCTTCAATTGTCTTTACAAGATGTTCTGTATCTTGTGCTTTTTTGGTAATGCCTGTCAGGTCAAGTTTCAGATTTGTCATCTTTATCAGCGTTTCAAGTACGATTTTTGATGCCTTGGCATCTACAACATATCCGGATGTCTCACCAAGAAGACAGATTCCTGTTATTCCTCTTCTTTTTCCCACACCAATGATGAGGCCATTCATTCCAGTTATGCTTCCGCTGTTCATTACAGATATACCATAATTTTGGAATTCGTTTACAATTTGCGGTATGGTACTAGTTCCATAGACTTTGGGAGTTTTAGAAAATGCACCAGTAATGTATGCGGCAAGAGTATAGATTGTTTTTACTCCTAGTTTTTCGCAAATTTTTGCAATCTCTTCTGCCATCTCGTATTCGCTTTCAGGAGTCACAGGCTGGGCATCACCACTCAATAAAACAAGGTCATTTGTAGTTCCCTTGGAATAGTAAAATGTATTTTTCATGAGATCCGTTGTTCCATCTGGCTGGATAAGCACCTGCGGAGGAAAGGATGATGAAAACATATTTGCAAATGGAACTGCTTTTAATTCATCAATCATGTGATCAATGGCAAGTTTTCCGACATAACCGCTTCCTGGAAATCCACAGATAAGAGACGGATTTTTCAGATGTGGCATCTCTGTTATTTCTACAACAATACGTTGAGGAAGAGACAATACCGTTACGGAAAAATTAATTCAATATTAATGATGCTTAGCTATCATACTAGGAAATTTTACTGTGTGGTATCCAGCTATGGATCTACATATGGATTACCAGTATAGAATGCAGTAACAGAAGTATCTTGTGTTGGAGTGATGGTTCGGTATGGATTTGTGCTTCCATTTTCCCAGTGATCAAACTTGATGTTTTGATAGTCAGATACAAAGACAGTGTATGTATTTCCAGATGTAACCACATATGACCTGGGACCAAATCCAGAATTTAACATGTGTCCTGTTGTAGAATGCAATTCAGTCCACATGCCAGATATGATATCACCAGACATGTCAGTAGTTTTTACAGTCAA
>Ga0207707_10003092_pt1 | contig 14761 bp, 18 predicted proteins | sample KBSC83BmetaG_FD_184336 | JGI IMG/M metagenome (GOLD analysis project Ga0207707, IMG submission 184336) | Corn rhizosphere microbial communities from Kellogg Biological Station, Michigan, USA - KBS C8-3B metaG (SPAdes) (version 2) | ecosystem: Host-associated > Plants > Roots > Rhizosphere ...
GGGATGTTGGTGATGCAGCGATGCGGAAACAAGGGGTGTGTCAAACCTGAACATCTGAAATTGATCTCCAGGAAAGATGTAGGACGAAGGGACTAAAGATGTTGGAAGGTGTGAAACTCCACCTAGTTGAGACAATCGAGGACGTAAACGACTGTCTAGACTGGCTTTCTGGGCTCACCTGTTCCCACCTCGGGTTCGACTGCGAAACGACCGGACTCGATAAGATCCACGACAGGCCCCGCCTGGTGCAGTTCGGTGACCGGTTCCAGGGATGGGCCATCCCCGTTGACCGCTGGTACGGACTCATCCAGGAGATCGTTGCGCGATGGTCGCGCATGGGTCGGTTCGTGGGCCACAACGCGTGGTTCGACGTGCGCCACCTCGCGAACATCGGTATCGTCGTGCCCGCGCACCTGGTGGACGATACGATGCCGCTCGCGCACATCGCCGACTCCACCGTGTCGATCGGCCTCAAGCAGCAATGCGCGAAGCACATCGACGCGCGGGCCGCTGCCATGCAGTCGCAGCTTGACGCGGTGATGCACTCAGGCGGGTACACATGGCGAACCGTCCCGATCACCGCTACCGGTCCGTGTGCCGTGTTTTGGCTTTACGGCGCACTCGACCCCGTGCTGACAGTGCGGCTGTGGGAGCACCACGCGCCGAACGTGCTGCCTACGGCTTCGCGCGCCTACGACCTGGAAGTGGCTACGGGAAACCTCACCGACCGTATGGAGATGAAAGGGGTCGCCTGCGACCGCGAGTACACGCAGGAGCGCCGCGACGAGTTGACGAAACTCCACGACGATCTCACCACGCGAGGATATGAGGAGTTTGGGGTGAACCTCGGTTCGGCGCAGCAGGTGATTGACCGGCTCATCGCCGATGAGGTGCCGCTGTGGAAGCGGACGGATGGCGGCGCGTGGTCCCTGGACAAGTTCGCCCTTGAGGGCATCGACCACCCGTTGGTGAAGCTGTTGCAGCACCGATCCAAAGCGGAGAAAATCAACTCGGTATACCTCAAGAGGTTCTTGCAGTACTCGGAGTACGACGGCCGTATCCATCCGTCCATCAATCCGCTCGGGTTCAACGAGCAGAAAGCGGGGGCGTTTGGCGTCAAGACCTCGCGCATGTCGATGAGCGAGCCGAATTTGCAGCAACTCACCCGTGTCAACGCTGACGATCCGTTGAGCATGATCGCCCGGAACTGCATTGTCGCCTCACCCGGTCACACGTTGTTGTTGTTCGACTTCGACCAGATCGAAATGCGCATCATGACGCACCTCTCGAAAGACCCCGGACTCTATGAGGCGTTCGAGAGCGATGAAGACTTCTTCGTGACGCTCACGCGGAAGGTGTACCAGGACGAGACGATCACGAAGAAGGACCCAAGGCGCAACGTTACGAAGTCGTACGGTTACGCCACTATCTACGGATCGGGGAATGACACCCTCGCGACCACGACGAAGCGACCGCTCGCTGAGATCGAACAGTTGTCGCGCGACTTCGCCAGTAGCTATCCCGGTGTGCCCGCGTTCCAAAACGCCATCCAACAGGTTGTCCGGCAGCGGTACCGGGATGAAGGAGTCGGCTACGTGATCTCACCGCTCACCGGTCGCCGGTCGCTGTGCCACAACATGAACATGGCGTATCAGCTGGTCAACCATCAAATACAGAAAATGGCAGCCGAGATCATGAAGATGAAGCTCAACGAGATCGACGCTGCAGGACTTGGGGACTGTCTTGAGCTGGTCGTGCACGACGAAGCGATCCTAGAGGTTCCGGACGACGAGGTTCCCGAGGCGATCGCGACCATGCAAGACGTGATGAATGACGACACCCTGTTGAGCCTCCCGCTTACCGCGGGTGGGGCGACAGCTAAGCGCTGGGCGGAGAAGATCGAACTGTGAGTAACGAATACGTGATTATCGGTATCGACCCCGGTCTCATGACCGGCGTGTTCACATGGCGATCGGGGAGAGATCTGCCGTGGTTCGAAGGTATGCACCTTAAAGCAGCGACGTTTCCACGGCAATTCTGGAACGAACTACGCAGGCAGTCACGAGGTGTCAAACCGGATAACATCCACATGGCGATCGAACGCTACATCATCACCCCGAAAACCGCTAAGCTCTCACAACAGACCGAAGCACTTGAGGTCACCGGCATGGTGAAGGCAATTGCCGCGCTTCACGGCGTGACCGACGTTCGCCAGTACACGAAGGCTAACCTTAAGTTCGCTTCGGATAGCATGATGCGCGGCGTCGGATGGCACTCACCGAGCTTTCGTCACGCCAACGACGCCGCCCGACAGGCGTTCGCGCTCCTCAAGGACGTGGACTATCCCCGCTGGTCAGAACTGGTGCGGGATGCTAAGATGGAACCTACGACGGAAGGATAAAGGATGAATGAGATTTACGCCGAGTTGAGTGAAGACGATCGGATCACCCTGTTTAGCCGCAAGGCGAACGGAGAGCCCGACGAAACGCTGTGGAACGACTCGTACCAGATCAAGATGATCCCCGGTAAGAAGTGGAACCGAAAGGCGAAACGCTGGACGCTCCCGAAGTCGTATGCCGCGTGCATCGTTCTGCGCGAGCTGTTCGGGGATCGGATCGTGGTCGAACCGGAGCTTGCCGCTTGGGCCCGTTCGGAGCGTGCACGGCGTGATGAGGTTCTGTCACTGCGTGAAGCTCTCGAACTTGTTGAGGCATCGCCGCTGGAAAACGAACACGACAACATCCTGTACCCGTTCCAGGTTCCAGGACGTGACTTTCTGGTCAAAGCGCGCAATGTTCTCCTTGGTGACGAGATGGGCGTTGGGAAATCTTTGCAGACATTGTCTGCAATTCGCGCTGCCGACATGATCGGGGAGGCTTACCCCGCGCTGGTTGTCTGCCCCAACTCCCTGAAACGGAACTGGGAACGCGAAATCAAGCGATGGCTGCCCGAGGCGAACCCGTTTGTCATTCAGGGGAGCGCTGCGAAACGTCGCGTCCAGATCACCGAAGCGGCGGAAGCCTCCAATGCCATCATCATCGTGAACATCGAAGCGATGAAGCTGCATTCTCGGCTGTCCTCGTACGGGTCCACGCGGCTCAAGCGCTGCATGGAATGCGAGACGAAGACGCAACCGGGAACGCCGGACTTGAAAGAGTCCGCCTGCGAGGTGCATGAGAAGGAGCTCAACCGCATCCCCTTCAAGGTCTGCGTGCTCGATGAGGCGCACCGCGTGAAGGACCCGAATGCCTTGCAGACGCGCGCCATCTGGAACGTGTTCCACGGGTCTACGGTCGAGTACCGCTGGGCGCTCACGGGTACGCCCGTGGCGAACCACCCGGGTGACCTGTGGTCGATCATGCACGCTATTGCACCGGAGACCTACCCTGCGAAGTCGGCCTTCATCGACCGTTACGCCAGGATCGAATACAACCACTTCGGTGGTATGTCGATCGTCGGACTCAAGCCGGACACGAAAGAGGAGTTCTTCAAGATCCTTGACCCGCACTTCCGCCGCATGATTAAGGCCGATGTCCTCAAGCAGTTGCCTGACAAGGTGTTCATGCGACGCGACGTCGAGATGAGCCCCAAGCAGGCGAAGGCGTATAAGGACATCGCCGAACAGCTCGTGACCGTACTGGAAGACGGAACGGTCCTCGTCGCCAACGGGAACCTGGCCGGGGCAACCCGGTTGCTGCAGTTCGCGTCCGCTTACTGCGAGGTCGACCAGGGGGAGACTCCCGAGGACCCCGCCACGTGGCTTGTGTCGCTTACCGACAGCCCGAAGTCCTCGAAGATCGATGAACTCATGTCGATCATCGAAGACGATCCGGGCAAGCCGATGGTGATTGCTGCGGAGCACCGGCAGCTCATTGATCTTGCCGCGGCCCGCATGACCGATGCCGGTATCCCGTTCGCTCGGGTGACGGGCGGCGTGTCCGCGGACGAGCGTGACGCTGCAGTGCAGGCGTTCCAGGATGGCAAGATTGATTTCTTGCTATTTACATACAAAGCGGGTGGGGTCGGGCTCAACCTCACGCGCGCTGACACTATGATTCGGTTGCAGCGAAGCTGGTCACTGATTGATAACAATCAGGGCGTCGACCGTATCCACCGGATCGGCTCCGAGGTGCACGACAAGGTAACGATCATCGACCTCGTAGCCGCTGGCACGATCGAGGAAACGCAGCTTGAGAGGCTGTACGACAAAGCGGAGCGTCTTGAAGAGATCGTGCGCGATCGCGCTAAGCTCCTCGCGCTAGGCAAGACCACGGATGATCTTGACGCGGAAGCGGCCCGGATCGAAGCAACCGGATTGATGGGAGGATAGGACATGAGCACGTCAACGTTCGTCGTGGGGATTATGCCCGCTGACGAGAACTACCGCAAGATGAAGAACGTCTATGATGCGTGCACCGACGCCGGTATCCCCGTGCCCGATGAGGTGTGTGACTTCTTTCGCGACGAGAAACCCGACGCGGCAGGGATGGTCATCGATCTCGACTCGACATACAACGGCGAGGCCGACATCGCGCGAGAGTGGTCCGATGAGAACTACCGAGGTTACGAGATCGACGTTGCGCGCATTCCGACGGGCGTGAAGACCATTCGATTCTATGGGAACTGGTAGGAACATGCCTGGCATGAAGTACGACGACGATCGGGCAACGCCTGAGTACATCGCCAAAGAGAAGAAACGCAAGCGCATCGCGAACCTGAAAGTGTTCGTCGAGCGGTGGTCGCCTCGATTCGAGGCCGAAGTGAGAGAGGAGAGGGAACATGGGCAAGAAGAACACCGGTCCGATTGAGGACGACAACACGCTGTACGGATGGTACGAGGAGCGTCAGCGACGTTCGCGTGAGCGCAATCCTACGCGCAGCATCGGGGACGACAACAAGACGGATAAGGGCAAAAAGGACAAGCGATGAGGCGATTCTCACAGAGCGAGTTTAAGACGTTCGCATGTGCTCGACGTTGGTGGTTGAGCGACTACCGCAGGTTGTCGCCGGTCACGCTCAACCCTTCCGGCCCGCTCCGGTCCGGGAGCCGAGTGCACACCGCGCTTGAGGCGTTCTACGGCCCGAACCCTGAGACCTATCTCGACGTGCTCAGGTCCGCCCAGGATGACGACTGGAAGGCATATCTGGAGAACTGCACCGAACTCGGTGTGTACCCCGATGTCGAGGTGTCGAAGGCGTTCGACAAGGATTGCGAGCTTGAGCGCGCGATGCTGGAAGGCTACGCCGATTGGGTAGCCGAGTCCGGAGTCGATGCCGGTATCGAGTTCACGGCAATCGAGGAGATCGTGTCGGTCCGCGGTTCGGACTTCGCGCCTGAGATCGTGGAACGGTTCGGTGAGTTCGAAGTCGTCGGCAAGCTGGACGCTCGCGTGCTCAGGCTGATGGACGGCGCGCGGAAGTTCGTTGACCATAAGACCGCCGCTAGCCTCACCTCCGCACTCGCCACGCTGCACATGAATCCGCAGATGCTCCACTACGCGTGGCTTGAGCGGATGACGCAACCTGCGGGCACATGGAGTGACGGCGCGTTGTACAACGTCCTCAAAAAGGTCAAGCGCGGCAAGCAGGCGAAACCGCCGTTCTACGACCGGTTCGAGGTGAACCACAACGACGACCAGATCGCATCCTACGAGCTGCACATGAAGCGCAAGATCACGAAGATCTTCGAACTTGAAGCGTTGCTCAAAGACGCCACGGTCGAAGAGCAGGCGCACATCGCGGAGCCGAGCCCCGACGACTCTTGTAGTTGGAAGTGCCAGTTCTTCACGCTGTGCCCGATGTTCGATGACGGTTCTCGTGCGGAGGACATGGTAAGGGAGGAGTTCAACGAGCGTGATCCACTTGCCCGCTACGCCGCATGATATAATTCAGACCTAGACAAAGAGGAAGGATGCAATGACCGAAGACAGAAACCCACGTCACAACGCGACGTTTCTCGTGTACGCCGAAACCAAGCGCGGCAAGTCGACGCTTGGAGCGAGCTGCCCCGGGCCGGTACTCGCGCTCGACGCCGAAGGGTCCTGGAACGCGTTCGAAGGGCGTAATAACCCCAACAACCCGAACCAGCCCTACCGCGTCATCTGGTGGGACCCGAAGGAAGCGCCGCCGAAGGCGGACGGGACTTGGGACATCTGCGTGGTCGACGTGCTTCGATGGGAAACCGTTGAGCAGGTCATCCAGTGGACTATCCAGCCTGACCACCCGTTCCAGTCGATCGTGGTCGACTCGGTGACGCAACTACAGAAGCGCTGCAAGGAAGCGCTGCCCGGTTTCCAGTCCGGGAACCAGCAGTATTCGGACTGGGGCCAGCTCTTGACCCGCATGTCCGAGAAGATCCAGCGAATTCGCGACATGGTGAAGGACGTGCGCAACCCGCTTCGGGTCGCGATGTTCACGGCCGAGGGTGACCTTCGAGCGGATGGCAAGTACGTTCCGAACATGGAAGGTGCGCTTCGCAAGGGCATTGCCTATTGGATGAACAACACGTTTTGCCTGGTAGTCAAAAAGGTTCCGAACCAGGACGGCATCATAACGGCTGACAGCCCGTTGGTGCGATCGCTGATGGTCAAGCCTGACCAGAACTTCATCACCGGTTCGCACTTCGAAGACCGGTTCACGACGAACACCATCGAAAACCCCAACATCACTGAGATGATGGGCCAAATCTTCCCCGGCTTCGTGCCGGAGTAAGGAACACAGAACATGACTACTGTCCCGTGGGATGTCTTGGTCGCGAAGGCCAAGGAAAGCGGCGTTACCGAGGTTGCGCCGATCGGCAACTACCAGGTACGCATCGAGTCGGCCGAAGCTGGCGAGTCCAGCCAGAAGAAGACGCCGCAGATCGAGGTGCGTCTCAAGATCACCGAGGGTGAGCACGCGGGCAAGCGCCCCACCACGTTCCACCACCGGATCTACATGACCGAGAACAACGCGAGCCTGTTCATGAAGAGCATGAAGGCCCTCGGCATCACTGACGAGGCCCTGATGCAGCAGCGTCCGACGCTCGACCAGATCGCCCGTGCGATCATCGGCAAGACGGTCACGGTCAAGACGCAGGAAGCCAAGCGCAACGGTGAGGTCCAGATGGACCGGGACGGCAATCCGCAGGTCGAAGTGTCTTGGGAGCTCAAGCCCCCGCGTGACGGCGCGGTCGCGGTTACCGAGTTCCCCCAGGTTGGCGGGGGCCACGTCGGTACGAACGCCAGCACGCACGGCAGCACGATCGACCCCGGTTTCTAGAACACCCAAGGGGCTCCCGACTGGGAGCCCCTTTCACTCTTTGGAGGTAAACTCATGTACGTGGCGACAAACCGTCAGAAAAAGAACGCCTTCGCGAAGCGGGCCGACTTGCAGCGCAAGGCCGAGGAGAAACCCAAGGCCGCGCCTCGCGCGACCCCAACGCCTGTGGCCGAGCCGAAGCCTGATCTCGAAGCGCTGAAGGCTGCGGCGGCGCTGGCGGCTGCTCTCATTCACGCGGATGCACCTGACGAGCTGGAGACATCGGACGAGATTCAAGGGGGGTCTGGAACTGATTTGGAGCCCGAAGCCGAGGCCGAAGCCGAGGCCGAGCCGGAGCCCAAGCGCGGCCGTCCGATGTCCGCGGCTGTCGCCAAGCGGAACGCGACGATTCTCCAGCTTCTCGCCGAGAACCCCGAAGGGCTGTCGCGAGCGCAGCTCGCTACGGAACTCCAGGCGAAGGAGGCGAACGTGTACTCTTCGCTTCGCAAGCTCCAGAGTGACGGGAAGGTCCGCATGGAGAACATCGAAGGCACCAAGTACCTGTGGTACCTGGTCTGACCTGCGGAAACGCTTAGGGGAACCCCGGGGTTGACGGCCTCGGGGGCACCTGTTAGGATTGGAACATCAGCAAGAAAGAACAACGATCACGATCAAAGGATGCGTATGCGAAACTCAGTCAAGATGATTCTGGCCGCTGCCGGTGCTGCAACGCTTGGGATCACGCTCACGGCGTGCACCGACGAAGCAACCACCGTGTCAGACAACCTGTCGACGGCCGCCGACAATTTCGAAGTGCTGCGGCGTGTCGTGTTCTTCAACGGGATTACGGACACGTACCTTCTGAGCATCGAAGGATACTGCTCAATCGAAGACGAAGGCAATCAACTCGAAGTCACGTGCAAGGTCGGCGACGAGATGTATGAGAAACACTTTCTCGGCCTAAGCGACAACGTGTCGTACTTCGCCGAGCAGATCGAAGCCGAAGGCGTCGACCCGTACCATCACCGGATCATCTTCCGGCCTGAGACGATCGTCCCGGACATCGACTTGCAAACCTCCGGCGAAGACAAGTAAGATCAAGTCCGGACTTCGGTCCGGCACATGCCCCGGGCGGACGCGCCCTATTGGTCAAGCAGGGGAAAAGATCCCTGAGCCAGGTGGTTCGAATCCACCGAGGGGCACGAATGCAGTACCAGGCATCGCCGTGCAGGGAGCGTTATTGAGCGCTTACGCTTGCGGGAGATTGGACCTCGGGAGCGTTGCCTTCCGGGGTGTGGACGACGATCGTAACGGGTCGGGTGTTCACCACACGCACCGTTAGCTCAGTGGAATGAGCGGCTGTCTTACAAACAGCGGGTCGGGGGTTCGACTCCCTCACGGTGTACAAGGTTCGGAGTCTCGCGAGTCCTGTCACGTTGAACGCCGTGACCCGAAAAGGCCGCAGGCCCTGCAAGGGGTACCGCGAGCCCGAACCGTAATGGTATGGGTCAGGATTCTAGACACTCCTGATACCACCCATCAGAGCCGTCAGGTTCCCCAGATTTCCGAGAGTGGCCACTCGTTGACGAGATCTTGGGAGGCCGCCTACTGATGTGAACATTGAAAGCGGGTCCTCTCTTGAGGGCCCGCTTTCTTTCGTGCTATGGTGGGAGTCCCCCAAGATTTGAGGACTCATGATGAACGATTTCACTGTCACATCCGAAGGCGCGCTCATCGGCGCGTGCGCGCTCATCGCGCTCACTACGCTCACGCTCGTCTGGGCAGGCGCGCGCGATGCGCGCGAGCGCGCACGGGAACGCGCGCGCATCTGGGGCGAACTCAAGCGTCCCGAAATGGAGGCGCGCGCGCAGCGCAAAGCGGATGCGCGCGCATCAGGCGCGCGCGCAGACGCGCGTTTGCGACGCGCGCTGTTGAGCGGCGTCGCGCTCGTCGCGCTCGCCGCCACGAACTTGAGCGCGCACGCGTCGATCACGGCCATGCGCCACGTCGGGCTCCGATCGTTCGACACGGCGATCAGCGTCGTGGTTGTCTTCGAAGCGTTCCTTGCGATCCTGGGCGCGCTGTCCCTCTGGCACATGACCAAGGGGACCGGGTTCAATCGGTACGAGGCCGGTGTTTGGACCATGGCGAGCCTTATGGGCACTATCGCCTGGTGGGGTGGCGGTAGCCCTATCTTCGCGCTGTGGCCGCTCCTCGCGGCCGTCGCGTGGCACGTGGTCATCACCTTCGGCAGGCCGCATAAGCCGTCCGCTCTGGTCGTCTGGTGGCGTTTGAAGCGTGGCAAGGCGACATCGCAGGACGCGAGCGCAGTGCTCACCGAACGACTCATCACGCTCATTGTCAACACGGCGTACGCCGCGAACGTCGGGCCCAAGATCACGCGCGCGTTCTACAAGCGCGCATACGATCGCGCATGGGCGCGCGCGGATGCGCTTGGCATCCTCACGCCGGAAGTGCGCGCGCGCATTCAGACGCGCATCGCCGCGCGCTACGTCGGTGCGCGCGCGCTTGCTCCCGAAGCGGTCGCGCATATGAACCCCTGGAATGAGCGCGCATCGATGAGCGCGCGCACGCACAACGCGCGCACAGTGCGCCCGGTGAGCGCGCCTCCCGCGCGCGCACTCGAAGTGAGCGCGCATGTTCCCGACGACGCGCGCGCACTCACTGAGACGGGCGCGCGTGTTGAAGAGGTGCGCGCGCCTGCTCCGGTCGTGAGCGCGCACGGCGTGTCTGACCTGATCGACGCGGTTACGGACTACTTCGCTGGACCCGAAAAGATGAGGGAGTGGACGAAGGCCTTCGTGAAGACGAACGGTGAGCTGCCCAACCGCAAGCACCTTGCGGAAGCCTCCCGGCTGTCTGAGGGCAACTGCGGCAAGTGGATGACCCCCGTGCGCAAGGCTCTCGGCTACTAGCGGCACAGCGCCCGGCACACCCTTGGGGGAGGTGTGCCGGAGCCGTGTCAGCGGCACACCCGCTGGCACACCGAAAACCACGATTGACCTGCGGAAACACTGTTTTGGCACAGCGGCACAGTGTGCCGAGAGCACCGATCGCTAAGCGTTTCCGCAGGTTACCGAGACCCTAGGAACAACCCGCCTGGTGTGCCGTGCCGGTCGGGTGTATAATTAATGCAGACCAACGATCGAGACGAAAGGATTCATTGATGGAAGTCATGGCAGCCGTAGACGCCACAAACAACCCCGCCACCGGGCCCATCGCAGTGGTGCTGTTCATTGCTGCGCACATCATCAACTACAAATGGGGAAGGGGCACGAAAGCAGCGTATGTAGCGCTTGCCCTGGGCATCTTCGCCTCGTTCCTCATCTACGCGTCCACATGGTCAACGTGGATTGCCGCACGATTTACCGGTCTACTCAGCAACTTCGACGCCGTTCCCGCCCCTGTGGTCATGAGCGTTATCTGCGTGCTCGCCATCGTGGCGACCGTGGCGGACATCTGGAGCGATCCCGACTACAACAACGCCGCTATCTGGGCACTGCTGATCGGTCCGATCGCCGCACACGGCGCAAGCGGATGGGTGTTCGGGCTTGCCCAGGTGCTCTATGGCGGTCTGACGATCGTTGTGCAGGGGCTCGTTGCCGAGGCTCTGGGCGGATTCTGATGAGCGCCGAAGAACAAAAGGAAATGCGCGCACCCGCGCGCATGGCGCGCACCTCATGGGGTTACACCCTGCGGGGTGCGCGCTCGCTCGCCGAAGATGCGCGCGCATGGACGCGCGCGGAAGGCATCGAAGCGCACATCCGGGAAAAGGATGCGCGCGCAATCGAAGCGCAGCACCAACGAGCGATGCGCGCGCATGCGCGTAACGCGAAACGCAGAGGTGCGCGTGCGATTCCTCCGGTGCGCGCGCATGCGCTCACCGACCTGGAAGTGGGTGCGCGCGCATTCGGTACGCGCGCATTCCGGTGCGCGCTCACGCTTGCCGCACCCGCGTGCGCAGTCATCGGTCCGCCATGGATGTGCGTTGAGGGCAACCCCGGCGCGCTCCTGGTGTGGCCCGCTGCGTACGCATACCTGGCGTGGCTTGGCTGGACGAACCGCGAAGATTCGGAGCTGTCCGAGGTTATCTCGGTGACCACGCTGCCGCAGGCACCTACCGAAGAGAAAACACGTCTGTTCTCTCGGAACCGCGTCGAGGCGGGACTCAAGCCCACCGTGCAGGAATCGGCGATCATCAATCGGGTGCACACATGGGAGGCGAACGCGGCCGATCGCAAGCTTCATGAGGTGTTCCCGGGCTCGCCGATCATCGACGAGTCCGGCATCCTCATTCCAATGGAGTTCGCAGGGCTGTGGACTCCCGCGAAGCTTGATAACCAGGTCGACCAACTGAGAGCACTGCTCGCGGTTCCTGATGAGGTCAAGACGCAAGTCAAGCCCGGCGGTACCGCTGACCGTGCAGTCCTGCGTATCCGCACGCGAGTGCGGGACTTGGACCTCACCTGGTCACCGGAGCGCAAAGGGCTCGGACTCAACGCAGACACGGGCGAAGTCGTCAGTGTCGACGTGACCGACAGGCTCAGCGTCGCGGGCATGTCGGGGGCGGGCAAGTCCGTTGCGCTGCGCGTGCTCATGGCGGAAGCACTCAGTTTGCCCAATACTATGCTGGTCATCATCGATCTTAAGGTTGAGGGTGCACTGTGGTCGCATGTCGCTCGTGTCGAGTCCGAGGCGGACGGTATTCAGTCGGTCATTGACGACCTGGTAGCCGAGATGAAGGAGCGCGAGGCGATCATGCGCACCGAAAGTCTTGACACATGGGAACCCACCCCCGAGCGTCCGCGCATCGTCGTGGTTGTCGATGAAGGCGCAGAACTCATGTCCGAGGTCCCCGAATCCGTGACCGGCCTGCGTTCGATCGCTCGCCGCGCGCGGTCAGCGGAAATCCCACTGTGGTGGGCCACCCAGAAGCCCACCGTGACCGGACCTGGCAAGGGGCTCGACTCCGCGATTTCGGCTCAGCTCACCTCGCAGGTGTGCATGGCCGTGTCCAGCCCGACCGAGGCACGCAACGTGCTTGGGGAGGACGCCACCGCTAAGGGCTGGCACGCGGAAGACCTTCTCAAAGGCGGGTGGGCGTTGGTACGCGTGCAGGGTGAGGACCGGACCCCGGACCCTACCCGCGTGTGGCACATGACCAAGGAGGATGTGAAGGCGCTCGCCCCCCGGTCCCCGTGGCGCAGGGCAAAGACGCTCGCCCCTGTGGTCGGTACGAAAGACGCTCTAGAGGTCGCGCTGGAGCTGTCCGAGGGACTGCATGGTGTGTCTACGGTCCGTATCGGCGTTGCTCTCGGCGTCTCTGATGCTGAGGTGCACGTGCGTATGCGCGTGCACGGTGTCGATCCGGAGCCAAACGCCTTTGCGATGGGCAATGGGGAGAAAGCACGTGGATACCGCAGGGATAAACTTGAAGCAGCGTTCAACAGGAGGAATGACCGATGAGGCTCGACTGGCAGAAAGACCCTGAGAACTCTAATAGGTACAACGCGGAGAGTTTCCGTTACCGGTTCATCCTGCTGGTGACAACGGGCAGCAAGGCGCACCTATGGGTGCAGTCCGTTGACGACAAATGGGGAACCAAGGCCATCGACACGCGTTCATGCCGCTCTGTCCGGCATGCGGAAACGGTGGCGCAACGATTCGAGAATGCACGACAGGCGAAAAAGCTCAGGTGATAGCCGGACCCTGCTTGCAGGGTCCGGTTTCCTGCTGTTACGCTTAGCGATCAACACAAAGACGAAAGGACATCACGATGACCAACTACGGACCCTACAGCCAGCACCAAATGCCCGAGCTACCGCGCAACGCGCCGCAACGGGCCCCGAAGTACCCCGAGCTACCGCGGTACCGCAAAACCTCCAACTGGATTCACGGTATCCTCACGATCCTTACCGGTGGACTCTGGGGGATCGTGTGGGTTACGGTGGCGATCTCCGCAGGATCCGCTAACGCAGCGGACCGTGCTCGGTACCAGCGCGAGGTGCGGAACTGGCACGCCTATGAACGACAGATTCGATGAACTGGTATCGGTTCAAAATTGAACTATCAGCGTGGATGTCCAAGACCGTGCTATGCGTCTTGACAAGCATGATTGCAGTCAGCATGCTCTTCGAACCAGCAGGATCTATCAAGGGATATCCGTTGTCGTGGCGCGTTGTCGCGGAAAACGAGTGGATGTTCCCTGTCGGCATGACAATCGGCGTACTTGCGCTGTGGGTGTGTTACTGGCAGACGTTTCGAATCCTCCGTGCTGATAAGCGTTACGGAGACAGGTGACGAGGAGACAAATTGACACAGCACGGTGACAGGCTGTCAGGGGCTCCCCGCGAAAGCAGGGGGCCCCGACCCGACTGGAGAACAAAGGCCGCATGTCGAGGTTATGCGGCAGCTACCGATCCATGGGACGCCGATCCGAAAGACGGGGTTGTCAGTACCACGGCGGCCGCGTTCTGCAAGCAATGCCCGGTCCGGCGCGAATGCCTGCTTGAAGGACTACGCAGTGACCTGATGAACGGAGGTTTCGCATACGGTGTGTGGGGAGGTCTCTCCCCTAAAGAACGTCGTGCGCTGATCCGGCTCCGGTACCGAGTCGCCTGTCCGGTGTGCAGGGGGCAACTCATCATCACGTCCGAAGGCGAGAAATGGCAAGCGTGCGCGTCGTGCGGTATCACCTGGCAGTGCCGCAAACGCAAGCCTGCGGCACTACCAGAGGACTAAGGACGGTAGGTCGCGGTGTAGCTGACGGGGATACTTGTCCATGTCCCCGCCGACCCTTGCGTCTGGAACACGAACATACTGAATCCCGTAGTCGAGATGTTGATAGCCCTGGAGCACCACAGCGCCGTTGCGCCCGCACCGGAGTCGATGTTGGTCAGCACTCGCGGTGCGGCAGGGAAAGTGAACCCGAACGACACGGAAGACGTGTTTGAGGTAACGGACGTGAAAGTCACGTTGGTGGTGCCGGTACGTGTCCAGTTGGTCAGGTTGGTGATGCTGGTCTGTCCGGCAGCGATATCGACACCGAGGTCAGTGATCTCCCCGTTGATATCGGCGATATCATCTGTGAGCCCATCAATCTGGCCCGACAGTGTGTTGAGCGCACCATCCACCTGAACCGCGAGGATGGGGGAGACATTGCCAGGGCCACCGGTCAGCGTGATACCGGGTAGTGAAGAGGGGGACTCGTATTCGAGACCCCAGTTGGTAGTTGAAGGCACTGTGAATCCCCTTAGATGTACACCCGAATAATGACAAGGCCGCCGGATCCGCTACCACCGGTCCGGATGTCCGGGGTAGATGCGTCCGCCATCGCGCCCGAACCTCCTGCGCCATAGTTGCGCGCAGCGTTGCCGTTTGCGGCAGCCGTTGACGCCGCGGCGTTTCTGCTGCCACCGCTGAAGAACGAGCTGCCGCCCATGGGCGACTCGGTTGCGATCGCAACCGACTCACTCCGCCCGTTGCTGCCGTCACCACCGGG
>Ga0207707_10003093_pt1 | contig 14761 bp, 15 predicted proteins | sample KBSC83BmetaG_FD_184336 | JGI IMG/M metagenome (GOLD analysis project Ga0207707, IMG submission 184336) | Corn rhizosphere microbial communities from Kellogg Biological Station, Michigan, USA - KBS C8-3B metaG (SPAdes) (version 2) | ecosystem: Host-associated > Plants > Roots > Rhizosphere ...
GAGCAGTGCGGCCAGAACCGCGACGATCAGCACACGACGCATCGACATCACCTCTGTTGTCAGGAAAGAGAACAGTCGATCCAGGGTAGGAGCGACGTCGTCGTGTTGTCAACCAAGATTACAAAGTTGTCACAGTGTGCCGCGGTAGAGGTCGTTGCGCGGGACGCCGCTCAGCCGCGCCACGACTTCCGCCGCGACGCCGCGCGGCGCGCCCGCCGCCACCAGCTCTCCTACCGCCGCCAGAGCGCCCTCGACGTCGACCTTCGCGACGCCGGGTGCGACGACCAGCGTGACCTCGCCCTTCGGCGGCTCGGCGAGGCGCTCCGCCAGCTCCGCCGCCGAGCCGCGCACGACCTCCTCGAACCGCTTCGTCAGCTCCCGGCACACCGCCACCTCGCGCGAAGCGTCGAAAGCGGCGAGCACCCGCAGCGACGCCGCCACGCGGTGGGGCGACTCGAACGCGACCACCGCGCAACCCCACGACGCCGTCTCGCGCCAGAGCGATGCGAGCTCGGCTTCCTTCCGCGGAAGGAAGCCGACGAACGCGTACGACCCGCCGCCGAGGCCGCTTGCGACGAGCGCCGTCTCGACCGCCGACGCACCCGGAAGCACCGTCACCGGGATCTGCGCGTCGAGCGCCGCGCGCACGAGACGAGCGCCTGGATCGGAGACGAGCGGCATCCCCGCGTCGGTGACGAGCGCGATCCGCTGCCCGGCCTCGAGCCGCGGGAGGAGCTCGGCGACGCGGGTCGCCTCGTTGTGCTCGTGATAGGACAGCGGCTTCGCGCCGATCCCGTGCCGCTCGAGCAGCCCCCGCGTATGCCGCGTGTCCTCCGCGAGCACGAGATCGGCGGATCGAAGCTCCTCGAGCACGCGCAACGTGATGTCGTCGAGGTTCCCGATCGGTGTCGCGCACACCGCGAGCGGCATCTCAGAGCCCTTCGAATGCGACCAGCGCGGCGCCGATCAGGCCGGCCTGGCCGCCGAGCTCCGCCCGGACGATCTCGAGCGTCTGGCCGCCGGGTGCGAGAGCCTCACGGAGCACCGCGCGTCGCGCGGCGGGAACGAGGTAGTCGAATGCCGCGATCCCAAAACCGCCGCCGATCACGACGCGTGTCGAGCCGAAGACGTTCACGAGCGAGCCGATCGCAGTGCCAAGGTGGTGGCCGATCTCGCCGAGCGCGGGATGCCCCTGCTCGACGAGATCGTGCGCGTCCGCGTCCGGCCCGAGCACGCGCTTCGCGAGTTTCCCGGCGGCGGTGCCCGAGCAGTAGGCCTCGACGTGACCACGACCGGAACACGCCCCCTGACACGGCTCGCCGTCCTCGACGATCACCATGTGGCCGAGCTCCGTGTACGCACGGAAGAGCTTGCCGCCCGAGACCACGCCTCCCCCGACACCCGTCCCGAGCGTCAGTGCCAGCAAGTCGTCGATTCCGCGGCCGGCGCCGAGCTTGAACTCCGCGAACGCGGCACAACTCGCGTCGTTCTCCATCTCGACGGGCAGCCCCAGCCGCTGCCGCATCTCGTCGGCGAAGCGGACGTCGCGGATCGGGATGTTGACGGCGCCCAGGGCGACGCCGTGCACGTGGTCGATTCGCGAAGGGATGCCGAAGCCGAGCGCCGATACGCCGTCGAGCGGCAGATCGCGCACGATCGCCGCGAGCTCGTCGAGCAGCGCCGTCTGCGACGTCGTCACGGTTGGGCGCTCGACCGTCTCGTAGACCTTCCCGTCCTGGTCGACGATGCCCGCCAGCACCTTGGTTCCGCCGAGGTCGACACCGATGACACGAGGCCCCGTCATGGCGCTCGGTAACCTACCCCGCCGGATGGCGCGGGAAGAGAAGCCCTACCGCGTGTATCGCGGCGGTCGCGCGAAAGGCAAGGTGCCGACAGTCCGCCCCGCGCGTGTGCGCACCTCGGATGAGGGCAAGGGCGGAGGGGTCGCGGACTACCGCGGGCCGGGGACGTCGACGCCGAAACGCGCACGCTGGGGGCTTCGCATCGGCCTCGCGCTCGGCGCCTTCGTGCTCCTGCTGATCGTCTGGGCAGTCGCGGGCTGGTTCTCCGTCTCGAGCGGCGTCTCCGACGCGAACAAGCGGCTGACGCCGGACGCGAAGTCGGCGCTCGCGGCGCAAAGCGGTCTCTTGACCTCACACTCGACCATCGTGCTGATGCTCGGCACCGACAACTCGGCGCTCGCATCGCGGGCGGGCGACATGCACTCCGACTCGATCCTGCTGCTGCGCACCGATCCGTCGCACCATCGCCTCTACTACCTCTCGATCCCGCGCGACTTGCAGGTGCCGATCCCCGGGCACGGGACACAGAAGATCAACGCCGCATTCCAGATCGGCGGCACCGAGCTCGCGATCCAGACGATCCGCGATTTCACGAGCCTCCAGGTGAATCACGTGATCGTCGTCAACTTCGGCGACTTCAAGGAGCTGATCGACGCGCTCGGTGGGATCGACATCAACGTGCCGAAGCCGATCCGGTCCAACCGATTCGACTGCCCCTACTCGACGCAGGCGCGCTGCAACACGTGGCCGGGCTGGCGGTTCGAGAAGGGCAACCAGCACATGAACGGCGAGCGGGCGCTCATCTATTCGCGCATCCGTGAGAACGTGCTCGACCCGTCCGAGACTGACTTCACGCGTGGCGGGCGCCAGCAGGCGGTGATCGATGCAGTCACCTCGAAGCTTGCGTCGTTCGGGACGTTCCTCAAGGCGCCGTTCAAGGGCAGCTCGTATGTGAAGCCGCTCACAACCGACCTCTCGACCAGTCAGCTCGTCGAGCTCGGCTGGGTGAAGTTCCGGGCATCCGGTTCGAGCTCAGTGCACTGCCGGCTCGGTGGCGACTTCGGCGGGGGTGGCACCGGCGCGCCCAGCGAGGACAACCCCGCGACGCTCGCGATGTTCCTCGGCAAGTCGGCGCCGCAGCCGCCCACGGGTCAGTTCGACCCTGGGTGCGTGATCGGCCACCCGCTGCAGTAGGTGAAATCCGGTCGACCCCGGGAGCACGAACACCCCGGGATGGACGCGATCAGGCTTCTGCTGTCTTCTTCGAGTCGCCGCTGCTGGAACCGGTGTCGGATTTGGACGACCCCGAGTCCGACGATCCACTCGACGAAGAGTCGGACGAGCCACCGTCCTTCGCAGCCTTGGACGACTTGCGGCCGTAGTCGGTCGAGTAGAAACCGGACCCCTTGTAGTGCACCGCGACCGGATGGAGAACCCGCTGCAACGGCGCCGCACCACAGACCTCGCACGCCGCCGGTCCGTCCTCTGTCATCCGGTGGATCACCTCGAAGAGGTGACCGTTCGGACAGCGGTACTCATAGAGCGGCACGGAAGCGGCAAGGCTAGCACCGGCCACCGCGTTAGCCTCGCTCGCGTGAGGCTCGTCGCCGTCCTGGCCGCGGTCGTCGCGGCGCTCGTCCTGCCGGGGGCCGCGCTCGCCCACGCGACCCTGCTCCAGACGACGCCGGCGAACGGCGCGGTACTCGCGAAAGCACCGACGGCGGTCACCGTCGTGTTCGACGACAGTGTCCGCGTCGCGAAAGGGAACGCCGCTGTCGACAACGAGACGCAGACATCCGTGCTCGCCGGCAAGGCGACCGTGCACGGGCGGGACCTCACGATCCCGCTGAAGCCGCTCGCCGACGGCGCGTACAGCGTGCGTTGGAGCATCGTGTCCGATGACGGCCACCGCGAGGAGGGCGTGCTCGCGTTCGCGGTCGGCGAGGGGAGCGTGTCGCCACAGTCCGTCCTCGGCGCGTCGGTGCCGCTCACATGGAGCGACATCCTGCTGCGCTCGCTGTACTACCTCGGCGTCCTCGCGGGCGGCGGCTTCGCCGTGTTCGCGCTCCTCAACCGGAACGTCGTCGGCCCGGCGCTGCAGCGACCACTCGCGCACCTCGTCTTCTTCTCATTGCTCCTCGCCTTCCTCGGCGGGAGCGGCATCCTCCACGCCGCCCCGCCCGGAACGCGGTTCGCGCTGGTGATGAAGATCGCACTGACCGTATCGCTCGCCGGCGGCGCTGCGGCTGCCCTCGCCCCCACGCTGCCGCAGCTCCTGCCCATCGCCTATGCGGCGGCGATCGCGCTGCTTGCGGCGCCAAGCTTCTCGGGGCACGCCCTCGACAACGACCAGCCGCGCGTCCTGGCCGTCGTCGCCGATCTCGCGCACATGGCTTCGGCAGCGGTCTGGCTGGGCGGGCTGATCGCGATCGTGTACGCGATACCGCGCGCGACCGGTGACGACGCGACGCGACGGGCCGCGGTCGCACGATTCTCGAAGGCCGCACTCATCTCGGTGATCGTGCTCGGTGCGAGCGGCATCACGCGCGCGCTGACCGAGCTGTCCGCGGTCTCGCAACTCTGGTCGACGTCGTATGGCCGAGCGCTGCTCGTGAAGACGGCGATCTTCGTACCGCTGCTCGGCGTGGGCTGGCTGAACCGCACCGTCCTCATACGCGTCTACGCACGGGTGCGCCGCTCCGCCCGCGTCGAGGTGGTCGCGATCGTCGGGATCGTCGTGACGGTCGCGATCCTGACCGAGCTCGCGCCCGGCCGGAACAAGGCCCGGTCGCCGGCCGCCGCGCCGCTGGCGGCCGCACTCCCACCGACCCTGCCCCCGCGGGACGCAATCGTGGATGCTCGCGAGCTCGGCTCGCTCGCGATCGGAGTCGCACGAGAGCCGCGGCGCACGACCGTGACGATCATCGGCCCCGACGCGACGGGAGTCGACGACCGGGACGTTCGCGTGAACGGTGTGGCCGCGACGCAATGCGGATCCGGTTGCTACCGCGCACCGTCGCCCGGTACCGGCGCTCTCCGCGTGTCGGTCGGCGGCCACACGCTCACCTTCGACATCGCCTCGACGGCTCCTGACGCAACGGCGATCTTGAAGCGCATCACACGGGCGTATCGCGCGTCACGCACGATCGTCTTCGACGAGACGCTCGCGTCGTCGCCTACGAACGCGCAAACCACCCGGTTCACCGTCGTCGCGCCGCACAACCTCTCGTACCAGACGCGCGGCGGCGGGCCGGCAGCGATCGTGATCGGCACGCGCCGCTGGGACCGCTCGGTCTCCAACTCACCGTGGCAGCCGACGTCGCAGACGCCGATCGACGTCACTGCCCCCTACTGGACGCAGCCCACGAACGCTCACCTCGTCGGCCCGAACACGATCACGTTCGTCGACCGGCGGATCCCCGCGTTCTTCCGGCTGACGTTCAAGGGCTCCCGTCCGACGGTCTCGCACATGACCGCCGCCGCGCACTTCATGACCGACCGTTACGTCGGGTTCGACGTGCCCGCCGAAGTGTCTCCGCCCTCGCGGTAGCGCTGGGCCTCCTCGCCGACGAGCTCGAGGAAGCAGGGAGCATCCTCGAACGCAGCCAAGCCGCCCGGCGCCCCGCTGGGGCGGCGCGAACGACGCGGCGAGGAGCGGCGCGCCGTCGCGAGCACGCCCGCAGCTCCGACGAGCCCGCCGATCGCGAACGACCGCAACCGCGTGCGGCGACTGTCGCCTTCCACACCATTAGCTTAGAGAGGTGCGGATCGTGACCCTGGGCGACCTCCTCCTGGATGTCGTCGTGCGGCTCGACACCGAGCTCGTGCCCGGCGACGACCAGCCGGCGCACACGAGCACCGGTCCCGGCGGGCAGGCGGCAAACGTCGCGGCCTGGGCGGCGAGCCTCGGTGCCGACGCGACCTTCGTCGGCCGCATCGGCGCGGACGTCGCCGGCGAGCTCGTCGTGCGGGAGCTGACCCGGCGCGGCGTGACGCATCGCGGCCCCGTCGCGGGACGTACCGGCGTCGTCGTCTCGATCGCCGCTGCCGGAGACCGCACGATGGCATCCGATCGCGGCACTGCACCAGAGCTCGCCCCGCACGATCTCGAACCGGCGTGGTTCGATTGCGACGTGCTCCACATCTCCGGCTACGCCCTTGTGCGCGAACCGATCGCCTCGGCTGCGGCTGCAGCGACGAGTCACGCGCGTGCGCACGGCGCAACCGTCTCCGTCGACGTCTCGGCGTGGACGCTCGTCGACGACGCGTTCCGTGCGCGCGTCGCGAAGCTTGCACCCGAGCTGGTCTTCGCCACCGAGCGCGAGCAAGAGGCGTTCGGCTCGCTCGGGACCCGCTGGGTCGTCAAGAGAGGTGCGCGCGGATTGCGTGTCGACGGCGCCGATCATCCCGCCGTCGACGTCGAAGTCGTCGACGCGACCGGCGCGGGCGATGCGCTCGCCGCGGGCTTTCTCGTTGGCGGCCCCGAGCTCGGGACCGCGACCGCCGCCCGTTGCTGCGCGCAGATGGGAGCCATGCCGTGATCCGCATCTCCGACGAGGTCCGCGACGCGACCGCGGTGGTCGCGCTCGAGACCACCCTCGTCGCGCATGGGTTTCCGCCCGGCGAAGGGGTCGAGGTCGGCCTCGCGTCAGAGGCTGCTGTCCGCGAGGGCGGCGCTGTGCCCGCGACGATCGGCGTGCTCGACGGCGAGATCGTCGTCGGGCTCACGACCGACGAGCTGCGCCGCTTTGGCGCCGACGCCAGGAAGCTCGGGCCGCGCGACATCGCAGCGGCGGTCACGCAACGTGCCGTCGGCGCGACCACCGTCGGCGGCACGCTCACGATCTGCCGCGCGGCCGGCATCAGGGTGATGGCGACGGGCGGGCTCGGCGGCGTCCACCGCGGCTGGCCGACGCCGCCCGACGTGTCGGCCGACCTGCAGGCGCTCGCGGGCACGCAGGCGCTGGTCGTCTCCTCCGGGGTCAAGTCGCTGCTCGACGTCCCGGCGACCACCGAGCTGCTCGAGACGCTCGGTGTGCCCGTCGTCGGCTACCGGACCGACGACCTGCCGCTGTTCTACGCAGCGCACGGCGGGCCGCCGGTGTCGGCACGCGTCGAGAGCGCCGACGAGGCGGCGGCGCTCGCACGGGCGCACTGGGAGATCGGCGGCGGCGGGCTGCTCGTCGGCCGGCCGCCCGATCGGAGCCTCGACGATGCCGAGCCACTGATCGAGCGCGCGCTCGCGGAAGCAGAAGCGCAGGGCGTGAGCGGCCAGTCGGTGACGCCGTTCGTCCTCTCCTATCTGCACCGCGAGAGCGGCGGCCGCACACTCGCGGCGAACCGCGACCTGATCGTCGGCAACGCGCGGCTCGCGGGCGCTATCGCAGCGTTGCTCTAGGTGTCAGACGCCCAGCCACCGCCCGGAACGCGCGGGCCCCGACAACTGGACTTTCGTACTACTCGAGCGCGCGGAGGAAGTCTTCGACGTCGAGCGCGGGAAGCGTCTCGATGCGCGTCGAGCCCCGTGCGCCGAGCGCGATCGAAACCTTCGCCACGGTCGCGACGTCGGGGGCCTCGACGACGTTGATGAAGTCGAACTCGCCGAGCGTCGCCCACTGGTGCAGCACCTTGCATCCGAGCTCGGCGATGTCGTCGTTCACCTGGCGGAGGCGCTCAGGATTCGACTTGAGGGTCTGTACGCCCTGCTGCGTCAACGTCGACAGAAGGATGTAGAGCGGCATCCGGCGCGGACCTTACTGCACGGGCCGCCTGGTCGACGTAGAGAAGCGCACCGCCGAGGAAGAGCAGCGGGCTGAGCACGAGGTCGGACAGGAAGACCGCCGCGCGCTGGCCGTTGTCGCCCTGGGTGTGGAGGAGCGCGCTCAGCGTGTTGGCGGCGACCCCGACGACCACGACGAGCGCCGCAAGCGAGCCCAGCGCGTGCCCGTAATCGACCGTCCCAAGGCGGCGCCCACGCACGAGGGCGTCGCGGAACGTAAGCCGCTCGACCATCGCAGCCGGTACCGCGAGGCCGATGAACGCGAGCCACGCGAGCGCAGGCAAGACATAGACGTACCGGAGGGCCGGGAACGGCAGCCAGATGAGAACGGCGACGCCGACGGCGGTTGTCGTCGGCGTCGCGTCGAGGGTGAGGCGGCACCCCCAGAGGAAGGCGGCGACGAAGAGCGGCAGCGTCGCCCAGAACACGAGCATCTGCACGGGGCCCGTCTGCCGGACGCTGAGCTGATCGGCGACCGCCAGCGGGAGCCCGAGCGGGAGGACGCGCCAGAAGGTGTTGCCGTACGTGCGGATCGTCTCCGCAACGAGCTGCCCGACGGTGCGCGTCTCGGGCGGCAGAGGCGGCGGGAGGTCACGCATCCACGAGCTCCTCGAGGAGCTGGGGCAGCGCGACGCGAAGCGCGTCGAGCGCGTCGTCGACGCGCCAGCGGTCGCGGTCCGCCTCGGTGACGGGGTTCGAGATCGCCCGGAGCTCGAGTGCAGGGACGCCGGCGAGTGCGGCCGCGCGCAGGACACCGAACCCCTCCATCGCCTCTACCTCGCAGGAGAGTCCGCCCCCGACGCGGCCCGTGGTGCCGATCGGCAGCACGTGCGCCTCCGGGAGCACGCGGCGCGCGGCTGCCAGGAGCTCCGCGTCGGGCTTCTCGCGCTCGACGCGGGGGACGCGCGCGAGCGGATCGAGCACGTCGCAGTAGACGGCTTCCGATCCGAGAACGAGCGAGGTGTGTGGCAGCGATTGGGCGCCGGCGATGCCGATCTGAAGGATCACCGACGGCACGTCGTCGCAGATCGCGCGCGACGTCGCAAGCGCGGCCTCGACCGGACCGATCCCGCACACCACGGTGCGAACAGGGGCGCCGTCGACGAGCGCGGCCTCGAAATCAGTCGCAGCGACAACCAAGATCACTGCCGCACGGTATCTCTGGTACCAGGTACCTCGTGAGGTACGTGGTACCGATCTTCGTCGCGCTCACGCTCACTGGTTGCAGTTCGACACACAAGCTCGCGAACGGCGGCGCACCGACATTGGCGAGCACGTGCGGCTCAGGGCCGGCGGCGTCGGCGTACTTCTTGAAGACGGGTGACGGCGTTCGCATCTACGCCGCTTCGACTGGAGACAGCTCGACGGCGGTCGTGCTCCTGCACGAGTCGGGCGGCGCCGGCCTCTGCGGCTGGCTGCCGACCATGCGTTGGCTGACCGCGAACGGCATCCGGGCGGTCGCAATCAACTTCCGCGGCTATCCGCCCTCAGGCACGCCTGCGCTCGCGATCTACCATCACTACGCGCAGGACATCCAGGCGGCGGTGGACGCAGCACACGCGCTCGGCGCGAAAAACGTCTTCGTGCTGGGCGCATCGATGGGCGGTGCGGCCGGCGTCGCCGAGGCTCCGAAGCTGAAGGACGTCGCCGGCGTGATCAGCTTGTCGGGCGAGTTGGCGCTGCCGACCTCCGAACTGGACGCGATCGGCGCCGCACCGAAGCTCACGGTGCCGTTCCTGTTCGTCGGCTCCGAGGCCGACGGCTATGTGGTCGGATCCGACGCACGCCGGCTCACACGCGCCGTGGGGTCGAAGGACAAGCAAGTGCACATCTTCGCCGGCGGCTATCACGGCTGGGACCTGGTCGACGTCGCGCCGTACCGCGCGCGCGTCAAGGCGCTGCTGCTTCGCTGGCTCAGGCAGCACGCCGCCTAGCGAAGTTCCCTCGTCCTGTGGATGCCGGGCAGCCTCGTTGCGCCCGACGACCTGACTGAAGTCAGAGTCACTTGAAAGGGGGACCTATGAAGAAGGCAGGGCTTGCCCTGCTCGCCGTGGCCGCGATCGGCGCGACCGCGGCAGCGATCACCTGGGCCGCAGCGGGCGACTCGGCCGTCATCCACGCCTGCGTGGCGAAAGGCAGTGACCTCGTGCGGATCCCGGCGGACGGCAGTTGCCGGCCGAACGAGAGCGGCGTCGACTGGAACGCACAAGGACCAGTCGGGCCGGTCGGCCCGGCCGGGCCGCAAGGGCCGGCAGGTGGCGCCGCGCCCGAACCGAACACGCGCGACGTCGCGTTCATGCACGTCGACGGCGGCACGCTCGGAACGATCGACGGCGAGGCGACGGAGAAGGGCCACGAGAAGTGGATCACCGTCACCGGCTACGACGGCGACGCGATGGCGCCTACTGCGAGCGGCGGCGCGGGCGGTGGAGGAGGCGCGGGGAAGGTGCAGTTCAAGCCGATCGTGATCACGAAGCCGATCGACACATCGACGCCGAAGCTGTTCCAGGCGCTCGTCACCGGTGTGCACCTTCCGGCGGTGCAGATCGACTTCGTCCGCTCGGACGGCGCGGGCGGCGACGAGGTCTTCTACTCGGTGAAGCTCGAGCACGTGATTGTCACCGACATCCACCAGCAGGATGCGGGGAAGTCGGACGGTCACATGCTCGAACAGGTCTCGCTCGATTTCGAATCGATCGAGATCACCGAGGGCGGCGGGACTGCCTCCGGAGGTGGCGGGCCGGCGAGCTGACCTTGCTCAGGCTGCGGCGGCTTCAGCCGCCGCAGCCTTCATGAAGACCAGGTCGCCGTTCTGGGAGTCGACGCGGATCGTGTCGCCTTCACCGAAGTCGCCCTCGAGCAGCCTGAGCGCGAGCGGGTTCTCGAGCAGTCGCTGGATCGCGCGCTTCAGCGGACGCGCGCCGTAGGTCGGGTCCCAGCCGGCGTCGCCGATCGACTGCTTCGCGTCGTCGGTCAGCTCGAGCTCGAGCCCGCGGTCGGCGAGCCGCTCGCGCAGGCGCTCGAGCTGCAGCTCGACGATCTCGCCGAGCTGTTCGCGGGAGAGCGCCTTGAACTCGACGATCTCGTCGATCCGGTTCAGGAATTCCGGGCGGAAGTGCTCGCGCATCGACTCGGCAGTGCGGATGTTCGACGTCATGATCAGCACCGCGTTGCGGAAGTCGACGGTACGGCCCTGCCCGTCGGTGAGACGCCCGTCGTCGAGCACCTGCAGCAGCACGTCGAAGACCTCGGCGTGCGCCTTCTCGATCTCGTCGAGCAGGATCACGCAGTAGGGACGGCGCCGCACGGCTTCCGTCAACTGCCCGCCCTCGTCATAGCCGACGTACCCGGGTGGCGCGCCGACGAGGCGCGACACCGTATGCCGCTCCTGGTACTCCGACATGTCGATGCGGACCATCGCGTGCTCGTCGTCGAACATGAACTCGGCGAGAGCTCGCGCGAGCTCGGTCTTCCCCACGCCGGTCGGGCCGAGGAAGACAAACGAGCCGATCGGCCGGTTCGGGTCCTGCAGACCGGTGCGTGCCCGGCGAAGCGCATTCGCGACGGCAGAGACGGCTTCGTCCTGGCCGATGACCCGCTGGTGCAGGCGATTCTCCATCTGGATCAGCTTCTCGGTCTCGCCTTCGAGCAGCCGATCGACCGGGATCCCCGTCCAGCGCCCGACGACGCTCGCGATGTCGTCTTCGTCGACCTCTTCTTTCACCAGCAAATCGTCCTGCGGACGATTCGCCAGCACCTGCTCCAGTTCGGGAATCTCGCCGTAGCGAATCTCGGCGACGCGCTGGAGGTTGCCTTCGCGCTCCGCACGCTCCGCTTCCATGCGTAGCTCGTCGATCCGCTTCGTCGCGGCCTTGATCCGATCGAGCGCTTCCTTCTCGCGCGCCCAGCGCGCCGCGAGTGCGTTGCGAAGCTCCTTGGCGTCCGCAAGTTGAGCCTCCAGCGGAACCCGTGCAGCGGGTTCCGCAGCGGTGGCAGCAATTTCGATCTCGAGCTGAATCACACGCCGATTGGCTTCGTCGAGCTCGAGCGGGCTCGAATCGATCTCCATGCGGAGACGCGATGCTGCCTCGTCGACGAGGTCGATCGCCTTGTCGGGCAGGAAGCGGTCGGCGATGTAGCGGTGGGAGAGCACTGCTGCCGCGACGAGTGCGGCGTCTCGGATGCGCACGCCGTGGTGCGCTTCGTACCGCTCCTTGAGCCCGCGGAGGATCGCGATCGTGTCGGCGACGCTCGGCTCGCCGACGAACACCGGCGCGAAGCGGCGCTCGAGCGCGGCGTCCTTTTCGATGTGCTTGCGGTACTCGTCGAGAGTCGTCGCGCCGATGCAGCGGAGCTCGCCGCGAGCGAGCATCGGCTTCAGCAGATTGGCGGCGTCGACTGCACCTTCGGCGGCTCCGGCACCCACGATCGTGTGCAGCTCGTCGATGAAGAGCACGACGCGGCCGTCGCTCTCCTTGATCTCCGCCAGTACGGCCTTGAGGCGCTCCTCGAACTCGCCGCGATACTTCGCGCCGGCGAGCAGCGCGCCGATGTCGAGTGCCCAGACCTTGCGGTCCTTGAGGCCCTCCGGCACGTCGCCCGCGACGATCCGCTGCGCGAGCCCCTCGGCGATCGCGGTCTTCCCCACGCCGGGCTCGCCGATCAGCACCGGGTTGTTCTTCGTGCGGCGGCTGAGAATCTGGATCACGCGGCGGATCTCCTCGTCGCGCCCGATCACCGGATCGAGCTTCCCGGCCTCCGCAGACTCCGTCAGGTCGCGGCCGAACTTGGCGAGCGCCTGGTAGGTGCCCTCCGGATCCTGCGACGTCACGCGCCGGCTGCCGCGAATCTCCTTGATCCACTTGAGGATCTCCGCGCGCGGCACCGGCTCGAGCGCGAGGAACAGATGCTCGGTCGAGACGTAGTCGTCTTCGAGCCGCGCCCGATCCTCGTCGGCCTGGTCGAGCGCGCGCGCGAACGCCGCCGAGGCGTTCGGCTGCTGCGAGCCGCCCTGCACGGACGGCAGCGCGTCGACGCGGCGCTCGGCCTCAGGGCGCAGCTGCTGCCAGTCGGCGAAGAGGTCCTGGTCGAGCAGCGCGAGCAGCAAATGGTCGGGCGTGATCTCCGGGTTGCCTCGCCGGCGCGCGATGTCCTGCGCAGCCGCAACGGCTTCCTGGCTCTTGATCGTCAGCTTCTGGAAATCCATGCGTCCTTCTCCCACGTGTCTTTGATGTGAAGCGCACTGGACGGTGCCTGGCACCAGACGGGGCGCGGAAAGGCCTGTCCGCTCACGCTCGGCGCCTCACGGCCGGGGTCTGCGGCGGTTGGTAGACGACCAGGTCGCGGCGGTAGAAGCGGTGCACCTCGTCGAGCGCCCTGCGCATCTCATGCTCCATCCGCTCGAGGCGGCGCTGCATGCGCAGCAGCTCGTCCTCCATGTGGAGCACGCGCTCGACACCGGCCAGGTTCAGGCCGAGCTCGGTGGTCAACCGCTGGATCAGCTGCAGGCGTGCTACGTCGGCGTCGGAATAGACGCGGGTGTTGCCCGCGGTGCGCTGCGGATGCACGAGACCCTTCTGCTCGTACATGCGAAGCGTCTGCGGATGCATGCCGACGAGCTCGGCTGCGACGCTGATCATGTAGCGGGGCCGGTCGTCCATCAGATCGTCTTCCCGAGCTCTTCGAGCAGTTCGCGCTGCTTCTTGTTCATCCGCTTCGGCACCTCGATGCGCACGCGCACGAGCACGTCGCCCTGGCCGTCGCCCTTCAGCCGCGGCGCACCGCGCCCCTTCACGCGCAACAGCTTCCCCTCCTCGGTGCCCGCCGGGATCTTCAGCGACACCGGCCCGCCGGGCGTCGGCGCCTCGACCGTGCCGCCGAGCGCGGCGACCGGGAACGACACGGGCACGGTGACCACAAGGTCGTCGCCGCGCCGCTCGTAGATCTTCGACGGCTCGACGCGCGTCACGACGAACAGATCGCCGGCAGCAGCACCGCCGAAGCCAGCCTCGCCCTTCCCTTTCAGCTTGATGCGCGTGCCGTCCTTGACGCCTGCAGGGATCTTTACCGTGTAGCGCTTCGTGCGCCGCTCGCGACCCGCGCCGCGGCACGTCGGGCACGGGCTAGTGACGATCGAGCCCATCCCGCGGCACTGCGGGCACGGCTGCTGCAGCGCAAACAGTCCCTGCGACGTCGCGACCACACCCGAGCCGTTGCACTTCGGGCAGATGGTCGGCGCGGTACCGGGTGCGGCACCCGTGCCGTGGCAGGTGTGGCACGCGAGCTCGAGCTGGACCGGCACCGTCGTCTGCACGCCCTGGAGCGCGTCCTCGAACGAGACGCGCACTTCGACCTCCACGTCGTTGCCGCGCTGGCCGCGCTGCGGCTGCTGACGCCCACCGCGGTTGAAGATGCCGCCGAAGATGTCGCCGAGGTCGAAGTCGCCGAAGTCGAAGGTGGTCCCGGCACCGGGGCCGGGCTGACCATCCATCGATCCGAAGCGGTCGTATTGCTTCCGCTTCTCCGGGTCGGAGAGCACGTCGTACGCGCCCTGCACCTCCTTGAAGCGCTCCTCGCTCCCCGGGTTGCGGTCCGGGTGCACCTCGCGCACGAGCTTGCGATACGCCTTCTTCAGCTCGTCCTGCGACGCGTTCTTCGAGACGCCGAGCACCTCGTAGAGCGACTTAGCCACTCGAGATGACCACCCTCGCCGGCCGCAGCACGCGGTCTCCGAGCAGGTAGCCCTTCTGCAGCACCTGGATCACGGTCCCCTCCTCCGCCTCCGACGGCTGGGAGAGGAGCGCTTCCTGCGTGTGCGGGTCGAACTTGCCGTCGGTCGCGATCTCGGCGAGCCCTTCCTTCGCCAGCGCATCCGCGAGCGCGCGGTGCACGAGGCGCACGCCGTCCTCGAGCTGCGCCTCCTCGTGGGCGGCGGCGAACTCGAGCGCACGCTCGAGGTCGTCGAGCACCGGCACGAGCTCGCGCACGAGCCGCTCGTGGGCGCGCGCGGCCAGCTCCTGCTGGTCGCGCGCCACCCGCTTGCGGTAGTTGTCGAACTCGGCCTTCAGCCGCTGCAGCGCGTCGAGGTACTCGTCGCGCTCCTTGGCGACCGCCGCGAGCTCGTCGACCTGCTCGACCTGCTCCTCCTCCGGGAGGCGCTCACTCATCGACGACCTCGTAC
>Ga0207707_10003094_pt1 | contig 14759 bp, 11 predicted proteins | sample KBSC83BmetaG_FD_184336 | JGI IMG/M metagenome (GOLD analysis project Ga0207707, IMG submission 184336) | Corn rhizosphere microbial communities from Kellogg Biological Station, Michigan, USA - KBS C8-3B metaG (SPAdes) (version 2) | ecosystem: Host-associated > Plants > Roots > Rhizosphere ...
GGTGATCAACCTCAAGACCGCTAAGGCGATGGGCGTTACGGTGCCCGAGTCTCTGTTGGCGCGCGCTGACAAGGTCATCGAGTGAGACGATGCTGTTTGCCGCATTGCATGAGTCTGCCCATGGCCCGAAGGCGAAGTGCCGCGATGTCCACTCCCGCGCCGCTGTTGAAGGAGAAGCAGACATCAGGTGGCCGACTCGCAGCAACCGACTTTATGAGTACGCATCCTAGTGCAGATCTGCCCGGAACGCGTTGATCGCGTCAGCCCCTTGTTTTGGCTGCTGGCACATCCACCAATGACCCGCACCTTTCAAGACGGCCACCTTCGCCTTGGCGCGCTCGGCGGAGCGGCGCGCGAGCGTCTCGCCGCCGCAATAGGAATCTTCCGTCGCGATCAGCGCCAGGCCAGGTTTGGCGCTTGCCCGTGACAACCCGGCCCCCAGGTCGCGCATCGCCGGCTGAGCGGCCGATCTGTACAGGGCGAGGATTGCCCGGCCCATCTCTGTGTTCGCACCCGCAGCCACTTTTTGAGCAACCGGCGGGGTCATGCCCAGGCTCTCGTACCGCTGGGCGCGGGCCTCGGCAGGCAGGCTGAGCATCTGCTCGACCGCCTGCTCGCCGACGTCCGCCGTCTGCCAGGCCCGTGCCATGTCGTGCCAGACGTAATCCGCATCGAAGCATCCCAGAATATCGCTCGTCCAGGATCGTATCAGGCCTGGACGCTCCATTGCGATCCGCATGACGTGCCCACCGCCCCAGTCGTGCCCCACGAGATCGATCGGTTGTGTCAGCCTGGTGAGTTCACCAGCGAGCCAGTCGCGGTAAGCTTCGGTGGAACAGTCAAAGCCGGAAGGGATTGGGGAGCCGAATCCGGGTGGAGAGAGACGAATAACGTCACCGCCGCCAAGATGCGGGACGAGATCGTCCCAGATCGCCTCCGTTTCAGGATTTCCGTGAACAAGAACAATTGTCATCGAAGCTATCCCTCAAACAACATTGTGTGGCCCACGACAGCGCAGAGCGCCGAATTCAAGACATCGAACGTGTCGATACGACCTTAGCGCGGAAAGCCGCTTCAAGTCAGCTTTCTTTGGACCGGATCACGAAGGCCGCAGTGTCCGAGCTTTTCGATGACGTGGTCGGCGCGTATCAGGATGAAGGGCGGGACCGTGAGATTGAGCGCTTTCGCCGCCCGCGCTGCCTTCTATCCTGCAGATACGCCCGCCTTTGCCCGGCTTATTCCGAGAGCCAGAATGCGATGCAGCAGGCCCGGATAATCGAGTCCGTCATGCCGGGCCGCCGTAGCGAACTCCTGGCTTTTCGCGATTTCGGGATTGGGATTCGCTTCAATGAAATACGGGGTGTCGTCGGCGGAGAGGCGAAAATCGATGCGCGCGTATCCATCGAGCCCCAGGGTCCGGTAGATGCGTTTCGCTATTCGCTGAATACGGGCGGATAATTCCGGCGCAAGGTTCTTGGCCGGCCCATCCACAATTCCGACGCGCTCCTGATAATCAGTGTCGTGCTTGACCTTTTCGGTGGCGATGTGCCGGGCACCCTGGCCGCCCATGGTGCCGAATTTCAATTCCCAAACCGGCAGAACCCGCAGCCGGTTGTTGCCGAGCACGCTGACATAGAGCTCGCGTCCCTCGATATATTGCTCGGCGATGGCGGCCGTTCCGATCTGCTCGTGGATGAAGGCGACGCGCTCCGCGAGCTTCTCGTCCGTATCGACGACAGATGCTTGCGATATCCCCCGCGATCCATCCTCGTTCAGGCTCTTGACGATCAGGGGCAGCGTGAGACGCGCCGGCCGCTTGACCTTGTGGCGCATCGGGAACACGGCGAAGGCCGGCACCGCGATCCGGCGATGGTGCACCAGCGTCTTGGACAGGTCCTTGCCGCGCGCCAGGATCAGGCCGCGCGGGTTGCATCCGGTATACGGGATCCGCATCAGCTCGAGAAAGCTGGCGATGTGCTGGTCATACACGGGCTCATGGTGAAACTGCTCGAGCAGGTTGAACACCACATGCGGCTTGAAATTCTCGATCTCGTCGCGGACCGGCTTGATTTCCTCCTGCACGCCGAGCGGACGAACGTCATGGCCGGCCGTGCGCAAGGTGCTCACGATGTCGTATTCTGTTTTCCATTCATTGATTTCCCGCGCGGTGTATCCGTCGGTGGACTCCGGGGGCATGAAGTCCGGATGCATGAGCACCAGAACGCGCAAGCGTCTCATAGGGCGATCCATTTGCGGCGCGACGGGCCGAACAGCGCGTGCATGGTTTTGGCGGTCAACAGGATGGTGAAGTTGACCACAAGCTTCCGTTCGGAGCCGACGACGCGCAGATCGAGCTCGCGACAGCGGGAGATCATGTCGTCAAGCACGGCGTCAAGCGTGAGCTGGTTCTCGCCCGTCCAGCGTGCAACGAGCTGCCTGATCTGGGCGCGGTGCCGCCTGATGAAGGACGAAGCCGGTCGCTGCCGGCGATGTCGTGGATCGGCGGAAAACAGCCGGGAGAGGTCGCGGTCGTACGTCTTCGGCGGCGTGAAGGAGTAGAACGCCTGCTTTTTCTGGTAGTGGTCGCCAAGGGTCTGGCTGAGCTGATGCAGCGGATCGACGCGCTCCCGCGTGCTGACCGGCGGTCGCTTCCCGGCGATTTCGTGCATCAGTTCGTCGACATATTCGAGCTTCTTCAGCGCCGGCCAACCGGCATAGCGCGTCCGCCAGTGCGAACGCGGCCGCAGCCACACCGCGAAGGTTTCGGCGAAATCCTCGTCCGGATGGCTCTGCGCGTACCAGAGCCGAAGATGCTGGACATATTGCCGGCTGGCCGGATTGGGCCGGTAGTAGCGCGGATAGTGTTTCGAGGAGGGGCCAAACAGTTGCTGCCAGCGCCGGCGGCGCTGAAACTGGTAGGCATGCTGCATGGCATGGCCGGCCTCATGACGGAGAATGGCCATGCACTCGGACCAGGTGCCGCCCTCGACGTCGAGCATCATTTTCTTCTCAAGCTTCATCAGACGGGGGTGGGCGAGATAGAACGGAATGGCGATGCCGGGCACGTCTGCCGGACTGAACCATTCGCTCGATATCCATACATGCGGCCGCAACCGGATGCCGCGCTCCTCGAGCTCTTCGTATAGAGTGCTGACACAGTCCTTGAGCCAGGTGTCTTCGACCGCAACCCTCAGGCGGCTGAGGCGTTGCTTGAGCAAGTCCTCATCCGACAGCTTTTCCCAGGCAAATTTTCGGCGTGGCATAGGCATCCAGAATATATAACAAATCTAAGCTTGGATGGTGTCACAGGATTCTGCCGGCAACAACCGCTCAGCCTTCGCAGCAGGCCCTTGTTCGGCGGCCATCGCCGACTTTGGGTTAACGGCGGAAGTTGCAGGCAAAGCTGATGCTATGGGCCAACGGCTGCTCGGGCTGGCGCTGGCATTGGCCGGCAACCGGACTACCGCTCCCGCGCCGGGACCCGCGTGATCCTGGCGCCGAGCGCGTTGAGCCGCTCCTCGATGCGCTCGTAGCCGCGCTCGATCTGGTCGGCATTGTTGATCGTGGAGGTGCCTTCGGCGCAGACCGCGGCCAGCAACATGGCCATGCCGGCGTGGACGATGGCTCGGTCGGAAACGACCTGAAATGGAGCGTCGCAGCGCAACTAAAAACAGCTGTTAGGCGACGCGGAGCACGGCGGACGCTTACCGCGATAGCACACATATTTTGCGACGTGCGAGATACCCAGTCTGCGCCGGGCCTGATTGCGGCGGAATGATTGGTGAGGGTCATATCCGAGTTTGTGACCCCTAGGCGACATTTTGCGCTGGTGTGGTAGGCTTCGTCGGTCGAGCCAGGTAGTCTCATGCGGCGCCGCGACTTCATCAATGTCCTGTCCGGAGCCATCGCGGCGTGGCCACTGGCGGCAAGCGCGCAGCAGCCGGCGATGCCGGTGGTGGGATATCTCAGCAGCGGTACATCCGCTGGGTTCGCGCCGTTCCTCGGGGCCTTTCAGCAGGGCCTGGGTGAGACGGGCTATGCTGAGGGTCGTAACGTCGCTTTTCAATACCGCTGGGCCGAGGGACAAGAGGACCGATTGCGTGCGCTGGCCGCCGATCTCGTCAGTCGTCAGGTGGCGGTCATCGTTGCGACAGGCGGCTTGCATCCGGCGGTCGTAGCCAAGGCGGCAACGTCGGCCATTCCGATCGTATTTACGGGCGGTGGCGATCCCGTGAAATATGGTCTCGTCGCCAGCCTCGCTCACCCCGATGGAAATGCGACCGGCGCGATCAACCTCTCGCCCGAGGTGACTGCGAAACGGCTGGAGCTCTTGCGCGAGTTGCTCCCCGCGGGGAGCACGATCGCCGTGCTCATAAATCCGACCGACCCCGGCAACGAAGCGTCACTGAGAGAGGTTCAAGAGGCAGCCCGCGCGATAGGACAACTGATTTATGTCGTAAATGCCGGCAGCGAGCGCGACTTCGACGCGGCCTTTGCGGAAATCACGCAACGTCAAGCTTCCGCGGTATTTGTAACTGCCGACCCGTTCTACACCAGTCGGCGTGCTCGACTGGTGGCACTCGCTGCACAACATGCGATCCCGGCCAGCTATGCGTTTCGTGATTTCCCGTTGGCCGGAGGCCTGATGAGCTACGGAGCCGACCTTCTGGACGTCCATCGTCATGCGGGTGTCTACACCGGCCGGATTCTCAAGGGTGCCAAACCCGCCGATCTGCCGGTCCTGCAGCCAACCAAGTTTAATCTGGTCATCAATCGCAAGACCGCGAGCTCGCTCGGACTGGAAATTCCGTCCAGGATTCTCGCACTCGCCGACGAGGTGATCGAATAGTTTTAGCTCGCTGCGGCGCATGAGTCCGGCCCACATGCGAAATAAGGCGATCACGAGAAGCAGCAGGACGACGAGCCCGCCCGAATTGTGTGTCGGGACTACCGCTCCCGCGCCGGCACCCGCGTGATCCTGGCGCCGAGCGCGTTCAGCCGCTCCTCGATGCGCTCGTAGCCGCGCTCGATCTGGTCGGCATTGTTGATGGTCGAGGTGCCCTCCGCACAGACCGCGGCGAGCAGCATCGCCATGCCGGCGCGGATGTCGGGCGAGATCATGGAGGCACCGCGCAGCCGGCTGGGGCCCGCGACGATCGCGCGGTGCGGGTCGCACAGCACGATGCGCGCACCCATCGCGATCAGCTTGTCGACGAAGAACATCCTGGATTCGAACATCTTCTCGAACATCAGGATGACGCCGTCGCACTGGCTCGCGGTCACGATCGCGATCGACATCAGGTCGGCAGGAAAGGCCGGCCAGGGCTGGTCTTCCAGCTTCGGCACGTGGCCGCCGAAATCGTCCTTGATCTTGAGCGTCTGCCCGGATGGCACGATGAGATCGTCGCCGGCGATTTCGCAGACGATGCCGAGCCGCTCAAAACCCATCAGGATCGAGCGCAGATGGGGAATGCCGGCACGCATGATGCGCATGGGCGAGCGCGTCACGGCGGCCAGGCCGATCAGCGAGCCGACCTCGATATGGTCGGGCTGGATCGAATAGCTGGCCTCGCCCAGCCGCGTCGTGCCGTGCACCACCATGGTGTTGGTGCCGATGCCCTCGATATCGGCGCCGAGCGCGACCAGGAAATGCGCGAGGTCCTGCACATGCGGCTCGGAGGCGGCGTTGCGCAGGTAGGTGGTGCCCTTGGCGGCGACAGCCGCGACCAGCGCGTTCTCGGTCGCGGTGACGCTGGGCTCGTCGAGGAACACGTCGGCGCCGTGCAGCTCCTTGCTGCGGAAGACGAGCTTGTCGGTCGCGGTGACGGTGGCGCCGAGCTGCTCGAAGGCGAGGAAATGGGTGTCCAGCCGGCGGCGTCCGATCACGTCGCCGCCGGGCGGCGGCAGCGCCACCTCGCCGCAGCGCGCGAGCAGGGGGCCCGCCAGCAGGATCGAGGCGCGGATGCGCGCGCACAGATCCGGATCGAGATCGGCCGCGCGGATATCCCTGGCGTGGATGGCGAGCCGGTTGCGCCCGCGCCATTCGGCCGACGCGCCGACCGAGCGGATCAGCTCCACCAGCGTTTCGGTGTCGCGGATCCGCGGCACGTTGTCGAGCGTGACGGGATGCTCGGTCAGCAGCGCGGCCGCGATGATCGGCAACGCCGAGTTCTTGTTGCCGGAGGGCTCGATGGCGCCGCTGAGCCGGTGGCCGCCCTCAACGATATACTGAATGGGCGGCATGGTGACTTGCCCTTCTGGGGAATTGCCTGGCGCGCCACGTTCCTCGGTGGCTGAGCCGTGACCCTAACACACAAAGCGACCGTGACATATCAAGGCTTCCGGCTTGCTGGCCGTGCGAGGTCTATGCGGTCTATCTGATGCCCGGATTCGATCAGCTCCCGCTGCCTCTTCACTACCTCCTCGACAAATCTGGGATCCTGTCCGAAGGTCGAAACAAGGCCGTCTTGCAGGTCAGGGAAATAGTCGGAAGTTATGGGCAATCGTGCCACCCGGCTGACATCGATGTGGAAGGATTTTGACTGGCCAAGTTTCGCCGCCCGGGCGGCGTCGACCAGGAGATGTTGACGGGGGCGTTGCTTTCCTTCGAAAGTGACTCTGGATGTCGTGTAGGCGACGATCGCGACGCGAACGCCTTGGAATTGGCCTGTGCCGAGACAGAGGACGATATGTGAAGAAGGCCCAGGTCCAGGCTTTTCCCTGAAAGGGAAATTGCAGCGGACGTAATCCCCCGAGCGCACTCCCTGTTTACGGGAAAAGCTTGCTGAAGTGGGAGGCGCGAGCTTGGTAGCTCTCGTCGGCTTCTCCCTCTTCGCGATCCAGGACGAATTCTGTGCCAGCCTCGAGATGATCGTAGGCCAGAATGCTCCTTTCGTCCGGTTCCCGCTCGAGGTCGCGGAATACCAGGCCGGACAGGTAGTCTTCCGTGGTCAAACCCTGCTGCTTTGCGCGCTCGGCAGCGGCGTCGGCCGCAGCTCGGCTTATATTGATGGTCGCGAGGTCACCCATGGCACTTTCTCCGCACCTGCGAATATAAGCAAATCAGCGTGGAATGCGAGCGAAGAGTCGGCCTCTCACACGTCGACGTTGGCGGAAAGCGAGTTGTCCTGGATGAATTCGCGCCGCGGCTCGACGACGTCGCCCATCAGCTTGGTGAAGATGTCGTCGGCCTCGTCGACCTCCTTGACCTTCACCTGCAGCAGCGAGCGGGCCTCGGTGTCGAGCGTGGTCTGCCAGAGCTGCTCCGGGTTCATCTCGCCGAGACCTTTGTAGCGCTGCAGCGTGAGGCCCTTGCGGCCGGTTTCGGTCACCGCCTCGAAGAGGTCGACGGGTCCGTGGATCGGCGTTTCCGACTCCTTGCGGCGGAGCACTCCCGGCCGCGCGTAGGCTTCCTGCAGCCGCGGCGCATATTCGTCGAGCTTGCGTGCGTCGGCCGAGCCGAGCAGCGCGTGATCGATGATCGCGACATCCTTGACGCCGCGCACGGTGCGTTCGAACTGGAAACCTTCGCCCTCGGTGAAGTGGCCGATCCAGCCGCGTTCGACTTCATCGGCGAGCGCATCGAGGCGCTTCGCAATATATTCGGCCGCGGCCTTGGCCTTTTCCGGGTTGCCGAAAATCTCCTGCCGCAGCACGCTCGCGATCGCGGCCTGCTCGACCACCGTGCGGTTATAGCGGCTATGGAGGCTGCGCAGCACCGCGCGGATGGTGCGGGCTTCTTCGACCAGCGTCAGCAGGTCGCGTCCGGCGCGGTCCGCGCCGGAAGCCGGCTTGAATACGCATTCATCGAGGCCGGCCTCGATCAGGTAATCCTCCAGCGCGCGTTCGTCCTTCAGATATTGCTCGGACTTGCCGCGCGAAACCTTATAGAGCGGCGGCTGCGCGATATAGAGATAGCCCTGATCGATGATGTCGCGCATCTGCCGGTAGAAGAAGGTGAGTAGCAGCGTGCGGATATGGGCGCCGTCGACGTCGGCGTCCGTCATCACGATGATCTTGTGATAGCGCAGCTTGTCGACGGAGAAATCGTCGCTGATGCCAGTGCCGAGCGCCGTGATCAGCGTGCCGATCTGCTCGCTGGAGAGCATCTTGTCGGTGCGCACGCGCTCGACATTGAGGATCTTGCCGCGCAGCGGCAGTACCGCCTGGAATTCGCGGTTGCGGCCCTGCTTGGCGCTGCCGCCGGCCGAGTCGCCCTCGACGATGAAAAGCTCGGATTTGGCGGGGTCCTTTTCCTGGCAGTCGGCGAGCTTGCCGGGCAGCGAGGAGACGCTGAGTGGATTCTTGCGCGTCAGCTCACGCGCCTTTCGCGCAGCTTCCCGGGCGGCTGCCGCCTGGATCACCTTGCCGACGATCACCTTGGCTTCCGACGGATGCTCCTCGAACCAGGCCTGCAGCGCCTCGTTGAGGACGTTCTCGACCACGGGGCGGACTTCGGAGGAGACCAGCTTGTCCTTCGTCTGCGACGAGAACTTCGGATCCGGCACCTTCACCGAAAGCACGGCGGTGAGGCCTTCGCGGCAGTCGTCGCCGGTGAGCGCGATCTTTTCCTTCTTCGCATTGGCCTCGGCGTAGCCGTTGACCTGGCGGGTCAGCGCGCCACGGAAGCCGGCGAGATGGGTGCCGCCGTCGCGCTGCGGGATGTTGTTGGTGAAGCACAACACGTTCTCATGATAGCTGTCGTTCCACCACAGCGCGGCCTCGACGCCGATGCCGTTGCTCTCTGAGCGCACCATGATGGGCGCGGGCACGATCGCCTTCTTGTTGCGATCGAGATATTTGACGAATTCCTCGACGCCGCCGTCGTAGCGCATCGCCTCGCGCTTCTCGACCGCATGGCGCATGTCGGACAGGACGATATTGACGCCGGAGTTGAGGAACGCGAGCTCGCGCAGGCGATGCTCCAGCGTCGCGAAATCATATTCGACGTTGGTGAAGGTTCCGGTGGATGCGAGGAACGTCACCTCGGTGCCACGCTTGCCATGGGCTTCGCCGACCACCTTGAGCGGCGCCACCGCATCGCCATGGACGAATTCGATCAGATGCTCCTTGTCGTCGCGCCATACACGCAATTGCAGCTTGCTCGACAGGGCATTGACCACGGAGACGCCGACGCCGTGCAGGCCGCCGGAAACCTTGTAGGAATTCTGGTCGAATTTGCCGCCGGCATGGAGCTGGGTCATGATGACCTCGGCCGCCGAGATGCCTTCGCCCTTGTGGATGTCGACGGGAATGCCGCGGCCGTCGTCGCGCACGGTCACCGAATTGTCGGCGTTGAGGACGACGTCGACCTGCGTCGCGTGACCGGCGAGCGCCTCGTCGATCGCGTTGTCGACGACCTCGTACACCATGTGATGCAGGCCGGAGCCGTCATCGGTGTCGCCGATATACATGCCGGGGCGCTTGCGGACGGCATCGAGGCCCTTCAGCACCCGGATCGATTCCGCGCCGTACTCACTCACGATAGGGGGCTCATTGTCGGCGATGGTTTGCCGGGCTGGTTCAGTCATGTGAAGCCTTTGAGGATGTCCCGAATCAGCTGCGCAGAACGAGGGCTGATCAGGCCTATTTCTGCCATGAAAACAGGGGCGCGCCTAGCGCAAAGTCGAGACCTGTAAACTACTGAAGAAGTAGGTTTTTTTAACGTTTTTTCAAGACCTCGAAGGGCCGATTCAATGCCTGCCAAAAAGCGCGGTTCGAGCCTCCATTTTTAACCCCGATAGCATGGTCATTTTTGCCATTTCGGACCGGCTTCGCGGGCCTGGGCCAGACCTGCTAAAGGGGGGAAAGCTGCCCTGCCTTTCTGGACCGGTTGATGTCGTCCGTGCCTTCCAATCGCTATCGGAGCGACGTCGATGGTCTCCGCGCCGTCGCCGTGATGCTGGTGGTGAACTTCCATGGCTTTCCGCTCGCGATGCCGGGCGGCTTCATCGGCGTCGATATCTTCTTCGTCATCTCGGGCTTTCTCATCACCGGCATCATTGCGCGCGAGCTCGATGCGCAGCACTTCAGCCTGGTCGGCTTCTACAACCGGCGCATCCGCCGGATCTTTCCGGCGCTGATCGTCGTGCTGTGCGCCGCGCTGGCGCTGGGCTGGCTCTGGATGCTGCCGGCGCCCTACGTGGCGCTCTCGCGCGACGTCGCCGCGAGCGCGGCCTTTTCCGCCAATATCGCGCTGATGCTGCAGTCCGGCTATTTCGACATCGAATCCGCGAAAAAGCCGCTGTTGCACCTGTGGTCGCTCGGCATCGAGGAGCAGTTCTACCTGTTCTGGCCGCTGATCCTGATGCTGGCGGCGCGGCTGCGCTGGAGCCTGCTGGCCGTGGCCGCTGCGATCGGGCTTGCCTCGTTCGTCCTCAATGTCGCGCTGATCGGCTCCGACCCCGTCGCGACCTTCTATCTGCCGTTCACGCGGGCCTGGGAATTGCTGGCAGGCGCCGTGCTCGCCTTCGCGTGGGACCGGTTCAGCCAGAGCGAGGCCGCGAGCAACCGCCGCGCAATGGCGGGCGTCGTGCTGATCGTGATCTCCGCAGCCGTCCTCAACGTGCACCGCGCCTTTCCGGGCTGGTGGGCGCTGCTGCCGGTTGCGGGCGGCGCGCTGCTGTTGTCGGCGCCGGCGTCATGGATCAACCGCGTCTGCCTCGGCTGGCCGCCGCTGGTGTGGATCGGGCTGATCAGCTACCCGCTCTATCTCTGGCACTGGCCGCTTCTGGTGATGTTCGCCATCATCAAGTTCGAGCCGCTGACCCTGGTCGACACCGAGCTGGTCCTGCTGTTGAGCGCATTTCTCGCCTGGGGCACTTATTGGTTCATCGAGAAACCCTTCCGCTTCGGCCGTCCCGTTCCCTTCAAGACGGCCTCGCTTGCCGGCGCGATGGCGGTGGTGGCGATCGCGGGCATGGTCGTCGTTGCCGGCAGGGGCTTCGATGTCCGCCTGCCCCCGGAAATCCGGGCCATGTCCGAGGTGCCGGCGCAGACGGCGCAATGGCGCATCCATCGATGCCTGCTCGATCTCGGCCACGAGACTTCGTTTGCGGATGAATGCGTCGATCGCGACCGCCGTCCGCTGCTGTTGCTCTGGGGCGATTCCACCGCGGGCGCGCTGATGCCGGGCCTGCGGGAGGTGCAGCAAAGCCGCGGGTTCGGTATCGCCCAGTTGACGGCGAGCTCCTGCATCCCTGCGCTCGATGTCGATATCCCGGCCACGCCGGGCTGCCGCGCCAACAATGATCGCGTGCTGGCGCTGGCGCGGCAGCTCAAACCCGACATCGTGCTGCTGCATGGAACCTGGGAGAAATATCTCGATCATGTCGCGGAGACCGTGGCGGCCCTGAAGCAACAGACCGGCGCGCGCGTCATCGTGCTCGGGCCGGTGCCGGCCTGGAAGCGCGGACTGCCGAACGAGGTGCTGCGCTTTTATCTGCTGCATCACCGCCTGATCCCCGCACGCACCAGCGACGGCGTCTCGTCCAATGCCTACGACAGCGCGATGCGCGAAACCCTGGTGCCGAAAGGCGCCGAGTTCATCTCCGCCTGGGACGCCCTGTGCAACGCCGAGGGTTGTCTGACACGGCTCGGAGACGGGGCAAGCGATATCGCTGCGAGCGATCAGGTGCATCTGACCGAGAAGGGCTCCGCCTTCCTGATCCAATCCATCATCGACAGGATCTTGATCGACAAGATATTGCCGCCGCGCACGCCGCGGGCGGGAAGCGAATAGCGGTCAGCCGCGCCGCGCGACGCGGCCGTTCTCGACGTCGAAGATCTCGCCGGTGCCGCCGAGCCCGGCGAACGCCGCGGGATCGGCGCCGGTGAGCCAGACCTGCGCGCCGAGCTTTGCGAGCTCGTCAAACAGCGCGCTGCGGCGGCCGGGATCGAGATGCGCGACCACCTCGTCGAGCAGCAGCAGCGGGATGATACCGGTGGTCTCCGCCACCAGCGTCGCGTGCGCCAGCACCAGCCCGATCAGCAGCGCCTTCTGCTCGCCGGTGGAAGCGTCCCTGGCAGGCATGTTCTTCGGCGCGTAGACGACGTGCAGATCGGTGAGATGCGGCCCGTCGAGCGTGCGGCCGGCGGCGGCGTCGCGCGCGCGGTTGTCGCGCAGGAGCTTGCGGTAGCGGTCTTCCACCACGAGCGCGGGCTCGTTCAGCAACGCGTTCTCCATCCAGCCGTCGAGCGCGATCTGTGCGGAGGGAAAGGCGGATGCTTCGCCCCGCGCGCGCAGCATCGCGGCGAGTTTCACCGCGGTCTGGCCGCGCGTCGCAGCGACCGCGACCGCAAGCTCCGCGGTCTCGCGCTCGATCGCGTCACACCAATGGTCGTCGAAATTGCGTACTTCCAGCAGCCGGTTGCGCGAGCGCAGGGATCGGTCGAGCGCGGAGACGCGGCTCGAATGCTCGCTGTCGATCGCGAGCACCAGGCGGTCGAAGAAGCGCCGCCGCTCGGAGGCCGCGCCCATGAACAATCCATCCATCGCCGGCGTCAGCCACACCATGCGCAAATGATCGCCGAAGGCGGTGGCGGAGGCGACCGGCTCGCGGTCGATGCGGCAGCGGCGGCTCGACGAGGTCTCGCCGCGCGGCGCCTCGATGCCGGTGCCGAGCGTGGCCAGGCCCAGCGCGCCCTCGACTTCGGCGGACACCGCCCAGGAGCCGTCGCCCTGATTGTCGGCGACGTCCTCCAGCGTGGCGCGGCGGAGCCCGCGGCCCGGCGACAGGAACGAGATCGCCTCCAGGCAATTGGTCTTGCCCGCGCCGTTCGGTCCGACCAGCGCGACCATGTCGCGGCCGGTCTCGAGGCTCGCACCGCGATAATTGCGGAAATGCGTCAGCGTGAGGCGATGGATGCGGGAAGGGTTCATATCGACATTATCTCTTCGTCATGCCCGGGCTTGTCCCGGCCATCCACGTCTTTGTTGCCTCCAAGACGTGGATGGCCGGGACAAGCCCGGCCATGACGAAATCTGGTAGTTGGCAGCTCAAATCGTAAGCGGTCACACCCGCATCGGCATCAGGACGTAGAGCGCGGTCCTGTTGTCCTTGTCCTGCACCAGCGTCGGCGAGCCGGGATCGGCGAGCTTCAACACCGCGACCTCGCCCTCGATCTGGCTGGCGATGTCGAGCAGATAGCGCGAGTTGAACCCGATATCGAGCGGGTCGGACGCGTATTCGACCTCGAGCTCCTCGGTGGCGCTGCCGGAATCGGGATTGGTCACGCTGAGCACGAGCTTGCCCGCGGACAGCGCGAGCTTCACGGCGCGGCCGCGCTCGCTGGAGATGGTGGAGACGCGGTCGACGGCGGCGGCGAAGTCGGCCTTGTCGACGATCAGTTCCTTGTCGTTGTTCTGCGGGATGACGCGACCGTAATCGGGGAAGGTGCCGTCGATCAGCTTGGAGGTCAGCACCACATTGCCGAGCGTGAAGCGGATCTTTCCTTGCGACAGCTCGATGGCGACTTCCGCCTCGGTGTCCTCGATCAGGCGCTGCACTTCGCCGACCGTCTTGCGCGGCACGATCACGCCGGGCATGCCTGCCGCGCCCTTCGGCTGCACCAGGTCGACCTGCGCCAGGCGATGGCCGTCGGTGGCGACGCCGCGCAAGGTCGCAGCCTTGGCGCTGCCGGCCGAGTGAAGATAGATGCCGTTGAGGTAATAGCGGGTCTCTTCGGTCGAAATCGCAAACTGCGTGCGGTCGATCAGGCGTTTGACGTCGGCGGCCGGCAGCGAGAAGGAATGCGTCATGTCGCCGGCGGCGAGATCCGGAAAATCGCTCTCGGGCAGCGTCTGCAGCGTGAAGCGGGAGCGGCCGGCGCGGATCGCCATGACGGCGCGATCGCCGTCGCTTTCGAGGATGATCTGCGAGCCGTCCGGCAGCTTGCGCACGATGTCGTAGAACATGTGCGCGGGAACCGTGGTCGATCCGCCGCTCGCGGTCTCGGCCGCCAGGGTTTCCGTCACTTCGAGGTCGAGGTCGGTCGCCTTCAGCGACAATTGCGCATTCTCGGCGCGCAGCAGGACGTTGCCCAGGATCGGGATGGTGTTGCGGCGCTCGACCACGCGGTGGACGTGGCCCAGCGACTTCAGGAGTTGCGCGCGTTCGACGGTGACCTTCATAGCTATTTCCGCCCGATCCAACAGAGCATGTCTTGGGAATGCCGGGCGGTGGGCCGCGGCCGATGGCACCCGGTAGCCCGGCAGGCGGGCGTTCGGGGGGCGTAAAGTGGCGCGGATGAGGCCCTAATTCAAGGGATTCGAAGGGCGATTCCCACGTTTTGGGGCCCTGCCGGGAACATATGCTTGTCGGAAACGGAGGCGAGGCCGATCTGGAATCGCCGTTACGGGGGCGCGCGCCAGACGCGAAGCCGGTGCGCAATTGCGCACCTGGGAACATCCGGATTCCGAGTCCGGTCCTTGCGGACCGTCCCGGAATGACGGCGATGGGGCCTATTCCTGCAACTGGCGCTTCAGCGACTCCACCTCTTCGGACAGCGCGGTGTCCTTGCTCACCAGTGCCTCGATCTTGCGCACAGCGTGCAGCACCGTGGTGTGGTCGCGCCCGCCGAAGCGCCGGCCGATCTCGGGCAGCGAGCGAAGCGTCAACGTCTTGGCCAGATACATCGCGACCTGCCGTGGCCGCACCACATTGGCGGTCCGGCGCGAGGACAACAGGTCGGACCGGCTGACATTATATTGCCGCGCCACCACGCGCTGGATGTCCTCGATCTTGATCCGCTTCGGTTCC
>Ga0207707_10003095_pt1 | contig 14758 bp, 15 predicted proteins | sample KBSC83BmetaG_FD_184336 | JGI IMG/M metagenome (GOLD analysis project Ga0207707, IMG submission 184336) | Corn rhizosphere microbial communities from Kellogg Biological Station, Michigan, USA - KBS C8-3B metaG (SPAdes) (version 2) | ecosystem: Host-associated > Plants > Roots > Rhizosphere ...
CCTTCCCGCTTCCCGCCTCCCACCTCCCCGCCTAGATTCGCGCCATGACCAAAAGCGCCGGCGGCAGTAAAGCTCCGAAGCGAATTTCTGTGGACGGGATCGGTGGCGTGTTCATTTACGCAAACGACGCCAAAACGCTCTCAAACTGGTACGCGCATCACTTCGGCCTCCACCTCGAGACCTACGAGGAGGGCAAGGTCTACGGCACCGAGTTCAAGTATCGGCGCCTTGTCGATTCATCGAAGATCGATGCGACAGTCTTCTCGATAACCCAATCCAAGGCGCCGCTGGGCACTGAGCGCCGGGAGGCGGTGATCAACTATCGGGTGCGCGATCTGCCCGTATTCCTCGAGCAGCTGCGCGCCGAGGGAATCGAGATCGAGAAGACCGAGGACTTCGACTACGGGCGATTCGCCTGGATCAAGGACCCCGAAGGAAACAAGATCGAGTTGTACCAACCTCTTAACTGACTCTGCCGCTAGATCGGGGCGGCGGCGCTTGCATCCACAAAACTGAAGCAGGCAGCCATCAGGCAAATACGCTGGAAGCTCTTCGCCTTCATACTGGCGTTTTGAGGCACCCGAAGAACTTGAATCGCGCCTTACGCAACGGGATCCGCGATTTGCGCAACACTCGACCCCGATGGAACAGCTATGAGCGGCCAGCTTTGAGGCTGGCCGCTGCCTGCTTCAGTTCTGTGGATGCAGAGAAGCGGCTAGCTGCCTGACTCCGAGACCAGCAGATAGGTCTTCCCATCATGCTGGACTCTTCCCCAGGGGACCGTCGCGTCGTGCTCGAAGATGAGCAGCCAATTCTCATCCACGGCTTGCTTCAGGATTCGGCGCTTGGTCTCGAGCGTCACAAGTGGTTCGACGTCGTAGCCCATGATCCATGGAAGCGGCAGGTGCGTGTGCGTCGGTATCAGGTCGCCGAGGTAGAACGCGCGCTCCCCTGCTGATTCGATGAGGACGCTCTGGTGGAAGGGCGTATGGCCCGGCGTTGGAACGACGCGAATTCCCTTCACTATCTGCTTCTCGCGCGTCACCAGCTCAAGCTTGTCCTTCGCTTCCAGCGGCGTGTAGTTGCGATCGAAGTAGCTCGCCGCCGTGCGCTCGTTCGGGTGTAGCGCGTAGTCGAGCTCGCCCCTCCTCACGATGTACGTCGCGTTCGGAAAGGTTATCTCGAGAGAGCCGTCGGGCCGATTGCGCGTGTTGCCGCCCGCGTGATCGAAGTGAAGGTGCGTGTTGATCACGATCGCGATATCGGACGGAGCAACGCCGATTTCCTTCAATCCGTCTTCCAGCATCGTCGCGCCGTCGGCGCCCTCGTTCTCGATTCCGTAGATGTCCTTGAACTTGGCGCTCTCCTTGTTGCCAGCGCCCGTGTCGATCAGAATCAGTCCCGACGGGTGCTCGATCAGCAGGCAACGCATGCCGAGCTGAATTCGATTGCGCTCGTCGGCCGGGATGCGTTTTTCCCAGAGCGGCTTGGGAACGACGCCGAACATCGCTCCTCCATCGAGCCTCTGTCCGCCGGCCTGGATCGCATGAACGGTGAAATCGCCGATCTTCCGGCGCTGAACTCTTGGAGTTGGAGGTGTCACGCTGTGGTGTCGCGGGTGACAGGAGTAGGAAGCCCGGATGGGCGCCGCTTCTTGCGGCGCTTGGGCGGTTTCCGAAGAAGTGCGTCGAGATCTTCCCATGTGTCGCAACCGCGATCGGCGAGGTCGGCCATCATCTTGATCAAGCACTTCGCCGTTGCGAGCGCGTCGCCGCCGGCGCGATGACGCCCGGTGATCTCGACGCCGTAGTACCGCGCAACGTGATCGAGCGAGCGGCGCGGAAGCTGCGGCAGAACCTTCCGCGCCATGCCCACCGTGCAGAGCCTGCGGCCGCGCAATCTCTGGTTGGCCGTGCGCGAGAGCTCGGCGGCCACGAAGCGCCAGTCGAACATCGCGTTGTGCGCGACGAAGACATTTCCCTCGAGCACGCGCATGACATCGGGCGCGATGCGGTCGAACGTCGGCGCATCCTTTACCATCGCCCACGTGATGTTGGTGAGCTGGCTGACGAAGTACGGAATCGGCCGCTCCGGATTCACGAGCGTCTCGAACATCTCGACGATCTTTCCGTCTCTTACAACGACCGCTGCGATCTCGGTGATGCGATCGCCGTAGTATGCGCGCCCGCCGGTCGTCTCGGTGTCGACCACCACGTACGACAGTGAGCTCAAGGGCTCGGAGGGAATTGTCACGGAGCGCCTGCGTGACACAGCCGGGTATGGTTCGCGCGAAAGGATGTCGGTTTTCGGGCGGGAAAGATTCGTCGGCTGCCCTGCTGCGCCGTAACCGATCGACGCGACGCCGCTAAGCATCCAGCGCCCGTCCGCGTTCTGGACGAAGTCACGCCGTCCCGCGAACATCGCGTGCGCCATGTGCTCGGCGACGATGCGTGGAGCGCCGGGAAGGCTGCAGATGTGGCCGATCAGGTCGACGACGTCGGCCGGACCCGCCGCCAGATAATCGGCGGCGCGTGACGTCAGAAGCGTGTCTTGTGGCTCGGCGTACACCCCGCGGTTCAATCCCAAGGATCGTCTCGCGTTATCGGGCAGGTCATGCAGTGCGGGCCGCCGCCGCCGCGCACCAGCTCCCCACCCTCGAACGTGATCGCCGCTCTCTCGTGCGCGGGAATCGTTTGATTCGACGACAGAAAGTCGGACGCGGTGATCATCTTGAAGCCGGCTTTTTCCAATTCTCTCAGGGTTGTCTCGTTTCTCGCGTAAGACGTCACGACGCCGGGACGCAGCGCAGTAAAGTTACATCCGGACGCCCACTGCTCACGATCCTGGACGATTCTCCGCGACCCTCCGCAAAGAATCGGCTCCATCGGGATTCCGCAATGCTTGAGAGCCGCGAACAGATCAGGTTGCTCGCGCATGTGCGTCTGGCCTTTTTGCCAGTGAAGTATCGGCAGGCGATACGGTCCGATGAAATGCGGCGGATAAATGACGCACAGATCGCGATCGACGTGGGTGAAGATCATGTCGAGATGGATCGCCGTCGCCTCCTGAGGCATGACCACGACGATGATGTTGGTGACCTGCGTCTGCTCGAAGAGCAGCGTCGCGAGACTGTCGATTCCCGCGGGGCTCGACCTCTCGCTGAAGCCGATCAGCAGCACGTCCTCGCGCAACGGATGGACGTCGCCACCCTCCAGCGTATGGTTGAGCCGTCGCTCCGACGCTCCATCGTAGAGAATTCCCCTATTGCCGAGCTTGGGGTGCGATGTGAAGAGCGCCTTCATGATCAGCTCTTCCGTCCACCGGGCGTGGAATCGCATCGAGCCGATCATCATGTTCTGATTGATCGCCATCGCCGAATCGCGCGTGAAGAAGAGATTCGGAAGCGGGGGAAGCGAATAGCTGAACTCGTTGAGCGTGCGCGACAGCGGGCCCGGCTCCTCCTCCTTTCCTTCGATGAGGAGATCCACCACCGCGGATGGGGGCAGCTCGCGCAGCTCGAGCGCGAGCGGCTCGAGCGGAACGACGTCGAGCGTCTCGCGGATGATCAGCTCACGAACCTCGTTGTCCTCGAGAACCTCGGTGAGAAGGTCCCGCACGTGGAGGACCTCGCAAAAGCGCTCGAGCACCTGCACAAACCGCTTGTGCTCGCGTTTGGCGAGATCGGCATCGACGATGTCGTCGTATAGAAAATCAGCGCGCGTGCTCGGCGTCACCGCAAGCAACTCATTCCCCGGACTGTGGACCAGAACAGTTCGGAGCGCCCCGATCTCAGAGGTTACGTGGACTGGCATCCGATGAAGATACGAGTCAGTCACCCCATTACGAAGGGAAGGCGGCTTACAGTTCCACGCGATTCACGGGTGAGAACGGCACAGCTTCGCGCGATTTCTTGCCCGTTCGCCGCCGCAACAGTTAGTTTGTGAACTTATTCACAAGCACCAAACTTTGAAGCGGGAAGCGGACTTCAGGTCAGGCCTAATTTGAAGCGGATAGCCGAATCAACGGTCAGGCGACTCTCTCTCTATTTAAGCTTTCTAGAGGGGACGGAGCGTGAAGGCCTCCAGACAATCTCCAGCGACGAGCTCGCAAAGCTCGGCGGGACGACATCCGCCCAGGTGCGAAAGGATCTCTCCCTGTTCGGATCCTTCGGAAAGCGCGGCCTTGGTTATTCCGTTCCCGAACTTTCCGAAAAGCTCCGCGAGATCCTCGGTCTCGGTAAAGAGTGGCAGGTCTGCATCATCGGCGCGGGCAAGATCGGCGCTGCGCTCGCGCGCTACCGCGGATTCGCCGAGCGCGGATTCAATGTCACCGCGGTTTACGACAGCGACGAAGCCAAAATCGGAAAGCGGTGGGAGAACCTCACCGTCAGACCGATATCGGAGCTCGAGTGGGATGCGGCGAAGCAGCACTTCGATATCGCCGTGCTGGCGACGCCGGGTGAGAGCACCGCAGCCGTTGTGAAGCAGGTCGTGCGGGCGGGGATCAAGGCGATTCTGAACTTCGCACCCGTGCAGCTCACAGTTCCGGCCGACGTCACGGTGCGAAACGTCAACATGGCGATGGAGCTTGAAGGGTTGTCGTTCGCTCTCAGTAACAGAAGCGAGTAACTCGGCCGGGCGCAGCCCCGGCTACAAGATCCCGTACAGGCCGGCGAATGCCTCGGGGCTGACGACCTCCGGTCGCGCCGTCGCCGCGATCCCTGCCCTCTCGAGAATCGCCGCTGCCTCTTCCGGCGAAATCGATCGAATCGTCCGCAGAACTTTCTGCATCTGCTTTCGACGCAGGCTGAACGCGGCCTGAACGAACGTTCGAAAGCCCGGCAACGCCCCAAGTGCGACGAGCGGCTTCTCGCGCGGAATGATCCGCACGACCGTGGAGTCGACCTTTGGCGGAGGCTTGAAAGCACTGCGCGGCACACTCATCACCATCTCGGTGTTCGCGACAACCGCGACATTCACCGACAGCGCACCATAGCTCTCGGTATCCTCCTTCGCCGCCATCCTCTCGGCCACTTCGCGCTGCACGAGAAAGACTGAGCGACGAGGGATCGGTGGGTCGAGTGCCTTGAACACTATCGGCGTCGTGATGTTAACGGCACGTTGCCGATCAACAGAAAATCCGAGCCGGCGAGCGCATGCAGATCCGTCTCGAGGACGTCGCCCTGAACGATCTCAACGTTGGGGCGATCGCGGTATTTCGCGACGAGCTGCTCCGCGAGCGCACGATCGATCTCGATCGCGATGAGCTTGCGGCATCGCGCCGCGAGAATCTCGGTGAGAGAGCCGCGCCCGGGCCCAATTTCGATGACGGTGTCGCCCGCCCCGGGGCCGAGAGCGTTGACAATTCCAGAGAGGATGCGCTCGTCGGAGAGGAAGTGCTGTCCGTATTTCTTGAGAACGGGCGGGCGCCGCGTCCTTCTCGGGGTGTCAGATTCGCCCGCGCCATTCCCGGGAGGGAGTGGCACGCTCAGCTCCGGACGACTACGAGCGTCAGATCGTCCCTGAGGGTAACACTGCGCGTGTGCACGTCGATCATCTTGAACACGCGGTCGACGATCACCTTGGTGTCGTTGTCGCGATTCTCGAGAATCAGCTCGATCACCCGCTCTTCGCCGAGACGCACGTCACTGGCATTGCGCGCATCGCTCACCCCGTCCGTAAAGAGTACGAGGAGATCCTTTTTCGGAACCCAGGAGAGAGATGCCGAGGTCGGCACGTCGTCGACCATTCCGAGCGGCGGGTCCACCGCCGCCAGTCTGGTCGAAGTTCCTTCGCCGCTGATCACGAAGGCGTGCGGATGTCCGGTATTGGCGTAAGTGAGTTTCCCCTTCTCCGGATCCACAACGCCGTAGAACAGTGAGATGAACATCTCGGTGGACTCCAACTCCTCGCGCAAAGACTGAAGGAGCGCGCCGAGCATCTTTCCCGGATTGACGATGTTCTGGGCGTGGATGGCGGATGCACTCATCGCCAGCGCCATGATGAGAGCGGCGCGGTACCCGTGACCGGACACGTCGCCGATCATCACTCCCGTCGCTCCGTCGCGGAGCTTGAAGAGCTGATAGAAATCGCCACCGACGCTCTCAGCGGGGATGACGCGCGCCGTGGCCTGTGCCTCAGGAGAGACGACATCGGTCGATGGGAGCAGCTTCATCTGAAGATCGTGCGCGAGACTCATTTCCTGAAGCAGGCGCTGCTGGTCGAGAGACGCGCTTACGAGGCGCGCGTTCTGAATTGCGGTTCCGATCTGTGTCGCGATTGCCGTCACGAGCTTCTGGTCACCGGCGGTGAACGGCTGGCGCGAGCGGCGGTCGGCGAGATTGACAACGCCGAGCGGCATCCCGCCCGTCGGTGTCGTCCACATGATTGGAACGGACAGCATTTCACCGCGCCCGTACGGCGATTCCGTGCCGAAGGTGACGCCCTTCCCAACCACTATCAGCGGATGCTGCGTGCGAAAGACGCGGGCCGAGACGCTGCTCGGGTCGTCGGCACTGATCGGCGGGATCTGGGCTTTGGGAACGCCGAGCGCGGCGACGGCCTGGAGCGTGTTGGTGCGAGCGTCGTGGACGAGGATCGACGCCACTCGCGCCCCGACGGTCTCGGAGATCTCGGTGAGAATCGTGGCCGCGGCATCTTCCAGCGTGACGGTGCGGCCGAGTATCTCGCCTATTGTGTAAAGGAGGTTGATCTCCTCGTATCGCTCCGCCAGCTCCGTCGCCGCGTGCTCGACCTCGAGGGCGGCTTGCGTGAACTGCGAGACGACCGGCATCAGCAGCTTGATGTGGCGCTCTTCGGGCGAGAACGACGGATCGCACGGGCCGACAGTGAGCCAGATTTTCTTGACCGAGGGCACGCGCGTCACCAGCTGCGTCCCGAAGTTGGTCGGTACCGACTGGCCAGGCTCCTCGGGGAGGACGTCCGGCATCTGCACCTTGGGACTCGAGCGCGCGATCACGGTTGGCGCGGAGCGTCCGTCGCCGCTCCCCCACACAGCGGCCTCACAGTGCGTCCCCTCTCGAAACGCAATGAGGACCGCTTCGAGCTCCTTCACTCTCTATGCAACGTCAGGCGGACGACGTTGCCCTTGTTGCGAAAACTCTCCACCCGGTCCATCAGCCGTTTCATCAGGAAGAGCCCGCGGCCTTCCTCTCTGCTGATGTTTTCCGGCAGCGTACAATCCTGGGTGCATTCGTCGAGGTCGAAGCCCGGCCCGTCGTCGACTACCTCGAAGACGAGATCGGTATCACTGACGATTGCGCGGATGCGGACGTGCTTTCCGCCCGTCGAATCGTTCCCGCGCAGGATGGCGTTGGAGAGCGCCTCCGACAGGGCGACGGGAACATTGAGCGAGCACTTGGTGGGGGAGAGCTTGAGCTCGCGGCAGCGCTGCCTCGCGAGCTCCACTACGCCTTCTATGTATTCAACGTCGCTCGGAATCTGGAGATCGAACGCGACGCGCGATTCCGCCATTAAAAACTCTCTAGTGCGCGCTCCCGAGTGTCGGAGATCTGAAACAGGGTGTCGAGCTTCGTCAGCTCGAACAGCGTCTGGAGATCGTCATTGAGATTGGCCAGACGGAGCTCTCCGCCCTGCTCACGGATCTTCTTCGACAACGAGACGAGAACGCCAAGGCCCGAGCTGTCGATATAGCCGGTCTGGCTGAAGTCGATGAGAAACTTCTTCTCACCCTTCTCGAGCTCATCGAGAACTTTCTGCTTGAGCTCCTGACGATTTCCCACGATAAGCTGACCTTCGACATCGACCACGACGACTTCTCCCTGTTTCTTGATCGAGAAACTCATTCAGATAATCTCCAGTGTGGATCGGACTGCTCGAGGCGCACGCTCCCCCTCATGTCAGCGCCCGGCCGATTGCAGCGATGCAATTGCGGCCACGTTAATAATGTCGTCCCGCTCTGCGCCGCGCGAGAGATCGGAGACCGAATGAGCGAAGCCCTGCAGAATCGGTCCGAGTGCCGTCGCGCCACCGACACGCTGCACCAGCTTGTAAGCGATGTTGCCGGCGTCGAGAGTCGGGAAAACTAATATGTTGGCCCTTCCCGCAACCGGACTGGAGGGTGATTTCCGTTCGGCCACGCTGGGAACCAACGCGGCATCACCTTGCAATTCTCCGTCCACCACGAGGCTCGGCTCGCGTGTGCGGATGATGGCCAGAGCTTCCAGCACGCGGTCTACGGATTTGCCCTTTGCGCTGCCATGCGTGCTGAAGGAAAGGAGGGCTACGCGGGGCTCATCCCCAACGATGCTGCGCCTGTCGTGGGCCGCCGCAATCGCAATGTCGGCGAGGTTCTCGGCCGTCGGGTACGGGATGACCGCGCAATCAGTGAAGGTCAGCACCTCGGTCGCCGCCTCGCTGCCGGGTGGGACGATCATATAAAAAGCACTCGACGCGACGCGCACTTCAGGGGCGAGGCCGATGTGACGCAGCGCGCTGCGGAGGACGTCCCGCGTAGTGTAGACGGCACCCGCCACCGACGCATCGGCCTCGCCAGCTGCGACCATCCGGTGGGAGAGCTCGAGAGCAGAGCCGTCATCGGCGGAGACCGTTACCAGGCCAGACGCCTTGACCGCCGCGCTCGGCTTTCCGTCGACAACGAGCACCACCTTGGCCATCCCGATGCGGTCGATCTCGATTGCAGCCGCCAGCACTCGAGCGTCATCGCTTTCGGGAAAAACGATTCGGCGCTGAGCCTTCGATGCTCGCTCGCGGATCCGCTCGACGAAGCTCATTGCCGGGCGTCCTCGCCGCTGGAGACCAGCCTCACGCGCGCGAAGACTTGCCCTTGGGAAATTTCCTGGCGAGCGCCCGGGCGACCGCCGGGTGGACGAGACCTTTCAGATTGCCGTGGTGCTGCGCGACTTCGCGGACCACACTCGAGCTGATGTAAGTGGTCTCCACAGACGGAACCATGAAAACGGTCTCGAAATCCTCCGACATATGGCGGTTCATAAGAGCCATCTGGAACTCGTACTCGAAATCGCTCACCGCCCGGAGCCCGCGGATGTTCAGCTTGGCGCCGATCTTCTTGGCGAAGTCGACGAGGAGACCCTCGAACTGCGTCACCTCGACGAGCTTGTTGTCCTTGGTCGCGGCGCGAATTAACTCAACGCGCTCCTCGGTGGAAAACAGCGCCTTCTTCGAGGAGTTGACGGCAACGGCTACAACCAGGTGATCCACGAATTCGCAGCTTCGCGTAATGAGGTCTTCGTGCCCCCTCGTGATGGGGTCGAAGCTTCCAGCATAGATGGCCGTGGTTACCACGTCATTCCTCGCTGCGATAGAAAGTGATTGCCGTCGTTCCGTATTTCCGAGTCACCCCACCGTCCGGCATCGCGTCCTTTGCCGAGTGCTCGACGCTGAGCACGCGACTGAACGGCTGCTCGAGCCACCGCTTCGCGAGGTGCGCCGCATCTCCGCTCGCGTACGGCGGATCCGCGAACACCACGTCGTAATCGAGCGGCCCCAACGCGTCGGCGAAAGATAAGGCCGACTTCCTCTCGACGTTCGCGAGATCGCCGGCGCCGAGTGTCGCAATGTTCTCCTCGAGCGCGCGGAGACTGTGCGGATCCTTCTCGACGAAATCGGCCGACCGGGCGCCGCGAGAGAGTGCCTCCAGACCAAGCGCTCCCGACCCCGAGTACAGATCGAGCACCCGCGCACCGGGAAGATCGAGCTGAAGGATGCTCATCCACGCCTCCCGGACGCTGTCGAGTGTGGGGCGAACGGAAGTGCCCTTCGGCGCATTGATCCGGCGCCCCCGCCACCGTCCGGCGACTATGCGCACAGTTGCATGAAGTAAAAAACTTTCAGATGAGGCTACGGGCGGGCGTCGGACTGACCGTCCGCGGAGGGCTGGTCCAGAAGCGAACCGAGCGGCAGCACGCGGCCGCCGGCCGCCCCGCCCGCAGCCCCCGGCTGGTAGTGTTCACTTCGTCGTTCGCCCGCCGGCCGGTAGTCTTCAGTTCTCACTTCGCCGGAAGGTCGCAAATCAGCAATCCGCGCCTGTAGGTACGACTCTCCCCTGTATTCATCCCGCTCCAATCTGAAAGCGATGTCAACTCTGCTTCCCGCCTGAAACTCCGCGACGCGTGGCCCGAATCCCCAGCCGAGCGCTTCGAGGGATCCGGTACCTGTATCGAGAACGAGCTTGAGGCCATCCTTGCCAACCAGCTTGGGCGGCCGCGACAGTATGACGTTTCGCGCGAGCAGCACCGGCGACGGATTCCCGATTCCGAATGGCTCAAAGTGACGGAAGAGCGACTCCAGCCGCTCGTTCATGCCGTCGATGCTGACCTCGAGATCGACGCGAATCTCCGGCACGAGATCCTCCAGCGTGAGCAATGACTTGGCGACGTCGTTGAAGCTCGCCGCGAACGCGTCGACCTTGTCGCGGGCGATCGTCACGCCCGCCGCCGCCCGGTGCCCGCCGAAGCGGAGCAGGTGCTGGCGCGATTTACCGAGTGCGCCGTGGAGATCGAATTTCGAGATCGATCGGCCGGAACCCTTCCCTTGATCTCCGGAGAGTCCAATCAGGACCGTCGGACGCCCAAACTCTTCCACGAGGCGCGACGCGACGATTCCGATGACGCCCGGGTGCCAGGCTTCGTCGGCCAGCACGATGCCGAAGGTCTCGTCGAGATTCATCTGAAGCACGCGTTCGCGCGCCTGCTCGAGCGTCGCGCGATCGAGCTCCTGCCGGCGGTTGTTCAGCTCCTCCAGCTCGCGCGCAATCACATTCGCCTGGTGCTCGTCTTCGCTGAGCAGGAGCTCCACGCCGCGAATAGCGTGGCCGAGCCTGCCCGCCGCGTTCAGCCTCGGCGCCAGTATGAATCCAATTCGTCCCGCGGTCAGAGGCTTGCCTGACAAGCCCGCTGCTCTGATAAGCGCGCGCATCCCGATGTTGTGCGTCTCCGACAGCATCTTGAGGCCGTAACGGACGAAGACGCGGTTCTCGCCCCTGAGCGGCGCCACGTCAGCCACCGTGGCGAGCGCGACGAGGTCCAGCATTCCCCAGACGAAGTTCTCGTTCTTGCCGAGCGCGCGGGCGAGGGCGAGTGCGAGCTTGAATGCGACGCCAACCGCGGCGAGATCCTTGTCCGGGTATCCGCAGCCGGGACGCTTCGGGTTCAGCACCGAGAGACAGTCGGGAAGATCCCCGCCTGGCAGGTGATGGTCCGTCACGATGACGTCGATCCCCGCCTTGCAGAGACGCGCGACGGGCGCAACAGCGCTCGTGCCGCAGTCGCAGGTGACGACGACCTTCGCGCCAGCCTCGATCGCTGCGTCGACACCCGCGTCGCTCAGGTCGTAGCCATCCTCCAGACGGCGCGGAATGAAAGGCATCGCCTTGCCGCCGAACCCACGGATCGCGCGCGTGAGAAGCGTCGTCGAACAGATTCCGTCGACGTCGTAGTCGCCGTGAATGAACACCAGCTCCTGATCGCGCACAGCCCGCGCGAGACGCTCGACGGCCTTGTCCATCGACAGGAATTGCAGCGGGTCATGGAGACGATCGAGCTTTGGCCGGAGGAACAGCTTCGCATCTTCGGGGCTAACGTAGCCTCGAATCAGGAGCAGTCGGCTCACGACCTCCGGCAGTGAAAGCGCTTCCGACAGCTGCTTCACCGCCTCTTCATCGGGCGGTTTGGGAAGGATCCAGCGTGCAGATGCTACGCTGTTCACGCGGTCTCAGAGTAGAGAAGCACGCCGCACGCTTCGCACACCTCGATCTCTCCAGTTCCAGTCATGATGTTTCGCCTCTGGAGTGGAATCGCAGTATCGCAGTTTCCGCACGATCCGCCCTGCAGAGGATACAGCGCCTGCGTCCGCTTGCCTCTGATCCTGTCGTATTTCCCGAGCATGGGCCGCGACACCGCAACTGCTCGACCGTCGCGATCCTTCTTGGCATCGTCCAGCTGGGCCTGGAGCGCAGCGCGTTTGGATTCTATATCCGGTCGCGCTTCTGCCTGCTCGTGCTCCACCGCGGCAAGTGCCTGCTTGGAGTTTGCAACGCTCGCGTGCATCTCGGCGATGCGCCGTCCGAGAATTGCCAGCTCACTCTCATCCTCCGCCATCAAGCGGCGCGTGGATTCGACCTGCGCCGTCGCGGCGGTGGCTTCGCGCATCCGCTTCACATCCTCCAACTGGTGAAGATTGCGCTCCTGCATCGTCTTGTGCTGCGACAACCTCGCCTGCAGCTCGCGCTGCTTCTTTTCTTCGGCCTGGACGAGGACTTCGGCGCGCGCAAGCGCCGACGCCACCTGATCGCGCCGCTTGTCGAGCTCCGCGAGCTGCGGATCGAGAGCGCGCATCTGACTTTCGATCTCGCGGATCTTCAGGTCATCCTCCTGCAGCGCCAACAGCGCTTCAACTTCCTGGTGCATTTCTTCTCCATGTCATCATGATCAACGTGCTCCCGTTTGTCTAAACGTTTTGAAGTATTTCTTCCCCGTAGCGCTGAGCTCTCTTCCAATCTCGACTTTCTCCGCGATCAGCTTATCCTTCTGGGCGCCGTCCACCAGCGGAATGATCCGATCCAGTTCGGCCGCGCGCTGATCGAGATCCCGCGCCCGTAACGTTGAGAGGCTGTCGTTGATCGTGCGCTCTGGGTCCATCTGAAACGCACCCTCGGCGAGAATGTCCTCGAACACTCCAATCGCCTCTTCGTCGAGAGCGGCCGAGAGCTCTTCGACGGTCGCATCGGGCCCGGCGGCGATCAGTGCGTTATAGATCGCGCGGTACACCGGATCGTGAAAGCTGTCTTCGCCCAGTTTTTCCGCGATCTGCTCGACGCGTGAGCGTATCGTGATCATCGCGCGAATCAAGTCGCGCTCGGCGGAAGCTCCGCGCTGGCCGTATTGTGCCCTGCGCTCACCGCGTCTCACGCGGGCTGTCGGCGAGATCCGCGGCGCCGGCGCGGGCGCGACGGGGATCGCCGCGGGAGCTCCCTTTCCCGTAAGCTCCCGCTCCAGGACTTCCCGCGCGACACCCGACACCTCGGCCGCGCGTGACAGGTAGAGATCGCGCATGATCTCATCGGACGTCGCGCGCACGGTTGGCAGGAGCCGATCCAACGCCCGGCGTTTCTTGTGCAGCTCGGCGAACATGCCGGCGCGCTCGAGGAGCTGGATCTTGCGGTCGAAGACGTCGATCGCATCGCGCAATCGGGCAACGAGCGCTGCCGCGCCATGGGCCTTGACGAAGGTATCCGGATCTTCGCCCTCGGGCAGCGTGACGACGCGCACTGACACGCCCTGCCGCAACAGCTCATCGCCTGACCGAAACGTCGCCTTGAGTCCAGGCTTGTCGCTGTCGTAAAGCAGGAAAACATTCTTCGTGAGCTTCCGCAGCATCCCGGCCTGCGCATCGGTCAGCGCGGTCCCCATCGCGGCGATGACGGTCGTAACACCTGCAGCCATGAGGCGTACGACGTCGAAATATCCTTCGACAACGAGCACCCGGTCCTCGCGCCTCACATCGTTTTTCGCCAGGTGCAGGCCGTACAGCGTTTTACCCTTGGAAAAAACCGACGACTCCGGCGAGTTCAGGTATTTCGGCTCTCCCGGTCCGAGCAGTCTGCCGCCGAAACCGATATTGCGGCCCATCGAATCGAGGATAGGGAACATCAAACGGCCGCGAAAGCGAGGACGCGGCTCGCTCCCATCTTCGCCGGGAATCAGTAGTCCAGCATCGACGAGGCGCTTTTCATCAAAGCCGAGCGTGTTCATGTAGTTGCGAAACAGACCGATCTCGCGCGGGGCAAAGCCGATTCCGAACTGATCCGCCACTTCGCGGGAGACGTCACGCTGACTGAGATACTCGCGCGCTGATTCACCGAGCGGATCGTCCCAGAGAATTTTCTGGAAGTACGAACCGGCCGTCGCATTGATTTCCCAGAGCGGTTCTCGCGGGTCGGGGCCCTGGCGTCGCGTGTCAACCTCGCGCACTTCGACGCCGGATTTCTCGCCGACCATCTTCACCGCGGCTGGCCACTCCACGCCGAGGCGCTTCTGCAGGAAGTGGAAGACGTCCCCGCCCTCGTGGCAAACGAAGCAGTAGTACATCCGCTTCTTCGGCGAGACCGAGAAATTCCGGTGGGTGCCCTGATGGAATGGGCACGGGCCACGGAAGTCGGTGCCCTGGCGCTTCAGGTTCACGTACTCCCCGACGATCTGCACGATGTCGGCGGCGTCGCGAACCTGGTCGACTACTTCGTCGGGAATCATTTCAGCTCTACTACGGTAACGCCCGCGCCGCCTTCATTCCAGGCGCCGAGCCGGAAATTCGAGACCCGCGATTCCTTGCGCAGCATTTCGCCGACGCGATCCCGCAGGGCGCCGGTTCCCTTGCCGTGAATGATCCGTATGCTCTTCAGATCGGCGCGTACCGCGGCATCGACGGCGTGCATCACAATGGTCTCCACCTCGTCGACGCGCAGACCGCGGAGATCGATCTCGCTCGACACGTGGACATCGGGAACGTCGCCGCGCACCGCGACCGCGATCTGCGGCGTCGCGGCCTCAGCGGTCGAAAGCCGGAGCGAGCCCATCGGAACAGCCAGCTTCATCACGCCGACGGCGACCACGGCTTCATTGTCGCGCACCTCCATCACACGACCGACCCTGCCGCCGAGCGTCTCGACCTCCACGAAATCTCCGACGCTGACTTCAGCATCGTCGTTCGCCGCGTGCACTGTCTCGGTCGGCCGCTCGAGA
>Ga0207707_10003096_pt1 | contig 14757 bp, 6 predicted proteins | sample KBSC83BmetaG_FD_184336 | JGI IMG/M metagenome (GOLD analysis project Ga0207707, IMG submission 184336) | Corn rhizosphere microbial communities from Kellogg Biological Station, Michigan, USA - KBS C8-3B metaG (SPAdes) (version 2) | ecosystem: Host-associated > Plants > Roots > Rhizosphere ...
CATGGCGGTCGGCGAAGCACACATGGCCGCGGTGTTCAACCGCGATCAGAAGATCTTCGATCACAACGTCTACTTCATCGCCAGTGATGGCGACATGATGGAAGGCGTCTCGCACGAAGCGGCTTCGTTCGCCGGACACCACAAGCTCGGCAAGCTGATCGGTTTTTACGACGACAACCACATCACGATCGAAGGCGACACGGCGCTTACGTTCAGCGACGATACCGCCGCGCGATTCGATGCGTATGGATGGCACACCCAGCACGTCGCCGACGTCAACGACCTCGCCGAGCTCAATCGCGCGATCGAGGCCGCAAAAGCAGAGACGTCCCGGCCGTCGTTGATCGTCGTCCGCTCACACATCGGTTTTGGCAGTCCCCACAAGCACGATACGGCCGAAGCCCACGGATCGCCGTTGGGTGCGGACGAGATCACGCTCACCAAACAGGCCCTGGGTTATCCCTCTCAGGAGCCGTTTTACGTTGCACCGGATGCGCTCCGGTACTGGCGTGAGGCGGCCAAAAAGCGAGCGCGGCCCGAAGAGGACTGGAAAAAGCTCTACGACGCTTACAAGTCGGCGAACCCTGCGCTCGAGAAGGAGCTCCAGCGCCGGCTGAAGGGAGAGCTCGCAGACGGATGGGAAGACGCATTGCCCGTCTTCACCGCCAAAGACGGCAACGTCGCGAGCCGGGCCGCATCGGGCGTGGTCATCAATGCGATCGCCAAAAAAATCCCGGAATTGATCGGCGGCTCTGCGGATCTCTCCAGCTCCACCAATACTATCGTCAAGGGTGCGCCCAGCTTCTCGGCCGCGGATTTTGCGGGCCGCAATTTCCACTTCGGAATCCGCGAGCACGGCATGGGAGCAATCATGAACGGGATGGCGCTCACCGGCGGAATAATTCCCTACGGCGCGACGTTCCTGATCTTCTCTGATTACATGCGTCCCCCGATACGGCTCGCGTGCATCATGAAGCAGCATGTCATCTATGTGTACACCCACGATTCCATCGGACTGGGCGAAGACGGACCGACGCATCAGCCCGTGGAGCAGCTGAGTGCTCTTCGCGCCATTCCCGAGATGACCGTGATCAGGCCAGCGGATGCCTCAGAGACCGCCGAAGCGTGGCGTGCCGCCCTCAAGCATAAAGGTCCCGTAGCGTTGGTTCTGACTCGACAGAAGCTCTCGTTCATCGACCGGACGAAGTACGGAGCCGCAGCCGGCCTCGCTCGTGGCGCTTACGTGCTCGCGGATTCACCAGGCGGGACGCCCGAGGTTGTGCTCATCTCGAGCGGGTCAGAGGTCGCGCTGATAATCGACGCACAGAAGAAACTGGAGGCAGCCGGAATTCGGTCGCGCGCGGTCAGCATGGCGAGCATGGAGCTCTTTGCCAGGCAGGATCAGGCTTATCGCGACAGCATCCTGCCGAAAGGAATCAGACGCGTTGCCATCGAGGCTGCACACCCGATGTCGTGGTACAAGTGGATCGGAGACGATGGCGCGATAATAGGCATCGAGCGCTTTGGAGCATCCGCACCCGCTGCTGAGATTTTCACGCATCTCGGGATAACCGCGGACCATGTCGTCGAGACCGCAAAACAGCTCCTCGGCAAGAAATAGTCAACCAATAGACTTACTCCGACAATGACTTCGTGAACGGGAGCGAGCCGACCCTCCGCGACATCAGCGTCACGCTCAATCCCGACACCCCCGAGTGGCCGGGCGACACGGCATTCACTTGCGGATGGGCTTCGTTGATCGGCGCCGGCGCGAGCGTCAACGTGTCCTCTTTCACGTCCAGCCCCCACGTTGGCACGCACGCCGATGCTCCGTTGCACGTGCGCGAAGGATGGTCGGGATCCCACGAGCTCTCACTCGACGCGTTCTACGGGCCAGCCATCGTCGTCGACGTATCGATTCTCACCAAGGAGATCGAGATGGAGGAGCTGGAGAAGATCCAGTCTCTCCCCTTCGTCGAGCGTCTTCTCCTGCGCACGGGCCGGACGATCGCGAGCGGCGCGTTCCCCGAGGACTGGCCGACGCTCTCTGAAAACTGTGTTCGCACGCTGCTCGGGCGTGGACTGCGCTTGCTCGGCGTCGACTCGCCATCTGTTGATCCACGGGAAAGCAAGAATCTTCCCGTGCACCACATGCTCTTTGCGGGCAACGCCGCGATACTCGAAAATCTCGATTTGCGCCGAGTGACGCCTACGATGTACGAGCTGATGGCGTTTCCGCTCAAGCTTATGGCCCTGGATGCGGCCCCCGTTCGAGCGGTGCTTCGGGAGATCGTCGGATAGCATTCCCGCCATACGCTGCATCGATGATGTGCGGTCGAAAACGACGAGCACCCGCACGCCTGCACCGCCGACCTTCCAATCTGACTACATAGTTGAGAACGATTGCTCGCGTGCTCAAACGCCTTTTTTTATTAAGCGTCGCTTTGCTGTCGCTGGCTTTTTTCGTCCAGGCCAAACAGGGCCACTCAAAGCGGACACGAAAATCGTCAACGACGCATCGCCACCGCGCGCCACGAAAGCCGATTCTTCCGCCGATCACCACGTTTGTGGACGATTCCGGTGGGAAGGAGCTCATCGTCCGGCTGCTCAACGTCGGGCAGGGCGATGCAACGTACATCCGGAATGGCTCGAGCCGCGTACTGATCGATGGCGGCCCGAACACGGCAATTCTGGGTCGGTTTCTGGATTCACTCAGGCTCAATGGCTCGACGATCGATGTCGTGATTCTGTCCCACCAGCATCTCGATCATTACAGCGGCCTCCGTGAGCTGTTCAGGACCTCGCGCCACATTAGGATCCGGTACTTCTTCGAGAACAAGGATCCCGCTCCCGCAGTAACTCTCGCAACACTGCGGGATTCGATTCTCGCGCGGGTGGACAGGGACAGCCTCGTTTACCGGGACACCGACGACCCGTGTTCCGACGGCCTAAAGATCTGCACGATCACCATGACCGGCGGAGCGAAGCTGCACATCATGGCACCGATGCCGAATGGTACTGGCGCGAACAATCGCTCGGCGCCGGTGAAGATCATCGGTCCGGACTCCGCAGCGTTCACCATGTGGCTGGCCGGCGACGCCGAGCACGAAGAGATTGCGTGGTTCGATCGAGCGGGGTACCAGCGCGATCCCGGGATGCACGTGAATGTCTTGAAAGCGGACCACCACGGCAGCTGCAACGGGGTGACGCGCCAATACCTCGGTGTGACCACGCCGGCATGGGTGGTAGCGTCAGTTGGAGCACAAAATGAATACGGCCACATGCACGCTCAGGCCAGGAAGATCTACAAGGCCGCGCGAGTGCCGTGGTACCGCACGGATCAGAATGGAACTGTCACCATTCGCTCGCCGGGAATCCCGGGAAAGGGATTCACGATCATTCCGGAACGATCGGGTATTGATCTCAGTGGGCCCAGCGACCGCGTTTCGCACCAGTTGGGATGCAGTGGGCCGTGATTGGCCCCAGTGCCATCAGAGACTGATATCTCCGCCGCGGTCGTTTTTTGATTTTTTTGCGACCTGCTTCACCGAGCGATCGAGCGCTTTTCGTTTCGCGTCAGGATCGGTCTCGATGAGGAGCGCTGACTTGCCTTCCTTGCGGTCATGAGTGACCGAAAGCACGTCACCTTCCCGGACGCCCTCGGGCAGCATCCATTGGGGGATGGGCGTTACGCTGCGTCCATCCACTTCGATAGATGCGGATCCGTCTTCGATCACATCCACTATCCAGGTATGCTTGGAATGTTTGTTCATCGATTCTCCGCCAATCGGCTGTATTCGCGTCTGCTCTAGGTTAGTACATGGCATATCCTATGCGCCATTGCCCTCCTTCGCACGATAGCGCACCAACCATTGGAAGAGATCATCTATGCAGAGCGACTCAGGTCATACGACCTCCGTCTGGATGGCTACAACCGAAGTTCCGCAGTTTCAGTCATTGACGCAGGACGTTCGAGCGAACGTTTGTGTCATCGGTGCCGGGATCGCCGGCATGACCACCGCGTACCTTCTCGCCCGTGCCGGCCGGGCAGTGGTGCTCATAGATGATGGACCGATCGGCGGCGGAGAGACCGGTCGGACGACCGCCCATCTAACCGCCGCGCTCGACGATCGCTACTACAACATCGCCAGCATGCACGGCGAGGAAGGCGCGCGTCTCGCCGCCGAGAGTCACATGTCGGCGATCCATCGCATCGAGACGATCGCTTCGATGGAGGACATCGATTGCGATTTTGAGCGCGTCGAAGGCTATCTCTTTCTAGGCGGCGACAGCCAGCGCAAGGATCTCGAGCGAGAGCTCGAGGCCACGCACCGCGCGGGAATCAACGACACGCAGATCGTCGACCGGATTCCGTTCAGCTTCTGGGACAGTGGCCCGGCACTTCGGTTTCCGCGCCAGGCAACTTTCCATCCGCTCAAGTATCTCAAGGGGCTCGCTCGCGCCGTCCTCCGCGACGGCGGAAAGATCTATTCAGGCGTCCACGCCGAGAAAATAGTAGACGGCGAGCCGGCGCGCGTGACAACGAGCGGTGGGTACGTCATCAGCGCCGACAACGTGATCGTCTGCACCAACACTCCTGTCAACGATTGGCTGATTATTCACAGCAAGCAGGCGGCGTATCGCACTTACGTGATCGGGGCGCGTGTTCCTCGCGGCTCTGTTCCCCCTGGATTGTACTGGGACACCCCTGATCCCTACCATTACATCCGCCTCCAGCAGGCGGAAGATGCCTCCGGTCGCGAGCTCGACTACGATATCCTCATTGTCGGAGGCGAGGATCATAAGACCGGCCAGGCGGTAGCGACGGGTGAGCGCTTCAACCGCCTCGAGAAATGGACGCGTGAGCGTTTTCCGATGGTCGAGCGCATCGAGTACCGTTGGTCAGGTCAGGTGATCGAGCCCGTCGACTATTTGGCCTACATCGGAAAGAACCCCGGTGGCGACGAGCACATCTACATCGCAACGGGCGATTCGGGAAACGGGATGACGCACGGGACGATCGCCGGCATCATCCTCAACGAGCTCGTACAGGGGCGAAAGCACCAATGGGCGAAGCTGTACGATCCTTCCCGCGTCAAGCTCCGTTCCACTCCCGAATACGTGAAGGAGAACGTGAACGTCGCGGAACAGTACAAGGATTGGTTTACCGCTGGCGATCTCAGCGACGTCGCTGAGATCAAGCCCGGTGAAGGCGCAATCGTCGGTCGCGGTCGCGGCAAGATCGCAGTATATCGCGACGAGCGCGGCACCATTCACCAATGCTCGGCTATCTGCAGCCACTTGTACGGCATCGTTCGCTGGAACGACACCGAGAAGACGTGGGACTGTCCGTGCCATGGGTCGCGGTTCGATCCACACGGCAACGTTGTCAACGGTCCGGCTATAGTCGGGCTTTCTCCGGTGAGCTCGGCGCCGAAGAAGCAGGAGGAAGGGGCGAAGAAGTCGAAGAAGTCCGCAGCAAAACCCTGACGTCGTGCGTCCTGCCGTCATCCGTCAATGGGATGGCCTCGTCGACTGATCGGCCGTCGACCGTCAGATCTACCGATCCAAACTGGATTCCATCCGGGTTGTCGATCGTTATGGCGTACGTCGCCGATCTGAACCTGTATTCGATCGTGAAGCTCTTCCAGCTCGCCGGAATGCAGGGCTCGATGAACAGACGCTCGCCACGCTGCTGAAATCCGAGTATCGCCTCGAGAGCGACGCGATACATCCAGCTGGCAGAGCCCGTGTACCACGTCCAGCCACCGCGACCGAGATGGCCCGTCGCGGTGTACACATCGGCTGCAACGACATAAGGCTCTACCTTGTAGATGTCGACAGCTTCCGGACTGTTGGAGTGCGTTATCGGGTTTAACATCTGAAAGAGCTCGAACGCGCGATCCCCATCTCCCTGCAACGCCGTCGCGAGCACTGCCCAGAGCGCGGCGTGCGTGTACTGCGCGCCGTTTTCGCGCACGCCCGGCAGATAGCCCTGGATATATCCGGGATCGTGGGTCGTCTTGTCGAACGGTGGCGTCAACAGCATTATGAGACGCGCGTCCTCGCGAACGAGGTACTTGTTGAGCGACTGCATCGCGATGCGTGTTCGATCGGGCTTGCCCGCGCCGGAGATGACACTCCAGCTCTGAGCGATCGAGTCGATCTTGCACTCGTCGCTCGTGCGTGATCCGAGCGGCGAGCCATCGTCGAAATAGGCGCGACGATACCACTCGCCATCCCAGGCCGATCGCTCCACGGCGTCGGAGTACTCCTGTGCCTTTCCGAGAAGCTCTTCACGAACGGCGGCATCACCCTTCTCGCCGGCGTGGACGGCAAATTTGCGAAGGGTGGCGATCAGGAACCAGGCGAGCCACACGCTCTCTCCCTTTCCTTCGATTCCCACCCGATTCATTCCGTCGTTCCAGTCGCCGCTGCCGATGAGCGGCAGACCGTGCACTCCCTTCGTGCAAGCCCGTCTTAGAGCGCGCACGCAGTGATCATAGATGCTCCCCGTTTCCCCGGATTCCTTGGGCAGGTCGTAGATCTCGTGCTCGTCCGGATTGAGCTGGCGCATTGTGAGATACGGCACTTCGACATCGAGGACGCCGCGATCCGCGGTGACGTTGACGTAATGATCGATGACGTAAGGCAGCCAGACGAGATCGTCCGAGAATCGCGTCCGCACCCCACGTCCGCTGTGGGGATGCCACCAATGCTGCACGTCGCCCTCGACGAACTGACGCGATGATGCGCGAACGATGTGCTCTCTCGCGATTTCGGGCGCGGCATAGACGAACGCCATCGCGTCCTGGAGCTGATCCCGGAACCCGAACGCCCCACTCGACTGGTAAAGCGCCGTCCGCGCCCACATCCGGCACGACAGCGCCTGATAAAGCGCCCACCGATTTACCATGAGGTCGAACGTGGGATCTGGGGTTTTCACCTTGATCGTCCCCAATCTTCGCGCCCACACTTCAACGTTGGTCTCGACCGACTGTTTCGCTGCCACCGGCGCGCGATGCCTGAGAATCATTTCCTGCGCCGCGTTCTCGCCGTCGGCCGCGCCTAGCAGCATCACGATGTCTTTGGATTCGCCCGGCTCGATGACTATGCTCACCTGCATCGCGCAGCAGGGGTCAATCGTCGCGCCGATGGCCCCCGATAATCCCGCGCGCTCGAGCGCGGCGGGGCTCGATATCGTGCCGTTTCTGCCAAGGAATTCGCGCCGGTCAGCCGTATAGTACGCGACCCGCTCGCTGATCGAAGCAAAGGCGACGCTCTCCGCAAAATCGGCGTCGAAATAGTTGCGGGCGAACATCGACTGCGTGTCTTCGTCAAAGCTCGTGCGCACCTGATACTGCGTTTGCTCGCGCGAGAGGCCCAGCACCCACTCCAGATACCACGTCAGAGTCAGCTTCTTTCGCGTCGTCGAGTCGTTGCGCAAAGTCAGAACGCTGATCTTGACCGGATCGTTCTCATCGACCCCCAGTCGGAGCGAGCTGGCAAGACCTTTATGCGTGTGATCGAACACGGAGTAGCCGGCGCCATGGCGCACGCGATACGGGGTCGGCTCGCGGATGGGGCAGGGCGTAGCCGTCCATAGATCGCCGTTGGCATCATCGCGCAGGAACACGCAGTCACTCGACGGATCGCGCACTGGATCGTTGTGCCATGGCGTGATGCGATAGAAGAAGCTGTTCTTTGCCCACGTGACGCCGCTTCCACCTTCGCTCACGTAAAAGCCGCCCGTTGCATTCCCCACCACGTTTATCCAGGGAGCGGGCGGAAGATCGCTGCCGGTCAGGTGAATCTCGTACTCACCCTCCTTGTTGAAGCCGCCAAGCCCGTTGAACGACTGCAATCCGACCCCTCGATCCGCGGGATCGGCATGAATCGGTACAGTGCCAAGCGGGACGATGTCACGGTTCATGATCTCGAGCTTGGGCGGATAGCGATCCTCGACTCCCGGGAATTCGAGGAAATTGCCGAGCCCGAGTCCGTCGCAGTTGACCTGGACGCGCGCCATCGCCTTGAGAAGCGTGACTTCCTCGGGCTTCAACAGATCCATCCGCCTTATGAACACACCGCCCGGACGATCAAGCAGTCCCGCTTCGCTCGACGCCATCGTCGTCGACAGCAGTTCGTCGCTCAGCTCCTGCATGTAAGTCGCGGGGTGCACGTTGAGAATCACGAGATCGCACGTTATCCCCTTCAATCTCCAGTAGTGGTGCGTTCTGAGCAGCTGCCTGATGCTCGGCATTCCCACTGCGCTTTCGATCGTCGCCAGAAGAATCGGCCAGTCACCGGAAATTCCTAATCCCCATAGCGCCTGTTGCCCCAGCCTGTTCTCCTCGACCGAGCTCTGTGCGGGCCGGAATCCCGGGTGCGGGAACATCAAGTGGCCGGCGAGATCCTGATACAGCGCCGCGTCCGCTGGGGCGATTCCCAGATCCCGCAATTCCGCTTGCGCCTGCGCCCACGACAGATCGAGAGCGCGCCGCGCGCTGTACGGGTCGTGATAGAGATCCGCGAGCTCTATCGCGCGCTCCTTCTTTTCGGTTATGAACGTCGTGAACGCGACGTGCGCCGATCCGCCGGGCGGAATCCGAACGCGCACGCGCAGCGACAGAATCGGATCGAGCACCGCTCCGACTGTGCCCGTGAGCTCCGCGCCTTCATCCAGCGCCTCTGCGTTCCTCACCGAGCGGCCTCTTCCCACAAACTTGGCGCGATCGGTCTCGCAGGTAACGCTGCCTACGATCTCCGGCCCGACGGCGACGACGTGTGCGCACCAGATCGATGCTTCGGTGGCTGAGCGCGGACGCCGCGTCGCCAGCAGCGCCGCGTTCGCTTCCAGAAATTCCGTCTGGACGAAGAGATTCTGGAACGCCGGATGCGCGCGGTCTGCCTCCGGCGGTGCGAGCACGACCTCGGAGTAGCTCGTGAGCTCGATCTCCCGTGCCTGCAGCGATCTGTTCGTCAGAATTATTCGTCTCACTTCCGCCGCATCGTCCGATGCGACCGCGATCTCCGTTACGGTGTCAATGTCACCGTCGCGACGGATGAACGTGATGCGGTCCGATGCGAAGAGAACGCGATACCACTGCGGCTCCGTTCCGGACGGCTGGTGCGCAGTGGACCACACGTGCCCGGTGCTGACGTCTTTCACGTAGCACCACTGACCGTAGTTGTCGCGCGTGGAATCGTGACGCCACCGCGTGACCGCGAGATTTCCATACCTGCTGAAGCCACCACCCGCATTGGTGATGAGCGTCGTGTACGGCACGTTCCCGAGAATCCCGACGACCGGCTGCGGCGTGTGCGGTGTCTCGATCTCGCGCACCGCCGGTTTCTCCGTCTCGCTCGGCACCCTCGCCGCATCGGTACCGGACACGTCCTGCACCACCAGTCGCCGCGGAATCCGCTCCTGCAGCACCAGCTCCGCCGATCGCACGAGTGGATCCGTGTGGAAACGCCGCGGCCACACCTGGCGGTTGAGCGCGTTGTCGAGGGCGACGATGCTCATCCCGATGTGGTGCGCCATGAACGTGCAGACGAGTGTCTTTCTCGAGCCCGGCGACGGCCGCGTATAATCGAGCGCGTCACGGAAGCCGAATGGCCCGAGCGCGCCCTCCGCTTCCAGGATCGCCAGATTCCTGAGTGCCTGTCTCGGCTCCACGATCATCGCGAGCAGCGTTGCGTACGGCGCTACGACGAGCTCCTTGCTCAACCCGCGCTTGAGCGCGAGATCGGGCACTCCGAAGCCCCGGTACTGGTACGTGTGCGATCGGTCGCGGACAGCGTACGCCGATTCCGAAACTCCCCACGGCACGCCACGCTCGGCGCCATACGCTATCTGTCGCTTGACGCAGCCCTTGTGGGTCTGGTCCAACAGCGTGAACGGGAATGTCTGCATCACCAGCGCCGGCATCAGGTACTCGAACATGCTCCCGCTCCACGAGAGGAGCGTCCGCGTTCCCGCCGCCGCCGTGAGCTGGCGTCCCAGCCTGAACCAGTGGTCGACAGAGACATCGTCCTTCGCGACCGCGACGAACGATGCGAGACGGGATTCCGATGCAAGAAGATCATAGTACGAGTTGTCGACCGTGTTGCTGCCGATGTGGTAGCCGATCGTGAACAGCTTCCGCTTCTCGTCGAAGAGAAAACGGAAATCCATCTCGACCGCGTACGCATGCGCGCGCTCCGCGATCGCCTTCAGTCGCTTTGCATCTGCCTCGGGACACGATGGATCCTTGAGCATCTCGAAGCAGGCTTGCTTCAGCGCGATCAGATGTCCGGCAAAGTTTCCGCTGTCGACGGTGGAGACGTACGCCGGCTCCAGCACGCGCAGTTCACTTAGATCGTACCAGTTGAAGAAATGGCCGTGGAACCTCCGCATCCGCTCCAGCGACCGAAACACCTTCTCCAGGCGGTCGATCATGTCGGAGCGCGTGATGAAGCCGAGGTCGAGCGCGCTGACGGTGGAGAGTAGCTGAAGTCCGATATTCGTCGGCGATGTGCGAAGAGCCAGTACCGGCTCCGGATCTTCCTGATAGTTATCCGGGGCAAGCCATTGGGTTTCCTCGGTTACAAACTTCTCGAAATAGGTCCAATGCAGCTTCGCGTAGCGCAGCGATGCCAGACGCTCCGCGTCCGTGAGATGGACCTCGCCGAGAATCGCAGATCTGCTCAGTGCAGAGGCGATACTCGGGCTCGCCAGCCACGCAAGCACCAGTGGCAGCGTCCCCATTACAAAGAGAAAGCGGTCGTCGGAGCTCGATGCGGCGCCTACGCTGACGTGAAGGCCGATCGCGACGCCGAGCGCGAGGCACATCGCGGTGACGGGCCACATCTTGCGCCAGATCTCGAGCTGCGATCGCGTGCCGAGCGATCGCTCCACCTGCGACGCCGTCTGCCACTCCAGAAGCTTCCGGTGGCTGAGGAACAATCGGAAAAGCGTGCGTCCGATGGCGTCGGCGCAAACCACCGCCTGGTGCGGGAGGAAAACGACCGCCAGCAGGAACTGCTGCGCATTCGTTATCGCATCACGCCCAACCGCCAGATAATACGCCATCCACGACTGGTCGCGCGGCGGCCGCAGCAGCGAGATCGCAAGTGAGAAGAGCCACGGAAAGGCGATCGCCAGCAGTACCACTCCCGTCCAGCGTACCACGAGTCCGGGGAGGAAAAACCATCCGACGATGAGCATCGACAGTTGCGCGATCTCGACGAGACTCCTGCGCAGATTGTCGAAGATCTTCCAGCGCGAGATAGCGGAGAGACGGTTTGGTTCATGACCATCGGGTCCCGGCACGGTTCCCTTGAGCCACCCCAGCAGTTGCCAGTCGCCCCGAATCCAGCGGTGTTTGCGGCGAGTGAACGTGAGATAACGCGCCGGATAGTCGTCGTAGACTTCGATGTCGGTCGCCAGCCCCGCGCGCGCGTACGTTCCCTCGATCAGGTCGTGGCTGAGGAGCGTGTTCTCCGGAAATCTTCCGTGCGTCGCGTCTTCGAACGCATCGACTTCGTAGATGCCTTTGCCGGTGAAGCTTCCTTCGCCGAAGAGATCCTGATAGACGTCGGATACGGCAGTGGTGTACGGGTCGACGCCGGGATGTCCCGAGTGAATCGCTGCAAAGAATGATCGATGCGCGCTGGTGAGCGATACTCCGACACGCGGCTGGATGATTCCGTAGCCCTCTGTGACGCGACCGACGGTCGGATCGTAGTGCGCACGATTCAGCGGATGGGCCATTGTTCCAACGAGGAGCTGTGCCGCATCCCTCGGCAGCACGGTGTCGGAATCGAGCGTGATTACGTAGCGGGCAAACGAAAGCTTGGTCGTGTCACCGACAACGGTACTGAACGCGTCCTTCGCGCCGCCGCGGAGAAACTTGTTGAACTGCGCCAGCTTCCCACGCTTCCGCTCCCACCCCATCCAGACGCCTTGTTTCGGATTCCAGAGACGTGGACGGTGGAACAGGAAAAACACATCGGTCCCGCCATTTCCATATTTGGAATTCAGTGTTTTGATGCCCGCTGTCGCTGCCGCCAGGATCTCCTCATCATCTGCCCGGTGCTCCGTTGGGGAGTCGGTGAAATCGCTGAGGATGGCGAACTGGAGGTTCGGATCGCGGTTGGCGAGATACTGGACCTCGATGTGCTCGAGCGCTTCTTCCACGCCGTGAACGCTGCCCAGGAGGGTAGGTACCACGACGGCGGTCATGTACTCCTCGGGAATACCGTCATCCCTGAGCTCGAGCTTCGAGAGAGTTCGAGGAGGCATCAGGAGCGTGATGAGCTGATTGATGACGCTTATGCCGATCTCGCTCGCGGGTATCAGCGCAAGGAGCGTGATGACGATCTGGACGACCGCTGGCGCGTTTTCGAGCACCTCGAGGATGGTCGCTACCGCGAGCGTCGTGAAGACGGTTATCCCGCCGAAATAGAGCGTATTCGGATGCCGCTGCGTCCAGCGATAGAGCCACTCCCGCGGTGGCGGAGTGTAGCCGACCTTCTCCTCGAGAACCTTTCTCCCCTTGTCGACGAGGAAGTAGCCGACATGCGCATGTCTCGCATCGTCCGGATCTGCGAGCTTGGCGAGGGCCACGACTTCGCTCGCTACCTCCTCCTCTGGGCGCTTCGTGCGCTTCCCGATGTGCTCGACGACGTGGCGGTAATGGTCGCGCGTTCCGAAGGTCATCGATTGATAGTGACCGCTCGGATCCTGACGTAGCAGCTTCTCAGTCGCACTTTGCGATTCGACGAAATCCTTCCAGTCGAGTCGCGAGATGGTTCGAAGACTCGTGATGCTGTTGGCGACCGTTACCTGAGTCAGAGCGACACGGCGGTTCGATCGCGTTGCTGCTTCCTCTGCGCTCGGTCCGTCTTCGGCTATCCACTGCTCGAGCCAGATCAGCGGCGTGAAGTTCGTCTGGTACGACCTCACCTGCTGGAGGAATCGTGCGACCCAGGTAGGAGTGAACGGAGGATGGTTGTCGACGAACGCGGCGAGAGCCGTCGCGAGCGCCTGCGCCGATTCCTCGCTCGCTTCGCGAAGCACGGTCGCCGCCCGATCGGCCGACTCGACTTCCTTCAGTCGCGCGGCAACACGGAGAGCCATCCGGCGGATGTTCTCGACGAGTCCGAGCCTGAGCATCGTCGGTATCGCCCACAGCTCGCCCATCCGCAACGACGTTACGGTTTGGTATTCGCGGACAAAGAGCGTGATGTTGTCGAGGTCCAGGTGACCCTCGGTGTGCGCGATCAGCTCTATCGCGACTTCATACGCGCGCGGGTATCCTGCGAGCGACCCCGTCGCCAGCTTTGGAAGCTCCTCGTAGTAGCCCTTCGGGAGACTTGTGCGAATCTCCCGAATGTGCTCCTGGACGATGTAGAAGTTGTCCAGGAGCCAGTCCCCCGCAGGACTGATGTCGAGGCCGCGCTCCGCCCCGCCATTCAATTCCTGGTAGACTCTGTCCAGAATTACTTTGGTGTCGTCGAGGCGTTGCAGCAGCGGACCGGCACCGCGCTGCTTTTGGGCCGGAAGAAGGTGATGCCCCCGCGCTACCGCGCGCGCACGCTCTCCAAGCCGTTCGACGCCCAGCACCTCGCCGCGAATTGGGCCCACGAGCTCTTCGGCTGCCCCATCACGGGAGCGGCCAAACAGGCGGCTCAGAATTGTTGTTGGACTTTTGGGCGGGATTGCTGTTGCCACGTCACGTACTCAACGCCAAAGATATGCCGCTCCACGATGGAGCACTCCCGGAAAATATCCCGGCTACGTGCACGAAATGCAAAACGTCCCTCGGCGAGGGACGTCTGGTCATTCTTTGGAATGCGCGCCTACTGTTCTTTGGCGGGCTGATGCTTTCCGCCCTTCTTAGGAATGAGGTTCGGCTCGTCCATGCTTTCTTTTAGATGCTGCTTGTCGAGCTCATGTACGTGCTCGTCGTTGGTCCTGGTCTTTTGGTCCGTTACCGCTGCTTGCTTCTGAAACATCCCGTTGCTCTTCATTGCGTCTCTCTCGTGGTTAACACCCCTATACAGTACAGGAAGCGTGCCCCAAAAGTGCGCGCGCCGAACTCTTTCCTACGTTCGCAGCCTGAGGGTCGGTTCCCGCCGTTGCCCGAAGCCGCCGGCTGCCCCGCCCACAGCCCCCGGCCGGTAATGTTCAGTTGCCGCTCTACCTGAAACGAATTCCGCCCATCAAACGGAATAGAGTCGCGTCTGCCGGCACCGAGTAGACCTGCGCACCGACATCAAGAATCCGCCGAACGATTGCCGTCACCCCGCCAAAAACTGCCGGACGCACCAGCGGTGAATCGAGCTCGACCTGCGTTCTGTCGACGACGCCATTCGCATCGGTAAATCCGACCTGAAAGTGCGGATCGATTCTATTCGCTCCAGCGCCGACGTAGAACGAGATCCCGCCGGTGCCGGGCGCAAAGCCGGCCGCCGCTTCGCCTCCGAACATGTCGGGGTGGAAGGTGTCCTTCGATGGGGTCGTTCCGAAGCACGGCTGGGTGTTGGACGTCTGCTGTAGCGACGACTTGGGACAGGTAATCGGCCCCTGCACGTTTCCAAATGTGCCGTGCACTCGCAGCATGAGAGTCGTCCCGCTGGTTACAGGCCCCGCGGCGAAATGGTGCGCGTGCGATATACCGAAGCTGAAGAGGTTTGGCTTTGCCCGTGCTATCGTGACGGGCGGCAGGTATGCTGCCTCGAATGCAAAACCATAAGGGGCTCCGACGG
>Ga0207707_10003100_pt1 | contig 14752 bp, 16 predicted proteins | sample KBSC83BmetaG_FD_184336 | JGI IMG/M metagenome (GOLD analysis project Ga0207707, IMG submission 184336) | Corn rhizosphere microbial communities from Kellogg Biological Station, Michigan, USA - KBS C8-3B metaG (SPAdes) (version 2) | ecosystem: Host-associated > Plants > Roots > Rhizosphere ...
TGGGCGCGAGGCTGGACAGATAAGCCGCGATGTTCTCGATCTGCTCTTCCGTCAGGCTGTTGGCCTGCGCGTTCATCGTCGGGAATTTGCGCGCGCCGCTCTTGTACTCGTTGAGCGCGTCGATGATGTATTGCTCGTTCTGTCCGGCGATTCGCGGCACGTGGTACTCCGGGTACATCGTTTCGTAACCCGGGATGCCGTGGCAGCCGTGGCAGGTGTACACCTCGAGCTTGCCCTTGGCCGGATCGCCCTTGGCGAAAGCCGTGGACGCGAAACACACGAATCCCGCCATCAGCGCGACGGTCAGCATCGATCGGATCATGTTTCTCTGGTTCCCTGCAGGCGGCTCACGCCGCGGTAGCAAAGTTCAAAGTATAGCTTGTGACCCCGCGGCACTGGCAAGCGGCGGCCGGCGCAACATCAGGCGTCGTGCGCGTGCTGCATGGTGTCGATGGCCAGCGCCGAGTGCGCGTAGGCACCTCCGGCGCGCATTTCCGCCGCCACCCAGATGGCTTCCATGATCTGCTGCTCGGTCGCGCCGGCCTTCAACGCGGCCTTGGTGTGGCCCCTGATGCAGTATGGGCACTGCGTGGTGTGCGCGACCGCCACCGCGATCAACTGCTTGGTCACCGATGGAAGTGCGCCGTCGGCGAACACCGCGCGGCTGAAGTTCTGGAAGGCTTCCAGCGGGCCGGGCGCAAGCTCGTGGCGCTTGCGTGCGATGTCGGCGCTGGATTCGGGATACATGGAATGCTCCATGGCGGTTTCCTTGCAATGCAAAGCCCCACTCTACGCCGATCACCCGCGCAGACATTGTCGATGGTCAGGGCGCGGCACTGGCCCCCGCGGATGATGGACCGTTTGCCAAGTCGTGCGGGTAATGGTCTGATGGCGTCATGAGGACGTGGCGCTCCATGCTGTGGGGTGTGATCGCGTTGCTGATGACGGCGAGCTGCGTAGCGGCGTCCCGACCAAATCATCCGGCAGTCGTCGTGTTGCGTGTCGATGGCCCGATCAGCCCGGCCAGCGCGGATTACGTCGTGCGCGGCATCGAGCAGGCCGATTCGAGGCACGCGGCGGCGGTCGTGCTGGAACTGGACACGCCCGGCGGTCTTTCCAGCTCCATGCGCGACATCATCAAGGCGATTCTCGCCTCGCCGGTTCCCGTGATCGGCTATGTCGCGCCATCGGGGGCGCGCGCGGCCAGTGCCGGTACCTACATCATGTACGCCTGCCACATCGCGGCGATGGCGCCCGCGACCAACATCGGTGCGGCGACACCGGTTTCGTTGACAGGTGGCGGCAGCGTGCCGCTGCCGTCGTCCAGCAGCGGCAAGGCCACGTCGGCCGAAAGCACCGAAATGCGCAAGGTCACCAACGATGCCGTTGCCTACATTCGCGCACTGGCCGAGCGCCGCGACCGCAACGCGGACTGGGCGGAAAAGGCGGTGCGCGACGCGGTAAGCGTGTCGGCCGACGAAGCGCTGAAACTGCACGTGGTCGATCTGATCGCACCGGATATTCCGGCCCTGCTTGCCGACGTCGACGGTCGCAAGGTCGAAACGGCCGCGGGGTCGCGTGTGCTGCAGACGCGTGGCGCAAGCCTCGAAACGATCACGCCCGGCGTGCGCAGCCAGTTCCTCGGTGTGATCGCCAACCCATCGGTCGCCTACATCCTGTTGTTGCTCGGACTCGGCGGGCTGGTGATGGAAGGCATGCACCCGGGCGGCGTGCTGCCGGGCGTGGTCGGCGCGATCTGCCTGCTGCTGGCGTTGTACGCGTTTCAGTTGCTGCCGGTGAATTTCGCGGGCCTTGGGCTTATCCTGCTGGGCGTGATCCTGATCGTCTCGGAAGCGTTCGTGCCGGCGTACGGTGTGCTCGGCACCGGCGGCGTGGTTTCATTCGTGATCGGCTCGGTGATCCTGATGGATACGGGTGTGCCGGGCTACGGCATTGCGCTGCCGGTGGTGGTCGGCATCGCGATCGCGGCGGCGGGCGTCCTGGCCGGTATCGTGTGGATGGCGATGCGCTCGCACAAGCGCCCCGTGGTGAGTGGACGCGAGCAGATGGTTGGTGCGATCGGCGAAGTCGTCGCCGATTTCGAAGGCCGCGGTACGGTGCATGTTCACGGCGAGCGCTGGCAGGCTCGCTCGGACGTGCCGTTGAAGCGTGGTCAGGCTGTTGCCGTCACGGGCATGCACGGGCTTGTTCTGGACGTGAAACCTGTGAGCGGCACCCAGGAGGTTTCTTCATGAGCGCTTTCCCTGTCATTGCCGTCATCGTGGTGATCGTGCTGATCATCCTGCTTTCATCCATCAAGATCTTGCGCGAATACGAGCGTGGCGTGGTCTTCCTGTTCGGGCGGTTCCAGGCGGTGAAGGGTCCGGGCATCATCATCCTGATCCCGATCATGCAGCAGATGGTGCGGATGGACCTGCGCACGATCGTGGTGGAGGTGCCACCGCAGGACGTGATCTCGCGCGACAACGTGCCGGTGAAGGTCAACGCGATGATCCTGTACCGGGTGATCGACCCGGAAAAAGCGGTGATCCAGGTGGAAGACGCACGCGAGGCCACCAGCCAGCTTGCCCAGACCACGCTGCGCTCGGTGCTGGGTCGGCACGAACTCGATGAGATGCTGAGCGAGCGCGAGAAGCTCAATGCCGACATCCAGGGCATCCTCGACCAGCACACCGACGCCTGGGGCATCAAGGTCTCCAACGTCGAGATCAAGCAGGTGGACCTGGAAGAAAGCATGTACCGCGCGATCTCGCGCCAGGCCGAGGCCGAGCGCCAGCGGCGCGCCAAGATCATCAACGCCGAGGGCGAACTGCAGGCGTCCCAGAAGCTGATGGAGGCCGCGCAGACCCTGATGCAACAGCCCCAGTCGATCCAGTTGCGCTACCTGCAGACGCTGGTCGAGGTTGCAGGCGACAAGACCACGACCATCGTGTTCCCGCTGCCGATGGACTTGCTGGAACCGTTGCTCGGTAAACTGCAAAAGGAAGCCGGCACGAAGCTGCCTGCTTCTTGATCGTCGTCGCGGCCGAAGCTTGGCCCGGAGACGATCCGTTTCTCGTAGGGCGGGCATTGCCCGCCGCGTTTCGCCTGAATTGGCGGACGGCGTCCGCTCTACGGTGCCGGGGCTTTGCCCGCTTCATCCCGTGTTTCAAACCCGTGCGGACTTCACCAGCAGGTGCTTGGCGAAGGCACCGTGCATGCGCCCGATGCCGCGCACCAGGTGCAACATCCCGAACAGCAGGAAGAAACCGACGACGAACATCGCGATAGCGTCGGCCCAGCCAGGGATGTGCGCGCCGAAGCCCCAATTCACGGTCACGTAACCGTCGACGAAATCGCGACCGAATCCGAAGAAGTCGAACGCCATTGCGATCGGCGTGAACATCAGTGCCAGCGATACGCTCGACAACGCCACCACGATGATGAAATAGGCGATACCCAGCGGCAGCATCAGCAGCATGTAAAGCAACGTCGCCCAGGTACGCGGATCGGTCAGCATCGCCGCGATGCGCTGCAACCAGGGCCGCTCGCGACCGGTGTAGGGCGGCCGGCGCGGCATGCGCACGCCCAGCATGCCCTCGACGATGCGGCTTTCGATCAGCGACAGGCCGCGAACCGACGCCATGAACAGCAGGAAGAACGGGGCGCCGAAGATCAGCGCCGCGAAGCCCGCCGACATCGACAATCCGGTGACGGCCCAAGTGAAATAGAAGATGCCGGTGGCAAGCGACAGCAGCATGTAGAACATCGCGCCGTAAGTGTGCGGATCGGCGAGCACCCCGAAGAAGCGGCCGAATGCGGAGCGTCGCGGACGTGGCGGCGGCGTGCGCAAGGCACGTGCGACGGTTTTTTCGGTGGTCCGGTAAATGTCGGCGACTTCGTCGGGTGCGCCGTAGGTCGTGGCGATCTTCGCCAGCAGTTCGGCTTCGCTCATGCCGGGGTTCTCCGCCAGCTCCGAGCGGAGGTGTTCTTCGGCGTCGTACAACGCATCCTGGATCATCGCGGGATCAGCGCCGGCAAGCGCCGTGCGCAACTGCGTCAGGTATTCCTTGATGGTTTGCGGCGTGGTCATGGCTTCAATCCTTCAATATCGAATCGACGAAACGGCGCGTGGAGCCCCATGCATCGGCCCATTCGCGCAGGACTTTCCTGCCCAGCGGGGTAATCCGGTAATAGCGGCGCGGCGGCCCGGCTTCGGAAGGTTCGACGAAGGTTTCCAGCAACTCCGCCGCACTCAGGTTGCGCAACACCGGGTACAACGCGCTCTGCTTGCCGACCAGCACGCCGCCCGCATCGCGTTCCAGGCGCTTGGCGATCTGGTAGCCGTACAACGGTTCGCGCGCCGCCGCCAGCACAGCCAGCAGCACCAGCGACACCGTGCCGGCCGCGAGTTCCTTTTCGAATTTTTTCAGGTGCGCTTCGGTGTCGCTCATCGCAACGGGTTTGCATCCGTCATAGTCACGAGTACACTATAGCGCAGTTGATAATAGCGGCATGGGCCTGAAGTCATGGGTCGGCAGTCATGCTTCCGGTGTTGATTCGGGCGCGCATACTGTGCGTGCACGTGAGTGGATGACTGGTCCGCCACAGCGTGGCGAGGAGGTTGCAATGCTCAAGCTTGGCGTGTTGGTGGCAGCCGTGATTGGCGTCTTCTGGTTGTTGACGGGCGGCTTGTTCAAGCTGATGTTCGGATTCGTCGGCGCGGTTTTCGGCGGTCTGGTCGGCTTGTTCGTGGCCGGCATGCTCGCGCTGTTCGTGGTTCCGATCGTGTTGCTCGCCCTGTTGCCGCTGCTGTTGCCGGCACTTTTCATCGCGGCTCTGGTGTGGGTGATCGTGCGCGCCGCGCAGCCGGAACACCCGGCACCCGCCGCGCACTGACCGTTGCGGTGCGCGCGGCGTCCATGGGCGGACGCCGCGTGCGTCGAGCCGCGATCAACCGCGACTCAGGTTGAACTGCACCGGCACCAGCGCCCACGCTTCGATGGCGTGCCCGTCGCGTATCGCGGGGTGGAAGCGCCATGCTGCGAGTACGTGCTGGCGCGCGGCCTCGTCGAGAGTGCGCGAGCCGCTGCTGTGCTCGATGGCTACCTGCGCCGGTTTTCCAGTCGCATCCACCAGCACTTTCAGCAACACGGTGCCTTGCACGCCTGCGCGCAACGCCCGGATCGGATAGGCGGGTGGCGTCGCGGTTTCGTAGGCGATGGTGGCCTCGCTGTCAGCTGCGCTGGCAGCCGTATCCGTGGCGACGGCCGTCGCGATGCCTGGCAAGGGCGCGACGGGTGTAATTGCGCCCATCGCCGGTATGGGGATTGGTGCGGGATGGACGACGGCTACGCGCGCGCTGGGCGTCGTTGCCTGTCGTGCCACCTGCAGCGTCGGCACGGGCGGCGGCGGCACGACGGCCGGCTGAGGTTGAAGGATGGTGGCCTGCAGCGAGAGCGGTATCGGCGCCTGGATGGGAAATGGCGTCCTCGGCAGCAGCGCGAACAACAGGATCGCCAGATTGAGGCTCAGGGTGAGCGCCATCGCGAGCGAACGGGTCGCGTGCGGTGCGCATTCGAAGGAACGCGTGACTGCCATCGACATCATAAGCCACCTCCTTGCAGTGAGGAACGTGGCCAAGGGCACCGCGGCGCGACGCCCCGGTCGATTTCCACGCTACGCCTGGCGTCGTGTCCGGACAAGTGCCGGCATTTTCCGCGCGCGCCCTTTGTTTTCGCCCGTTGGCGCGCCGCAGGCTTTACCATCGTGCCTTTCACGCCGCCGGAGCAAATCCGATGCAAACGAACGACAACACGATGCGCGCAAACCGGCGCCGTTTCCTGCAGGCCTCGGCATTGGGTGCAGCTGCATTGCCGGTGGTGATGCTCGGCGGCAACGCAATGGCTGCGGAAGCGTTCGGCGACGATTTGAGGCTGCCGAAATCGATCCTGGCCTTGCAGCCGGTCGCGTCGAAGGTCGTTCCGATCAGCGACGACGAACGCCGCGCGCGCATGGCGCGGGCGCAGCAGCTGATGGACAAAAACGGGATGGATGCGGTCTTCGTCGATGCCGGCACCACACTCGACTATTTCGCCGGCCTGCGCTGGTGGAACAGCGAGCGCACCATGGGCATGCTGTTGCCGAAATCGGGCGACCCGGTTTACATCGTTCCCGGGTTCGAGCGCAGCCGCACGCAGGGGCAAATCAAGATCGGCACGGACGTGCGCTCATGGCAGGAGAACGAAAGCCCGTACAAGCTGATCGCGCAGGTGATGCACGAACGCCACGCGGGCACCGGCGTGCTCGGCATCGAGGATCGCGTGCCGTTTTCCCGCGCGACGGAAATCGGCAAGGCCTTGCCGCACGGCAAACTGGTTGAAGCGACGCCAGTCACGGCAGGGTGCCGTTCGATCAAGAGTCCGGCGGAGCTCGCGCTCATGCAGATCGCATGCGACGCCACGCTCGCGGTGTATCACGCAGTGTGGGAAGGGCTGGAACCGGGCATGACCCAGCACCAAGTCTTGGCGTGGATCGATGCCGCGTACCAACGCATGGGCTTGCGTGGCGAAGCCAGCATCAACGTCGGCAAGTACACCGCGCAGCCGCACGGTTCGGACAAACCGCAACACATCGTGGAAGGTACGCCGGTGATGCTGGACGATGGCTGTTACGTCGAAGGTTACCAAAGCGACATCACCCGCACCTTCACGCTGGGCAAGGCCAGCGACAAGATGAAGCGCGTGTTCGACATCGTGCGCAGGGCGCAGCAGGCGGCACTGGCGGCCGCGCATCCGGGCGCGACGATGGAATCGGTGGACGCGGCCGCGCGCAAGGTCATCGTCGATGCCGGTTATGGCCCCGGCTACAAGTATTTCTCGCACCGCCTGGGTCACGGTATCGGCATGGACATGCACGAGTGGTATTACCTCGTGGGCGGCAACACCCGGCAGATCGAAGTGGGCATGACCTTCAGCGACGAACCCGGCATCTACATTCCGGGCGAGTTCGGGGTGCGATTGGAAGACGACATGCACGTCACCGAAGCCGGCGCGCGCTGGTTCACGCCACAGAGTCCGTCGATCGAGCAACCCTTCGGCTGACGCGACGCAGCTTTCACGCGCCCGTCGGCGACTCGATCAGTCCGGCGGCAATTTCGATCGAGCGCAGCCGTGCGGCGTGGTCATGCATGTTGCTGGTGAGGATCAGTTCGTCGGCGCCGGTGCGCTCGATGAACGTATTTATCGCGTCCGCCACGGTGCCAGGAGAGCCGATCGCGGAGCACGACAATACGTGCTCGATCAGTTTATGCCCTTGTGGCGGCAGTGATTCCGCATAGCCTTCGACCGGCGGAGGCAATCGTCCCGGATGGCCCGAGCGCAGGTTCACGAACGACTGCTGCCACGAGGTCGCGAGAAACCGCGCTTCGTCATCGGTGTCCGCGGCGAACACGTTGTAGCCCAGCATCACGTGCGGCCATTGCAGGAATCGCGATGGCTTGAACTGCGCGCGATACACGGTGATCGCGTCCATCATCTGCGCCGGCGCGAAATGCGACGCGAACGCGTAGGGCAGGCCCAGCATCGCGGCGAGCTGTGCGCCGAACAGGCTGGAACCCAGGATCCAGATCGGTACCTGCTGGCCGGCGCCGGGCACGGCGCGCACCGATCCGCGCCCTTCGAAATGGGCGATCAGCTCCAGCACGTCACGGGGAAACGCATCCGGATCGGTGTCGAGATTGCGGCGCAACGCGCGCGCGGTGGCCTGATCGGAACCCGGCGCGCGCCCGAGGCCGAGATCGATGCGGCCGGGATACAGCGCATCCAGCGTGCCGAACTGTTCGGCGATCACCAGCGGCGAGTGATTGGGCAGCATGATGCCGCCCGCGCCCACGCGGATGCGCGAAGTGGCGCCCGCGACGTGGCCGATCAACACCGCTGTGGCCGCACTGGCGATGCCCGGCATGCCGTGGTGTTCGGCCATCCAGAAACGGTTGAAGCCCCAGCGTTCGGCGTGTTGCGCGATGTCCACCGTGTGCGCCAACGATTCGGACACCGAACCGCCTTCGGTGATCGGGCAAAGATCGAGGAATGAGAACGGGATCATCCCAAATGCAACTGGTGCTGGTCACCCGAATAATCAAGATGGCCGTCGGCGACTTGCGCTGCAGACGTGTAGGGATGCTCTGACGGCGCGCCCGGTCCCATGATGTGAAGCACACGCGTGCCGTTGAGCTTGAACACGTCCGAAATCAGTCCGCGATGGCAGCGCCACCACACGGCTTCCGAACACATGATCGCGGTACGCTGCTCCGACGCCAGCGCCTTCAGTCGTTCGATGCCTGCATGGAACGCGTCGGTCTGCATGTAATCGGCGTAGCCGCGGAACGCAGGATGCCGCCACGCCATGTTGGGCGAATCGGGTTGCACCTTGCGGCGTCCGCCCAGTTCGGTGAACGCTTCGTAGCGGATGCCGGCGTCATGCAAGCCACGTTGCAGCGGCTCCACGTTGAAGTGTGGATACTTGCGCGATCCCGGGTAGTGGCGCACGTCGGTGAGCACTTCGATCTGGTTGTCCTTCAGCAAGGCGATGAACTCATCGAGGCTGCGGGTCGAATGGCCGATGGTCCAGAGCGTTTCGGGCCATGCCGTTTCCACGGGCTGTTTGTGCGCAGTCATGCGATCAGCATACGCGCCTGGACAGGAACGCATGCTGTCGCGTGTCTATACTGACGTGATGAGCGCGTACACCACCGCCAACACCGTCGACGAATTTCGCCAACACCTTGCCGAGGTACACGCACGCATCGCGGCCGCGTGCGCGAAGGTGGGCCGTGATCCCGCAACGGTGCGCCTGCTGCCCGTGAGCAAAACGGTGCCGGAAGCGCGCATCCGCAATGCATACGCGGCGGGTTGCCACACGTTGGGCGAGAACAAGGTGCAGGAAGCGCACGGCAAGTGGCAGGCGATGTCAGACCTGCGGGATTTGCGCTGGGCCATCATCGGCCATCTGCAGACCAACAAGGCCAAGCTGGTCGCCGAATTCGCGGCCGAGTTTCAGGCGCTGGACAGCCTGCGCGTGGCCGAGGCGCTGGACAATCGCCTGCAGGCGCTGGGCCGCTCGCTCGATGTATTGGTGCAGGTCAACACGTCGAATGAAGAAAGCAAGTTCGGGCTGCCGCCGGATGAAGTCGAAGCGTTCGTGAAACAACTGCCCGCGTTTGCATCGCTGCGCGTGCGCGGCTTGATGACGCTTGCGCTGTTTTCCGATGATGCGGCGAAAGTGCGGCCGTGCTTCGTGCGCCTGCGCGAATTGCGCGACCGTTTGCGACCGTCCGTTCCGGACGGCATCGCGATGGACGAGCTTTCGATGGGGATGTCCGGCGACTACGAACTCGCGATCGAGGAAGGCTCGACCATCGTGCGCGTCGGGCAGGCGATCTTCGGTGCGCGCAAGGTCGCCGATGCAGCCTATTGGCCGGATGGCGGCGCACCGGAAGCGCAGAGTCACGCCGACAGATCGAGCGAATAGAACCGTGTGCCCGGCAGGTGTGTCGTGTTGTACGCCGGAATCTCGACGAAGCCGAGCCGGCGATAAAGCGCTTGCGCCGATGTCATGCTCGGCAATGTATCCAGGCGCAGTTCGCGATAGCCCGTTCGCCGTGCTGCGTCGATCGCGGCTTCCACCAGTCTTTTGCCCAGGCCGGATTTCCGGTACCCCGGCCGCACGTACAGGCGCTTCATTTCGCCCCGATGCTCGTCGAGTGGCCGAAGCGCGACACAGCCGGCGACACCGGATTCGATCCGTGCAATGAGCAACGCGCCGCGCGGCGGCACGTAGGGCGCCGGCAACCCCGCGAGTTCCGTGCCGAATCCCTGGTACTCGAGATCCGTGCCGATGGCTTGCGCGTATTCGCGGAACAACTCGCGTGCCGTCGCGACGAGCTCGGCGCTGTCGGCCTGGTCGAACGTGAATTCTGATCCGGTCATGATCTGCGATGTTGCATGGACGCCTGCCGCATTTGCAACCCGCCGTCAGAGGGCCAAGATCAAATCGGCGGGTCACGTCGAGGCGATGGCGATGGCAGCGCTGACGAAAGCGCGAGTTGGTTGCATTGCATGCCTGCTCGCGTGCTGCTGCGGAACCAGCCTCGCTGCGACCGGGCGTTTCGACAAATATCCGCGCGAAACGGTGACGGACCCGACCCGCACCTATTTGCGGGCAAGTACTACGAACGCGTCGCGCTGGAAGACATGCGCCACAAGGATTACACCGGTGCGCTCAACGCCTACCAGCAGGCCGCGTATTGGGGCAACAAGGTCGCGCAATACGATCTTGGTGAAATCTATCTGCATGGCCTGGGCAGGATTCGCGCGGAACCTGCGCGGGGCGTCGCCTGGCTCGGCCTTGCCGATGAAGAACACCAGCTCGATTACGACAAGGCATTGGTTGGCGCGTACAAGGCCTTGAAGCCGGAAGAACGCACGCGCGCCGACGCCATCTGGACACTACTCCAGGCGACGTATGCCGACAAGCTCACCCTCGCGCGCGCGACCCAGGCTTTCGAGGATGCCTACCATTCCGGGCGGGCGGGTTCCGCTACTACGGAGGATGACCCAAATGCGTACACCTTCGCGATCGACGGTTACGATCCCTCTGGCGACATCCAGGGCGAAGCGGCACTGGTCTCCGAATTGAACGTCCTCGGCATGCAGAACGGCGCTGCTTCATTGGCGGGTTATTGGCCCGCGCGCAAAAAGGAATTCGCGAAGTTCGTCACCAGCCAGTTCGGGCATGTTGAAATCGGAGCCATCGAGCAGGTTGCCCCGGCGAAAAAGCAGACGGCACACTGAAGGCATGTCGTGCGTGTCGTGGCGCCAACGCCATGGCAGGCTCACAGCAAGCGGCTGAAGATGCGGATGCCGGCCAGGTATTCGCCGGCGATCGTACCGAGGTTGCTGAGCATGAACACCAGCAGCGTGCGCGCGACGCGATTGCGCCACCAGCCGGAGACATGCAGCAGATCCTTGCGCAGCGACTGGAAATCCGCGACGCGCGGTTTGCGCAGCCATGCCTCGACCATGCCCGAGAACACGCCGGACGACAGCCCCGGTGGTCGGAACGGTTTGAGTGGCCCCATCACACCTGCGGTGAGTATCGACAAGGGATGGCCGCCCGCGATCGCGGCGCCGATGGCGCTCAACACGGCGGTGTAGATCACCCAGTCGCGCAACGCGTGCCAGCCCATCGTCGCATTGCGCCAGAAAAGGAATCCGATCGCGGCGAAGATCGCCAGCATCACGCCAATCGCGAGATACTTCGGCCATTTCGGCGCCGGCAGCTTTGCGCCCAACGGCTCGACGATCGCGCGCGGCGGTTCCTGTTGTGCGCGAAGCTCGCGTTCGGTGCCGGCAAGATGCCCGGCGCCGATCACCACCAGCACGCGTTTTGCGGCGGGATGTTGCGTGGATTCCTCGCGCAGGCGCGCGGCCATGAAGCGGTCGCGCTCGCCGATCAGTGCTTCGTACAGGGGTTTCGATTCGCGCGCGAATTCACCAAACGCGCCTTCCAGGATGTCGCCCTGTTTCAGCTTCTCGATTTCGGCTTCGTCGATGTCCTCGCGCGACAACACGCTGGCGATCAGGCTGCCGATGATGCCCATGCGGTCGCGGAAGCGCACGCCGCGGTAGGCGTGATTGAGCGTGATGCCGATCTCGCGATCCACCAGCCACAAGGGCAGCCCGCACGCGTCGGCGGCGGCCATCGCCGCCTTCATTTCGGCGCCTGGCTCGATGCCGTACTGCTCGGCAATGCGTTGCTGGAACGACGACAGCGCCAGCGACGCGAACACCATCCCGGCCTTGCCGGTGCGGATGACCTGGAACAGGTCCATCTTCGAAAACCCTTCGGGATCGCGCATGCCGCGCGCGCGCGACTCGCACAGTTCGATGGCGATGGCGTCGAAGGGTTCGCGTTCGATCAGCGCGTTGACCGCGTCCACCGAAGTGCGCGACACGTGCGCGGTGCCCAGCAACACGTACTCAATGCCGTCGCGCTCGACGCGCGCGAGCGGTTGGTCGTGCAGGGGGTCGCTTGCTGCGTCGGCGGCCAACGCCGGCGTGGTCGAATCGTTCAAGGCACAGCCCTAGTCTCGAAAACGTTTGGTCAGATCGCCATACGCGTCGATGCGGCGATCGCGCAGGAAGGGCCAGATGCGCCGCACCGCTTCGCTGCGCGCCATGTCGATGTCGGCGATCAGCAATTCGCGGCCGTCGTCATTGGCTTTCGCGAGGATTTCGCCCTGCGGCCCGGTGACGAAACTCGATCCCCAGAATTGCGCGCCGCGGCCTTCGCCGGGTGCGGGTTCGAAACCGACGCGGTTGCAGGCGAGCACCGGCACGCCGTTTGCGACCGCGTGCCCGCGCTGCACGGTGATCCACGCTTCGCGCTGGCGGTCTTTTTCATCCTGCGGGTCGGCTGGGTCCCAGCCGATCGCGGTCGGGTACAACAGCAGTTCGGCACCGGCCAGCGCCATCAAGCGCGCGGCCTCGGGATACCACTGGTCCCAGCACACCAGCACGCCGAGTTTTCCGACCGACGTATCGATAGGATGGAAGCCGAGGTCGCCAGGTGTGAAGTAGAACTTTTCGTAGTACGCCGGATCGTCCGGAATGTGCATCTTGCGGTACTTGCCCGCGATCTCCCCGGAGCGATCGAACACCACCGCGGTGTTGTGGTACAGCCCGGCCGTGCGGCGCTCGAACAGCGAGGCGACCACGACCAGCTTCAGCTCGGCGGCCAGCTTGCCGATGCGTTCGGTGGACGGGCCTGGAATAGATTCGGCGCGATCGAATTCCTCCACGGATTCGTGCTGGCAGAAATACGGGCCGTTGTGGATTTCCTGCAGCAGCACCAGTTGCACGCCGGCTTTCGCGGCCTCGCGCATGCCCAGCTCGATCGCGTCGAGGTTGGCGTTGACGCTGCCGCGATCGCGCTCCTGCAGAAGGGCGACTTTGAGGGTTTTGGATGTCATGGGCTGGAGTCTAGCTGTGCACAACAAGCCTCGTCATTCGGGGCCGCTCGCAGCTTGATCGCGAACGGAACCCGACTGCGTGGGCAGGAAGCCGGCGCGAACATCGGCGAAGCCGATGGCCTGAAAGGCGAGCCGCATGGATGCGGCGAGTTTACGCAGCGACTGTGAAACGCAAAGACACTGGGTTCCGGATCGCCGCTGCGCGGCATCCGGAATGACGAAGTGGGGTTGCGCGGGTTACCCAATCACGCCGGCCGGGAGCTGCATCGTCATGCAATGCAGGCTGCCGTTCTGCCAGATCAGCGGCCGGCAGGGAATCTGGATGACTTCGCGGCCGGGATGCGCGAGCGCGATCGTTTGCGCGGCGGCGTCATCGACGATGTCGCCGTAGGCCGGAACCAGCACTGCACCATTGACGATCAGGTAATTCGCGTACGACGCCGCGAGGCGGCGGCCTTCATCCATGATCGGTTGAGGCCAGGGCAGGGGAAACAAGCGGTAGGCGCCGCCGTCCAGTGTGCGCAGCGATTCCAGTTCGCGGCGCATGGCGCCGAGTTCCGTGTAATGCGGATCGTCCGGATCGCTGCAGGCCTGGAACACGATCGTGTCGTCCGGCGCGAAGCGGGCGAGGGTGTCGATATGCGCGTCGGTGTCGTCGCCTTGCAGATAGCCGTGGTCCAGCCACAGGACGCGTTGCGCCGACAGCGCATTGCGCAACGTGGGTTCGATCAATTCGCGCGGCTGATCGGGATGACGTTGCTGCAGGCACTTCCAGGTGGTGAGAATCGTGCCGCGCCCATCGGATTCGATCGCGCCGCCTTCCAGCGCCCAGTCGACGCGCTGGTGTTGCGCGTCGCGCCGGAACACGCCGCGTTCGATCAGGCCGGCGGCCAGCGCGTCGTCCTGCGACGCCTCGAACTTGCCGCCCCAGCCGGTAAAGCGGAAGTCGACCAGCACGAACCGGCCATTGTCATCTCGAAGCGTGATCGGGCCGGAGTCGCGCAGCCAGGTGTCGTCGTAGGGAATTTCGACGAAGCGAACGCGGGACAGATCGGCACCGGCATCGCGCAGGCATTCGGCGGCGTGCGCGCCAATCTCGGCATCCGGCGTGCAGACGATCGCGGGTTCGAAACGCGAGATCGCGGCGGTCAGCGTAGCGCACGTACTTTCGACGGAATCGAGCCGCGCCGCCCAGTCGGTGCCGGCATGCGGCCACGCGAGCAATATCGCGGACTGCGGCTCCCACTCGGCTGGCAGTCGCAATTCGAAGGGCGTCATGATCTATGGACCTTCGGGGTTTCCGTCATTCCGGCGCAGGCCGGACTGTGGAGGCAGGATGCCGAAACGAACAACGGCGAGGCCGTTGGCCTGAAAGGCGCACGGCAGGAGCCGCGCGTAATCCAGTGAGTGCAAAACACGGATTCCGGCGAAAGCCGGGATGACGACAAACTACCGTTCCATTCGGAGCGGCTTTTGTGAAAAGTCAGGGCAGGGATGCCCGTTCTGGCGGTCGAGGCCGCGCGGCAAACGTACTTGCTGGATCGTTCGCTGGGGCCGCGATCAAGGGACGATCGCACTATAAAGCGTGTGGGCCGGGCGTCCGCAGCACCGAATGGATTACGTGGCTGTATTCGAAATACACGATGTACTTCGAATATTCCCAGCGGTGAATCGGCGGCTGGTGTTTGGAACTGCCGCCACGGGTTGCCAGCACCTTCA
>Ga0207707_10003101_pt1 | contig 14751 bp, 14 predicted proteins | sample KBSC83BmetaG_FD_184336 | JGI IMG/M metagenome (GOLD analysis project Ga0207707, IMG submission 184336) | Corn rhizosphere microbial communities from Kellogg Biological Station, Michigan, USA - KBS C8-3B metaG (SPAdes) (version 2) | ecosystem: Host-associated > Plants > Roots > Rhizosphere ...
ATAAGCAGCAGGAAGGGCAGAGCGTTGATCAGCACCAGCCAACCCCAGCCGCTCGCCGCGGGCTCGAGATTGATCTTGGTGTCGGTGTCTTTGGCGGCGGCATAGATCTGGTCGCGGGTCGAATCACTGGCGTCCAGCTTGGCCGAGATCTTTTCGCCCGACTTAGTCGTTAGCTCAAGAACGTCCTGCTTGATGGTCGCCTCGGTCACATCCTTGTTTTTGATCCGCGTGATACCTTGATCAAACGAGACCTCGGTGGGATTTTTGGTTTGCTTGGTCTGCAGATACCAAACCAGGACCAATGCCACCGAAATGATCATCAGCCACAGCGAAACTTGTTTTGCTTTAGAACTCAAAATTTAATTAGCCTCCAGATACTCTGACAACCCAAGGTCCGTAATGCGATATGATGAAAGTTTCACATCGTCAGTTGTTCAGAATACATCCGCAAAGGGCCCAAAACGGACGCCAACCTTTGATTCTAGTTGTCGGCACCCCTTTTTTCAACCAAATTCTTGCCAAAGCAGAGACGGCCGCCCTGTTTAAAAGCGGAATCGCCGCCCGGTAACTCCACCGTTTTGCCGCTCTTACGGCTATGGATTAGACGCTCGATCGCCTCGATATGTTTCAGCTCGATGCCGCGTAGATCGCCGCGATTGGCGGCCAGCCAGCCGCGGAGCAGCGGTTTAAGCTCAGCGGGCGGCAGAGGCAGCAGATCGACCGTCGTTAGAGGCTCGGGCGAGACGTGCTGGTCTGCCGGCAACTCGGAGCGGAGGAGTCGGGCCGTTTCGGCTAACCGCTCGACGATCTTTGGGTTGAAATCTTTGAGCAGCGGGATGAGAATTTTCCGGAGACGGACGCGGGTAAATGCCTCGTCTTCATTCATTGTGTCCGAACGATAGCGGACGCCAAGTTCGTGACAATAGCCTTCGGTATCGGCGCGACGTGCCCATGTCAGCAGCGGTCTGACGAGAGCGACATCCGGTTCGGCTGCGGTGAGACGACGGATCGGGCTGATGGCCGAGAGGCCCTGAAGGCCGCTGCCGCGGATCAGATTTAGCAGAAAAGTCTCGGCCTGGTCGTCGACCGTGTGTGCCGTCAGGACGGCGGTCGCTTTGAGATTCGCGGCCGTTTGTTGAAGAAAGTCGTACCGTTCGACACGAGCTTTCTGTTCGACGTTGGTCTTTATCGAAAGAGCTGAGCGGCCAACGGCAAGCTCGAGCTTTCTTTCGGATGTAAGCTCGCGGACGAACGTTTCATCAGCGTCGCTCTCATCCCCGCGAAGGCGATGATTGAAATGTGCCGCGACGATACGGATCTCGACCTTTTTTGCTTTTTTTAATTCATCTAGGGCAAGCATCAAGCTGACCGAATCGGCACCGCCCGAGACCGCGACGACGATAGTATTGTCGTCAGACGGCAATCCGAGCCGCCGCCATTCCGTAATAAGCTCGCGTTCGAATCTGCGCATGTCTCAGGAGTATTAGGACAGTTGCAAGTTTTCAGTTATCAGTTTCCAGTTATGGCTTGCCGGGGTTTGATGACGCGCCGCGCTTGATCATCATTGTCAGACGGGAGATGCAGACGAGCTTGCCGCGTTCGTCCGTTATCTCGATGCCCCAGACCGCCATCGAGCGGCCGGGATAGATCGGTTTTGCCTCGACTTTAAGAACACCCTTACTCACAGCACGAAGATGATTGGCGTTGATCTCGACACCTACAGGCGACACCTGTGTCAGGTCCTGACCGGCGACAACGCCGATCGACGCGGCCGTCTCGGCCAAGAATAGCGAGACGCCACCATTCATTATGCCTAAATACTGATGCACCTTTGGCGTGACGGGCATGGTCAGAATAACGTGATCGCCCTCGGCTTTTTCGACCTTGACGCCGAGAAACTGTAGCAGCTCGTTCTCAGCCGTGGCTTTTAACATTTCGCTTTGGTCCATCTTATTTCTTATTTCTTTGCGAGATATTTCCGAGCCGCCTTGATCGCAGATCGAACACGCCGTGACGCGGTGCCGCCGATGATATCTTTTGCAGATAAAGCGCTATTTAGATCTAGAACGTCAAAAACATCCCGATCGATCTTTTTCGAAAACTGCTGAAGGTCGGCGAGGCTAAGTTTGTTGAGCTCGCGGTTATTCTCGATCGCAAAGAGCACGGCACGTCCGACAGTGTCGTGGGCTTCGCGAAACGGAACGCCTTTCTTGACGAGATAGTCGGCGAGTTCGGTCGCGTTGAGATAACCTTTGGCGGCTGCCTGGCGCGTTCGCGACTCGTTGACGCGTAGATTGTCGAGAACTATCGCGGCGGTTCGCAGGCAGATGTCGACCGTGTCGGCTGTGTCGAAAACCGCCTCTTTGTCCTCCTGCAGGTCCTTGTTGTAGGCGAGCGGCAGGCCTTTCAATGTCGCTAGCAATGCGGCATTGTGCCCGAAAACGCGGCCGGCCTTTCCGCGGATCAATTCGAGTGCATCAGGATTTTTCTTTTGCGGCATCAGGCTCGAACCTGAGGAGACCGCATCGCTCAACTCAACAAACCCGAATTCCGTCGAGCAGTAAAGAATGAGGTCCTCGGCGAGGCGCGAGAGATGAACCATTATTAATGAACCGCAGCTTGCGAATTCTACACAGAAGTCACGGTCCGAAACTCCGTCGAGACTGTTTTTCGAAACGGAGCCAAAGCCAAGCTGCTTTGCGACTTTCTCGCGGTCAATGGCAAAGCCCGTTCCGGCAAGCGCCCCTGAGCCGAGCGGCATGACATTGATCCGCTTTCGCGCGTCGGAAAGACGCTCGCGGTCGCGGGCAAGCATCTCGAAATACGCGAGACACCAATGGGCCCAGAGGATGGGCTGCGCCCTTTGCAGATGCGTGTAGCCGGGCATGACGGCATCGGCGTGTCGCTCCGCAGCGTTGAGAATGGCTCGTTGCGCATCTTTCAACGAAACATCGATCGCGTCAACGCGGTCGCGGAGCCAGAGGCGAAATGCGGTCGCGACCTGGTCGTTGCGGCTGCGGCCGGTGTGCAGTTTTTTGCCGGTGTCGCCGACAGAATCGACCAGCCGCCCCTCGATGAAGGAATGCACGTCCTCGGCGTCGTTGTCGTCGAAAAACGAGCTAGATGCAGCGGCTTCTTTTACGAGCTTTTTGAGGCCGCGCTCGATCTTTGTGAATTCGGCATTGGATAGAACGCCGGCGTCGCGGATCGCCTCGGCATGCGCAAGGCTTGCACGAATGTCGGCGTCAAAAAGACGAATGTCGAAATCGAACGAACGGTTAAATTCGACAAATGTTTTGTCGGGCTCGCCCTTAAAACGGCCGCCCCAGAGATTTTTTGCCATTGATCAGATCCAGCGGCGACGCCGAGCATAAATGGTCGCCGCAATTGTGAAAATTATCATTGCGGCGACGGTTATCCAAAAGCCGAGCGGGTTGTCGTAAAACTCATTCTTAAAATTCATGCCCAGGAGACTCGCGACGACGCCGAGCGTGCCCATCACCAGCGTCAAAAACGTCAACCGCTGAATAAAGACGTTTGTAAGCTGGGAGGACTTCGTCGCGTAGAGATCGAACGCTCCGAGCACTGCTTCACGCGCGGCGTCGACAGCGTCGATCGCATTTTCGAAATGCGACTCGACCGTTTTGTAAAGCTCGCGGGTGTCTTCCTCGGTGATCTGCTGAAAGTCCGGGCGGATAAAGCTATAGATCAGCTCGCGCTGCGGGATCAGCCAGCGGCGGAGCTTTGAGACGTCACGGCGAAGTTCGATCATATAGGCAATGAATTCGTCAGCGTCGACGTCCTTCTTGAGTGTCTTGCCATAAAGCTTATCGACCCGGCGTTCGATCGCATCGACGCCGTGAAAATAGGAAACAAGATGGAGGTCGAGCAGCGTGGCGACGAAACTCTCTGAGGATAGTTGCCCGAACACCGATTCGCCGCGTTCGCGTCGTCGCAGGTCGACAAAAAAATCGACCTCGTCGTCATGTATCGTGACGACAAAGTTTCGGCCGACGAGAAAATCGATCGGAAATTTTAGCGGACTCTCGTCGATGTGGAGCATTACGGAATTGACGCTGAAATGAAAGAACTCGTCAAATTTGACGAGCATCGGGTGGGACGTGCCTTCGAGAATGAGCTTGATCGGCGGATGCTCGATGCCGACTTGCGCGGCGGCGCGCGTGATAAGCTCGGCGTCACGCTTTAGTACGGTTACCCAGAGGAGCTTTGTCTCGTCAAGCGACGCGATGTCAAACTCGGTCAACTCCACGTCGGCGTCCGAGCCGGAAGCGTCGTAAAGATAGGCCCTAATGTTAGCGCTTGGTCCGTCGTCCATCGCGGTAGGTCGATTATACCGATAAAAGATGGGCCGCGCAGTTTAACCGGTGAGCAAACCGTAGATCTGGAGCCCGAGCATAGTGACCACGGCGGCGCTAATGAGCGCAAAAGTGGTCCATCCGAAAATGTTTGTGGTGAGGGAATTTTTTAAGCTGCTCATTAGCCGTTCATCATTTATCAGCACCAGGATGAAGACGAGGATGATGGGCAGAAGCACGCCGTTGAGCACTTGAATTCCGACCAGCAAGGGAAAGATAGGAATGTCTGGAACCAGAGCTGCAGCGGCACCGATCGCGATGAATGCCGTGAACAACCCAAAGAAAACGCGGCCGCGGCGGTAGTCGAGATTGACACCTTTTGGGATGCCGAAGGCCTCGCTGATGGCGTACGACGTTGCAAGCGGCAGTACGCCACCGGCGAGTAGCGACGCCCCCAACAGGCCGATCGCGAAAAGCAACATCGCCGAGCTGCCCGCAACCGGTTGCAAAGCCTTGGCTGCATCGGCGGCAGATTCGATGTCATGCTGGCCGGCGACGTAGAGCGTCGCAGCTGTAGCGATGATCATCGAGACCGACATCAGGTTTGAAAATATCGAGCCAAAATATGCATCGAGCCGCTCGGGGCCGTAACGTCGCCGCGAAGCGCCGCGTTCGACGATCGAGCTCTGCTGAAAGACCTGGATGTACGGCGTCATCGTCGTGCCGAGCAGGCCGACGACGATAAAGATGAAATCGCGATCAAGGCTGACGGAAGGAATAACTGTTCCACGTAAGACCTCGTGCCAATCGGGTTTGGCGAGAATTGCGGCGACCGGGTAGGCAAAAAAGACGAGTGTCATCAAGAGAAATACCTTTTCGACGCGCGCGTATGAGCCGAAAATCACGAGATACCACAGGATCGCCGCGACCAGCGGAACTGAAATAAATCTGCTGACGCCAAGGAGCTCGGTCGCGGCCCCGATGCCGACAAACTCGCTGATCGTGACGCCGCCGTTAGCGACCACGATGATGCCGACGGCAAAAAGCGTCCATCCGAGGCCGAATTTTTCGCGAATGAGATCGAGCAGGCCGCGTCCTGTAGCGGCGCCGAGCCGCGAGCACATTTCTTGCACGACAGCGTATCCGACGGTCAGGACTACCATCACCCAGATGAGCTGATAACCATATTTGGCCCCGGCGGAGCTGTATGTCGCGACGCCGCCCGCGTCGTTGCCGGCCGACGTCGCGATCAGGCCCGGACCCAGGATCAAGAGCCATTTCCAGATACCGCGGGGCGGCAGCCGCAGGCCGCGAAGATAGATGCTCCGGCCACGGATGTTTAACCTCACCCCGGTTCGTATGGGTTTGGGCGCTTCGACAAGTCCGGCCGCGCCGACCTCTTCGATCGGTTCGAGGCCCTCAGCGATCTCGGGTCGTGGTCTCATGAGTAGATCTTTAGCCGCTGGACACTGCTCGTCGGCGGCAGCAGTTTTGGCAAGGCCGCCTCCATCGTCATTGCTCCGAGTAGCCGCCCCGCCGTGTTAACAACAGCCATTGCCGGCAATTGACCCCCCACTATTCGATAAGCCGCCCGCCCGGCATCGTCATACGGCGACAGGGTTTGCAGGTAGGGATTCATGAGCTCCTCAAGACTTTTTGACTCGTCGGCGGCGAGCAGATCACGCAGCATTATTGTTCCGCGCAAGCTTCGGTCTTCTTCGTTGTCGATAACAAAAACGAGTGATGTGAAATGGACATCTTCGAGCAGGTTTTCCGCAGCTTGCTTAGCCGCCGCTCGATCAAGATCCCGCGGTAGAGCGATAACGTCATTGGTCATCGCTCCGCCGACCGAATCTTCTGAATATTGAAGCAGCTCGATGATACGGTCTCGACAACGCGCCGGCATTTTGCTGAGATAGCGGCGCATTGTCCGAAGCTCGAGCCTGCCCGTAAGATCGGTGGCAAGATCGGGTGTCATCAGGCAAAGCAGGTTGATCGCCTCGGCCTCGTCGAGTTCTTCAATGATCTGTATTTGGCGCTCGATGCTCGTGTCTTCGAGCACGTCGGCCGCCTTTTCGTCGGGCAAAAGCTTTAGAAGCTCGGCAGCGTGAAGATACGGAATATAGTCCGAAAGCAGGGCGATCTCGCCCGCCGGCAAGTGCTTGATCCGCATTCGATATCCGGCACCGTTTCTAACGGCGTCGGGGTCGCCGCGTAGGAATTCGACGTATTTCCAGTCGAACACCGACGTATGATCGATCGCCGGCCAATTTACGCGAAATATGCGCCGGACAACGGCGGCAAATCCAGCGTCGGTCGCCTTGACGCGAAGCTCTCCGTCATTGGCGCTGAGCAACACATCGCAAACCCGCGTCGTGCGCCGCCCGAGCAGATCTAGAATTAGCGAGTCGAGAATGTCTCGTTTTAGAAGTACTTCCTTCTCGTCATTCGCGGCCTCCCCGGCGTTGAGGTCGTTTACCCGGATCGTGCTCGCTTTTATATCGAGGTCGGTAACGAGGTCCCACGAAACGCGACGCTTGTGACTATTTCGACCAAAATAGATGTGTGTGACGGGCGGATAATCGTCGTCGAGCAAGGCGATGGCAAGATCGGAGACGGGCGCGTGGCGGCCTTGTTCGTCGCGTACGGCGAAGCGCAAGACCTCTGTCAACATTACCATATTTGCCACCCCTGCTCGATTAGCTATAGTTTTAATCTAACCGATAAACTTTTGAAGGAAAAGAGTTTTCTTAAATGACCGATAAGATCAAGAAAGTAGTGCTGGCTTACTCCGGTGGCCTCGACACAAGCGCGATGCTGCTGTGGCTAAAGGAAACTTACGACTGCGAGGTCGTTTGCTATTGCGCCGATGTAGGCCAGGCGGAAGAGCTGTCCGGATTGCCGGAAAAGGCGAAGGCGACCGGCGCGTCTAAGCTGTATATCGAAGACCTGCGGGAAGAATTTGTAAAAGATTTTGTCTGGACGGCCGTTAAGGCAAACGCGCTTTATGAAGGCGTTTATCTGCTCGGCACGTCGCTCGCCCGACCGGTAATCGCAAAAAAGCAGATCGAGATCGCCCGTCAAGAGGGCGCAGATGCCGTTGCGCATGGCGCGACCGGCAAGGGTAACGACCAGGTGCGGTTTGAGCTGACGTACTACGCGCTGCAGCCGGATATCAAGGTGATCGCGCCGTGGCGCGAATGGGAATTTAAGGGGCGAGCCGATCTTATTGCTTACTGTGCCAAGCACGACATTCCCGTCAAGGCCACCGCGGCGAAGCCATACTCGATGGACCGCAACCTGATGCATATTTCGTATGAAGGCGGCATTCTCGAAGATCCGTGGAACGCCCCGCCGGAAGACATATTTATACTGACAAAATCCCCGCAGGCCGCGCCCGATAAACCACTTGAGGTCACACTCACTTTCGAGAAAGGCGAGCCGGTTGCGATCGACGGCGAGAAGTACGGCGCGGTCGACATGCTGTCCAAATTAAATTTCCTCGGCGGAGAGAATGGCATCGGTCGCGTCGATCTGGTCGAAAACCGCTTTGTCGGGATGAAATCGCGCGGCATATACGAGACACCTGGTGTAACGATCCTGCAAACGGCGCATCGAGCGCTCGAGTCAATAACGATGGACCGCGAAGTGATGCGTCTGCGTGACAGCCTCGGGACAAAATTTGCCGAGTCGGTCTACTACGGATTCTGGTTCGCGCCGGAGTTTGAAATACTGCGTTCGCTGATAGATCAGACGCAGGAGACCGTCTCCGGAGACGTGCGGCTAACATTGTACAAGGGCAACGTCACCGTCACCGGCCGCAAGTCGCCGTATTCACTCTACAAAGAGCGCGTCGTCACTTTCGAGGACGACGCCGGTGCATACGACCAACACGACGCCGAAGGATTTATCAAGCTGCAGGCTCTGAGGCTCAGACTGCGGAAAATGGAGTAGAAATGAACTGTATAGCTTGCGGCAGCAGTGCAATGGTTAGCGGGTCGTTGGTCGATATTTCGAACGGCGGGGAGACTGGTTTCGAGATCGATGACGTCTCGATCTGGAAGACTATGCTCGGAATTGGCACTCGCAAAAAAATTCGTGCGTATGGCTGTGTCCACTGCCAGCATCTGCAGCTCGCTGTTGAATTTACCGAAGAGGAGGTGCAGCGTTATCGGCAATTCGAAGGCGAACAGCCAAATGTACTTGAACGAATAAACACTGAACTTTGAGTTTTGCGTTGAATACAAACATTCTAATTTTTTAAGGGAAGGAGATAGTAAAGATATGCCAGGAACAGTAAAATTACACCGCGTTTTTACATCAAGAGCAGAGAGAGTTTATAAAGCATTCATCGACCCGGCGGCGATGTGCAAGTGGCTGCCGCCAAATGGATTCACCGGTACGGTCCACGAGATGGACGCCCGCGTTGGCGGCTCGTACAAAATGTCGTTCACGAATATGACAACGGGTAACGCGTATTCGTTTGGCGGAGAGTTTCTTGAACTTGTACCGAATGAGCGATTGCGTTACACCGATAAATTTGACGACCCGAACATGCCGGGCGAAATGGTCACGACGGTCGATATCAAAGCCTTGTCGGTCGGCGTCGAGATCAACATCGTTCAGGAAGGCATTCCTGATATGATCCCGGTCGAGATGTGTTATCTCGGCTGGCAGGAATCGCTGGCGTTGCTAAAGATGCTGGTTGAGCCGGAAATTCCGAAACCCTGATCATGCAAAAGGCTTATTTCTTGAGTTTTCGTGATTTTTCATTATAATTCTTGAATATGAGCGAAACTGCCACATTATCGACCATCATCGATGCGCGAGTGAAGGACGCCATTACGAGCTTTTGTAAGCGCCGTGGAATAAAGCTGCGTTATCTGATCGAGCAGGCGCTCATTGAACAACTCGAAGACGAGATCGATCTTGAGACCTATCGTGCGAGACGCGACGAAGAGACCTTTTCCCTGGAGGAGGTCCTGGCTGACATCGAGAAAAAGAAGCGATGACGGCGTATCAGGTTGAGTTTGTAAGGAGCGCGAGAAAGGAGTTCGAGCGTCTTCCCGCCAAGCTACGTGTAAGGGTCGTCGAAGCTCTTAATATCCTCTCGCAAAATCCTCACAGCGAATTTCTTCGCGTTAAAAAGCTGAAAGGGGCCGAAGAGCTCTATCGAATACGTATCGGCGACCATCGTCTCGTATATGAGGTGCGAGACGAGCGTCTGGTCGTGATCGTTGTCAAGATAGGCCACCGACCTGACGTTTATCGTAGATAACTGATCTCAGCACTTAGCTGCGAGGATCACTCTCCCCGGGAACGAACCGACGGTCATTGTGTTTTTGAGTCCGGCGCGTGCGGCGATCCCGGTGAGTTCGGTCGGGGTGAAACCTTTGGTGATGGATAAAAGTCCATCGTGGCGGACCAATTCGCTGATCCTGAAGACGCGGCAAAAGACCTTATACCAAAAATACGAATTTTTGTTTCGATGAAGGTCTATGACGAATATGCCGCGGCGCGAGACGCGTTTCATTTCTCTGAGGATCGCGACAACACCCTCGTCGGTGAAATGATGGGTGAAAAGCGAGCAGATCGAGTAGTCAAATGTGCCGTCGTCAAACGGCAGCTGCATCGCATTGCCTTGCGCAGATCGGATCTCGGAAAGCTCGTGGCCCTCGGCAGCGATCGAGTCGGCCGAGAGCGGGTTGAGATCGAGCCCGACAAGCTGTGCCTTTCGTTTTGTATTTCGCGCGAAAAGTGCGATCTCTTTTAGTATTTCGCCTGAGCCGGCACCGACATCGAGGACGCTGAACTCAGACGCGTTTGATCCGCCGATCTGTTTCAGCAGAGACTTTCGAAGCGCCCAGCGGTCACCGATCCATCGGTTGATAAAGCGTATCTCGCGAAGAAAAGTTTTGTACTCGTCCTCGGTATAATCGCCAGTGTCGATGCGCTCGGGCTCAAGGCTGCGGGTTTCAAACACAACCAGAAGACTATCAGATTTCAAAAAGAAAAAACCGCCTTCGATAAACTGACGGCGGTTTGCGAGTTTGAGCTGCGGATCAGTATCAGCCCAGGAAATTGCGAAACTTCGAAGGTCCGGTCTGATAGCCGGGAAAGATCTTGTCGAGATCTTTATCGCCGAGGTGCTTCGCAGCGGCCTCGGCAAATATGTCGCGGAAATCGGTCGTCAGCGCGAGGTCTCGTCCTTCATTCAACTGGTCGTTTTTGAGGCCTTTGAAATCGCCATAAACCTTGCCGCCCTTTACTGAGTTTCCGAGAGCAAACATCATATTGGCGTGGCCGTGGTCGGTGCCGCGCGAGCCATTTTCGCGGGCGGTGCGGCCAAATTCGCTCATCGTAATGACGATGACGTCGTCCATTCGTTTGCCGAGATCGGTAGCGAATGCGGCAAGCGCCTGACCGTAGGTGCGAAGGTAATTCGACAGTTGCCCGCGTGCATTGCCTTCGTTAATGTGCGTGTCCCAGCGAACGTCGTTGCCTGTGTCAGTGAACGCGACCTCGAGGCCGACGCCGGCCTTGATGAGCTGCGCGATCTGCGTCATTGAGCGGCCAAAATCGGTGTTTGGATAAACGGCCCCGTTCTCGGGTTTGTATTGCGCGGGATTTGCTGCCTTGAGGAAATTGACCGCTTCGAATGTCTCTTTGCCGGTCTCGCCGAGGTTGTCCTTTGCATTTTCCTGCCAGGCGGCCTCAAAACCGCCTTGGATCGATTGCGTGTAGGCGCCGGCCTTGATCGAAAAGTCGGCTAGATTTGACATTGCGATCGCCGGGGATTTGCCATAGAGCGAACGTGGCAATTGCTGTGTCATCGAGACGGCACGGAACGGCGAATCGTTTCCGGTCTTGGCGTCCTGAAGCACGCGGTTGAGCCAGCCGTCGCTCGTGCCCTTGTTACCCGGCGTGCCCGATTCCATATAGTCCTGAGCGTCGAAATGGGAACGCGTGTTGTCGGGCGAACCGACCGCGTCTATGATCGCGAGCTGTTTAGACTGGAAAAATGGCACAAGCGGCTGCAGCGACGGGTGAAATCCGAAATGACCGTCGAGGTCGAGCACGCCGTCGGCCTTGCCGGGCTCGGGTACGGCGATGGTCGGCCGCAGCTTGTAGTACTCGCCGTCGCCGTGCGGCACGACCACGTTAAGGCCGTCGACCGCACCGCGCTGGAAAACCGTGACCAGCACCTTTTTCTTGCCGTAGGTCTTTGCGGCGGTCTGCGCCGATGCAAATTGGTGCAAAAAGTCGGGCGCGGCGGCCATCAGGCCAAAACTCGCAAATCCGATACCTGTTGTCTTTAAGAAAAACCGTCTGTCCATAATGCGTTGCTCCGGAAAGCTTTTTGAGGAGCCGAAAGTTTAGACGCGTCAAACCGCGAAATGGTCAATCTTTTTGCTGGCGCGTTTTCAGCCGCAGCTTGTTCTGAGTGTCATTATCCGCTTTTTTGGCCGGCAAATCACGGCTTTTTGGATTAATTCGGCGGTCGGCTGTATGCTAACCGGCAGTGATGCGCGAGCGATTGGTAGAGCTAATTATCGGACGTCTCAAGGCCGACAAGAACAAGATCGCGGCCAATTTTGCAGCCGAAAAGGGCGTCAGCACAAGGTTTACGAGCATCGATGACCTGCTGCCCGCGGTGATCGCCTCGAAATTTGCCAATGCATTTCCGCCGCTCGGCTCGATGCGCCTGTTGGACAGCTTTCGCGAGAAAAAATACACCTCAAAATCGCTCGACAGCTTTGACCCGCTGATCGCGGGTATTACTTTTGCGTTTCAGGACGAGCGGGTTGTCCAACTAGTTGCCGAGATCACAGGCATCGATGACGCAGTCGGCGACCCGCACCTCTACGCGGGCGGCATAAGCGCGATGACACGCGGGCATTTCTTGAATCCGCATCTCGACAACTCGCACGATGGGGAACAAAAGAATTACCGCGTGCTCAATCTGCTCTACTATGTATCACCGGATTGGAAGCCCGAGAACGGCGGCAATCTCGAACTGTGGGACGAGGATGTAACAACGCCGATCGAGATACCAAGCCTGTTTAACCGCCTGGTGCTGATGGCGACGAACGACAAGTCGTATCACTCGGTCAACGAGGTCAAAGCGGACGGCATTCGCTATTGCATCTCAAATTACTACTTCTCTCCGCACTCGCCAAATGGATACGAGACGAGCCATGTGACCTATTTTCAGGCCCGCCCCGAACAAAAATTTCGCCGGCTCGTTACTAGACTCGACAGCGATCTGCGCACGGCCGTGCGCAAGATAAAGAAGAGCGGCTTTGGGAAAAAGGACGTGTACAACGGGCCGGTCAAATAGATCGGCGGGAAATATTTTCGGAATAGATGAAAGGTGATAGATAAAAGATGAGAGACCTATCATCTATCCACTATCATCTGTCATCTATTCCGAAAGTTAATTGATCAGGATCTCGTCGACGAATATCCAGGCGTCGCCGCCGGCTCCGGGGTGCCATGATGGAATCTTGCCAAGATTGTAAGCGTGGACGCGGATGTAGCGCGCATGGGTTGGCGGAATGTCGCGGGCGAAGTCGCGCTTGACGGGATCCATATCCGTCACGGGCACGTCGGTTTTTATATCGACGACGCGGCGGAAATTGACGCCGTCGTCGGACACCTCGAACTGTACAAATGTCGGCATCCATATCCACGAACCGGCGACCTGCAGGAAGCCCGCGCCGAGGCTGTGAAGATCGATTTCCTTTTGCAGATCGACCGTCGCGATAAAATCCTGTCCCTGATAGCCCTGCCATTCGCCGGACGCAAATGTAGTCGTCCCGCGAATGCCGTCGATCAGGCCTTCATCTCCACCGCCGGTGTATTGGTTGCTGTATTTTGAGGCGATCTTGACGGTCCAGTTGTTTGGAATAAGACGGTAGGTCGCGTCCGTCACTTGACTATTTTTTCCCTTGGGGCTGACTGCGATCGCCTTTACGGTCGTGGTCTTATCGATCGATATCGGTGAGGAATAAAGAATCGACTGCTGATTTGGTTCGTTGCCATCGAGCGTATAGTAGATCTTGCTCTCAGGCTCGATGTCTTGCATTGAAAGGGTCATCGATTTCTGAAACGTTAGCCGCCCATCACCGATGATCGGGACGGGCACAGACAATCCGGCATCGCCGTTCCAGTTACCCGCGGAGCGGAAAGCGTTGCGCACCGGCTCCGGGGACATATCGAAGTCTAACGTTCCGCCATTCATAATGTCGTTGTGCGTGAACTCCGGATGCGTCAGCAGTTTTCCGTTCAGTCTTACCGAGCGCACATAAGCATTTGAAGGTGTGTTGTTTGGTGCGCGGATCGTAAAGGTCTTTCCGTTTTCGAGGTGATATCGAATTTCTATGAAAAGGGGCGCACCGATGAGGTTCACCGCAAACGGCGGCCACGAATAAAATCCGGTCGCGCTGAGAACGTACCACGCAGACATTTGTCCGCAGTCTTCATTACCAATGAGGCCGTCAGGAGTTGGCTTGTAAAAATCGTTCAGTATCTTTCGCACGTAGAGTTGGGTCTTCCATGGCGAGTCAGTCATATCATAAAGGTACGCGATATGATGTGATGGCTCGTTTCCATGAGCATATTGGCCGATGAGACCTGTGATGTCTGGCTGTTCGCGGCCGGTGAGCTTGTCTGAAGTCGTAAATAGCTCGTCGAGTTTCTTTTCGAATCCGGCTTCGCCGCCCTCCAGACGGATCAATGTCTGATAGTCTTCGGGCACAAAGAATGAATAGACCCAGGCGTTGCCTTCCGTGTAATTGAACGTAACCTCATTTGGAGCAAAGGGCGAGACAAAGCCACCATTTCTTCGGGGTCGCATGAATCCGGTCGACGGATCAAATAAGTTTTGAAAAGATTGTGAACGGCTCGAAAATTCTTTCAAATCCGCTCCGAGCTCTTTGAGTTTTAACTGATCAGCCGGATTCTTTGAGTCCATGAACTGTGTCACAAGCGTAAGTGCCATGTATGCAATGCAATCATCGTCGTAGGCGAATTCGAGAGTTTTTGAGACCGAGGCATCGCTGTCTTCGCTGGAGATATAGCCGCGTTTCTTGTAAGCATCGAGGCCGTCGCGATCGAGCATCGCGCTGTGTTTGGCGGCCTCGTAGGCTTTTTCATAATCGAAGCCTTTTATCCCTTTTGCCATCGCATCCGCAATGACCGAGACGGCGTGATAGCCGATCATGCAGTCGGTCTCATTGCCCCACAATTCCCACACGGGAAGACGTCCGCCCTGCTCGTAAATGCGAATGAAAGTGTTTATAAAATCGACCGTGCGTTTCTGGTCGATGATCGAAAGAAGCGGATGCTCGGCGCGAAAAGTGTCCCAGAGAGAAAAGACCGTGTATTGGTCAGAACCGCCTGCGTTAGCGGGCGGCCAGTTTCTCGCAGTCCC
>Ga0207707_10003110_pt1 | contig 14733 bp, 9 predicted proteins | sample KBSC83BmetaG_FD_184336 | JGI IMG/M metagenome (GOLD analysis project Ga0207707, IMG submission 184336) | Corn rhizosphere microbial communities from Kellogg Biological Station, Michigan, USA - KBS C8-3B metaG (SPAdes) (version 2) | ecosystem: Host-associated > Plants > Roots > Rhizosphere ...
CGAGCTTCGACGCGCGCGCCGGCGGAACCGCGCCGGTGGAGTCCCAGCGCGGCATCGCCGCGTGGCGGCGCTCCGCGAGCATCGCGCGGAGCGCTGTGGCGGCGATGCGCCGGGCGACGCCGCGCGATCCGTCGAGCGACATCATGACCACCGCGCCCACGCGCTCCGCAGGGAGCATCGCGAGCTCGCTCGAGTATCCGGCGCCTTCGCCGCCCTGCCGGAGCTCGCGCGCGCCGGCCACCGTGTCGGCCACGAGCCCTTGGCCGGCGCTCAGCTTCGCGCGCCCCGCGAAGGCGGCGCTCTCCAGCCGAGCGAGATCGGTGACGGTGGTGTAGAGCGAAAACGCGGGCGATTCGCCGATCGCGACGGCCGGCGCCGCCGTGCGCCGGCCATCGTAGCTCCAGTTGGTGCCGCCGGCGAGGCGCGGCGCGAGCGCGGGCGAGAGCTCGAACGCGCTCTCGCGCATGCCGAGCGGCGCGAGGACGCGCTCCGACATGAACGTGGCGAACGGCTCGTGCACCGCGCGCTCGAGCGCGAGCCCCGCCACCGCGCTGCCGGCGTTCGAGTACTTGGCGCGCGTGCCGGGCGCGAAGACGAGCGCCGTCGCGTTGAGACTCGACACCGTGGAGTCGAGCGACGCGGCGCTCGTGTCGAACACGCTGCCCACGGGCGGCTCGCGAACGAGCCCCGAGCGCTGTGAGATGAGATGCCGGAGCGTGACAGGCGCGCCGAACGCGTTGGAGGGATGGAAGCTCGCGACGTAGCGGGTGACGGGCGCGTCGAGATCGAGGCGATGCTCCCCCGCCAGCTGCGTGACGCCGAGGGCGGTGATGAGCGACGAGAGGGTCGCGGCGCGGTAGACGGTTTCGGCGGTCGCGGAGTCGCGGTGCAGCGAGTCGGTGGTGCCGAAGCCGCGCGCCCAGACGATGCGGTCTCCGTCCACCAGCGCGATGGAGAGCGCGGGGATGGCCTGTTCGCGCATCTCCCGCGCGATGACGCGCTCCAGCAACGTGGCCGTGGGCGCGTACGCGGAGTCGGGTGCGATCGTGGCCGGATGCAGCGCACCGGGCTCGGCCGCCCAGAGGGCGGCTGGCGCGGCGAGCACGGCGACGGCGACGACCGTACGGATGCGGCGACGCGACATGCGGGAGTGTGTCGTCAGCGTCCGCGCGCGAGCGATCGGCGGGGAGCGGGCGCCGATTCGTCGCGCGCGGCGCCTGCCCAGCTTCCGCGCTCGCCGTGTTGCGAGATGATGCGCGCGAGGCGCGTGGCGGCGTTGTTCCAGTTGGTCTCCACCGCCGCCTGCGCGGCGTCGGGATCGCCGCGCGCGATGCTGCTCGCGATCACCTCGTGCTCCTTCACCGACGTGGGGAGCTCGTCGAGGAGCACGCTCACGTAGAGCCGCGTGTAGCGCTCGCACTGCGGCTTGATCGCGCGGTGGAGGGTGAGCAGCCGCGGGCCGACGACGTGATGGACGAACGCCTCGTGAAAGTGCAGGTCGAGCTCGAAGAAGCGGGCGGCGGCTCCGCGGGCGCGCGACTGGGCGGCGAGCTCGCGATTGAGCTCGCGCATGCGCGCCGCGAGCTCCTTGCGGCGGGCGGCGGGGAGGCCGGCGGCGGTGCGCGCCGCGAGCCCCTCGAGGTGGCCGACGATGTGAAAGAGCTCCTGGCCGTCATCCATGGTGAGCGGCGCGACGATGAGGCGGCGTTCGCGTCCGCGTCCCGACGAGGCGACGAACCCTTCCTGCTCGAGGCGGTGGAGCGCGCTGCGGACGGGGGTCCGGCTGAGGCCGAGGCGCTCGGCGATCACGCGTTCGGAGATGCGGGAGCCTGGGGGGAGCTGGCCCCAGACGATGACGCTGCGCAGGTCGTGGTAGGCGCGCGAGACGTTGTCGAGCCGTTCGTCGGCGCTGGCGTGGGCGGGGTGGGCGGCCGCGCGACGGGTCCGCGGGGTGGACGACGGGGCGGATGGGGGTGCGGAGCGCGGCACAGTCGCCAACGATACCCGGCGCGCGAGGGGCGCGCAAGCAGACGGCGGGGCGCGAGGACCGGCGCGGGCTCTTTTTCGGTCTACCGTTGTGGTATACCGAACTGCACTCTATGTTGGTCCGGCAATCGCGCGCCCCTTTTCGTCCGCCTTTCCCCGGGTCTCCGCCTCGTGCCTCCTCGCGACACTCGCCCCGCCGCCTCCGAGCCCGCACGTGCCGCCGTCGCCGACGCGAGCACCGACATCACCGTCCGCCCCCTCACGACGCTCGCCGAGCTCAAGGCGTGCGTCGCGCTGCAGGAGGACGTGTGGGGCACGCAGTACGGCGACGCCGTGCCGGCCTCCCTGCTCCACGTGGTCTCGCACGTCGGCGGCATCGTCGCCGGCGCGTTCGCGCCAGACGGGGAGCTGATCGGCTTCGTCTTCGGGCTCGCCGGCATCAAGAACGGTGAGCTCGTCCACTGGTCGCACGCCCTGGGCGTGCGCGAGTCCGCTCGCAACGCCGGCGTGGGCCGGATGCTCAAGCAGTACCAGCGGGCCGAGCTCGCGCGCCACGGCATCGCCACCATGTACTGGACGTTCGACCCGCTCATGGCGAAGAACGCCCACCTCAATCTCAACCGGCTGGGGGCGCGCGTCGTCGACTACGTCGAGAACATGTACGGCACCACCGGGAGCCCGCTCCACCACGGGCTGGCCACCGACAGGCTGGTCGTCTGCTGGTCCACGGCCGCGGAGAGCGAGCTGCCGGTGTCGGCGGCGCGCACGATCGTCGCGGGGATCGATCACTACCCGGTGCTCACGATCGAGCCGCGGCCGGACGACGTCGCAGGCGATCTCGCGTCGCTCTCGCGCGACGACGGCCCGCCGGTGATCCTCGTGGAGGTGCCGCCCGATCTGCAGCGCGTGACGCCGGCGCGCATGGCGGCGTGGCACGCCGCGCTGCGGGCGAGCTTTCAGGGCGCGTTGCGCGCCGGCTATGCCGTGACGGGACTCTTTCGCGACGCGCTCGCCTCGCGCTCGTTCTACGTGTTCGAGCGCGCCCAGGGGACGCCGCCGTGACCGCGCACGAGGACGTGCCCGCGAGCCCGGCCGCCGGCGCCCCGGCGCTCCGCCGCATGCTCGGCCTCACCGACCTCACGCTCATCGCGATGGGGACGGTGATCGGCTCCGGGATCTTCCTCGTGCCCGCCGTCGTGCTCCGCGAAACGGGCGAGGCCACCGGCCCCGCGCTCGTCGTGTGGGTGGCCGCCGGCCTGCTTTCCCTCCTCGGCGCGCTCACGTACGCCGAGATGGGGGCGATGAAGCCGGAGGCGGGCGGGCTGTACACGTATCTGCGCGATGCGTTCGGGCCGCTCCCCGCGTTTCTCTACGGCTGGACGAGCTTCTTCGTGATCGCGAGCGGCTCGATCGCCACGCTCGCCGTCGCCTTCTCGCTCTATCTCTCGCAGATCGTCGCCATCTCGCCGCTGGCTGCACGCATCATCTCGGTGCTGCTCATCGCGATCATGGCGTTCATCAACGTGCGCGGCACGCGCAAGAGCGCGACGGTGCAGAACTGGACCACCGGGCTGAAGGTCGGCGCGCTGGTGGCGCTGAGCCTCGCGCTCATCGCGTTCGGGCGCGGCGCAGCGGTGCACGTGCCCGCGTGGCCGTCGTCGTTCACCGCGTCGCTGGCCACGGGGATGGGCGCGGCGATGATCGGCGTGCTCTGGGCGTACGAGGGGTGGCAGTACGTCACCTTCTCCGCCGGCGAGACGCGCGATCCACAGCGGATCTTTCCGCGCGCGATCACGCTTGCCACGGCGGCGCTCGTCGCGCTCTACATCCTCGTGAATCTCGGGTACCTCGCCGCGCTCGGCCCCGTGGCGGCGGCGCACTCGGACCACGTCGCCGCGGACGCGGGCTCGGTGGTGCTCGGCCCGGTGGCGGGAAACGTCATCGGCGTTCTCATTCTCGTCTCGATCTTCAGCGCCACGAACGGCCTCTTTCTCACGGCCCCGCGCATGTACTTCTCGATGGCGCGCGACGGCGTGTTCTTCCAGCGACTCGCGGCGATCAGCCCACGGCGCGGCACGCCCGCGTTCGCGATCATCGCGTTGGCGCTCTGGGCCGCCGTGCTGGCGGCCACCGGTACGTTCGAGCAGCTTCTCACATTCGTGGTATTCACCGGGTGGATCTTCTACGCCCTCGGTGCGCTGAGCGTCTTCGTGTATCGCCGTCGCCTGCCGAATGCGCCCCGTCCGTTTCGCGTGCCGGGCTATCCGGTGACGCCCCTGTTGTTCGTGCTCTCCGCCGCGGGGCTCGTGCTCAACACGATGATCACGCAGCCGATGCGCGCGGCCCTGGGAATCGGCGTCGTGCTGCTCGGCACCCCGGCCTTTTTCGCGTGGCGTGCGCGGTCGCGACGTCTCGCCCTGCTCAACGCCACCACTCCCACGACGGTCTAGCATGCGGATTCGGCCATACACCCTGCTGCTCGCCGCCCTCGCGGCAACGACGATCGCGTGCGGAGGCGCATCGCATCCCGCGAGCCAGGCGCCCGCGCCCGACGGGTCGTACGATGTGATCATCGAGAACGGGCGGGTGGTGGACGGTAGCGGCAACGCGTGGTTCTACGGCGATGTCGCGATCAAGGGCGACCGCATCGTGCGCGTCGTGCGGCGCGGCCAGCTCGCGCACGCGCAGGCGCGCCGGCGCCTCGATGCGACGGGGAAGGTCGTCGCGCCGGGCTTCATCGACATTCAGGGGCAGTCGGGGGAGCTCTTCCTGCGCGGTGATGGCCGCGACGTGGGCAAGCTCACGCAGGGCGTCACCACCGAGATCCTCGGCGAGGCGTACACCGCGGCGCCGGTGAGCGATCTCACGCTCGCCGATCTGGCCAGGGATACGGCGACGCTCGCGATGGTGCGCCCGTTCAAGGGCGACCATGGCTTCGACGCGTGGCTGCGCGCGATGCAGGCGCACGGGATCTCGCCCAACGTCGGCTCGTTCGTGGGCGCGAGCACGATTCGCGAGTACGCGATGGGGCTGCACATGGGCGCCGCGCCGGCGGCGCAGATGGACTCGATGCGCGCGGCGATGCGGCGCGGCATGGAGGACGGCGCGTTCGGGCTGGGGAGCGCGCTGATCTACCCGCCGGGGAACTACGCCAGCACCGAAGAGCTCATCGAGATCGCGAAGGCGATGTCACCCTACGGCGGCGTGTACATCACCCACATGCGGTCCGAAGCCGATCAGTATCTCGAGGCGATGGACGAGGCGATCCGCATCGGCAAGGAAGGACACGTGCCGGTCGAGATCTATCACCTCAAGGCGGCGGGAAAGCGGAACTGGGGGAAGGCGGCGCAGGCCGTCGCGAAGATCGACTCGGCGCGCGCGGCGGGGATGGATGTGCAGGCGAACATGTATCCGTACACCGCCGGGGGTACCGGGCTCGCCGCGTGTCTCCCACCGTCGGCGAGCGCGGACGGAAAGCTGTTCGACAACCTCTCGGACCCGGCGAAACGTGCGGCGATCCGCGAGGACATCGCGCACCCGAAGATGTACGCCGAAAGCCTGTGTGAGCTGGCGACGCCGGACGGAGTGCTGCTCACGGCCTTCACGAATGCCGCGAACAAGAAGTGGGCGGGACACCGCCTGTCGGAGGTGATGGCGGCGACGGGGAAGGACTGGCAGGACGCCGTGATGGATCTGCTGCTCACGGAACACCAGGACATCGGCACGATCTACTTCCTGATGAGCGACGAGAACGTGGCGATGCAGTTGAAGCAGCCGTGGATCAAGATCGGCACCGATGCCGACGGCCCGGATCCGGACAGCATGACGGAGTTCACGCATCCGCGGACCTACGGCACTTATCCGCGCATCCTCGGCAGGTACGTGCGGGACGAGCACGTGCTCACGCTGGAGGACGCGATCCGGAAGATGAGCGGCGCGGTCGCGGACCGGCTGCTGATCAAGGATCGCGGGCTGCTGCGCGAGGGGATGTACGCGGACGTGGTGGTGTTCGACCCGGCGACGATCCAGGAGCACAGCACCTACGAGAAGCCGAATCAGGCATCGACCGGAGTCGAGGAGGTATTCGTGAATGGTGTGGAGGTCATCAGGGACGGCCACCACACCGGAGCAAAGCCGGGCCGCGTGGTGCGCGGGCCGGGTTGGCGCGAGAGCGCAGCAGCAGCGAAGTGAACGTACATCATCTACAGGAGCTCGGTATGCGAAACACATTACGTCAGAACCTGCATCGAGCGTTCGTGGTCGCTGAGTGCCTCGCGCTGGCCGTCATGATGATGTTCGTCGTGCCGGCGGCGCACGCGGCGGGCACCACGCCGCGCGGCGCCGCTGCGGCGCCAGCGCGCCGCGCGGCCGCCATCGTGGGCCAGGTGATCGATGCGGGCACGAGGGTCGGCGTGGCCGGCGCCTCGGTGCGCGTGGAAGGCACCGGTCTCGGCGCCGTCACCGACACGGCCGGGCGCTATCGAATCCTCAACGTGAACCCCGGCTCGTTCACGCTGAGCGTTCGCCGCATCGGCTACGTCGCGCAGCGCAAGACCGTCACCGTGCCTGCGGATGGGGAGGTTACCGCGGACTTCGTGCTCACGGGCGCGGCCACGTCGCTCAACGAGGTGATCGTCACCGGCACGGCGGGTGAGCAGGCGCGGCGCGAGATTCCGAACGCCGTGTCGTCGGTGGACGCGTCGAGCGTGCTCTCCAAGTCGCAGGCGCCGGATATGGGCACGCTGCTCAACTCCCGCGCGCCCGGCGTCTCGGTCGTGCCGGGCAGCGGGCGACTCGGCTCTGGCCCGAACATCAACATCCGCGGTGTTTCGAGCCTGAGCCTCGACAACAATCCGCTCATCTACATCGACGGCGTTCGCGTGAGCAACCGAACCGGGGGTGGCCCCACCACCTTCGGCAACGGCGGCTTCGGCTCGCAGAACGCTGGGGTGGTCGGACGCCTGAACGACATCAGCCCGGACGAGATCGAGAGCATTCAGATCATCAAGGGGCCCGCCGCCGCGACGATCTATGGAACCGAGGCGGCGAACGGCGTCATTCAGATCATCACGAAGAAGGGTGCAGGCACCAAGCCCACGCTCGATGTACAAGTCCAGCATGGGTACATCTACTTCAGGGATCCCGAAGGACGCATCCAGACCAACTTCATGCCGGATGGCGACGGCAACATCGTCGGCTTCAACGGGATCGTCGAGCAGAATAAGGCAGGGACGCCGGTATTCACCACTGGCAATGCGCGGCAATACAGTGCATCGCTGTCGGGGCTGCTCGGGGTCGCGAACTATTTTCTCTCCGCGAACTACGAGGACGACCAGGGCGTCGAGCCGAACAACGCCATCAAGCAGTTCAACGGACACGCGAATTTGAATCTCGCGCCGACGCCCAAGGTGGATCTCGGTACGAGCCTCAACTACGTGCAGGGCACGTTGCACACAGGCGCCGATGTCGGCGTCTCGGCGCTGCTCGGCGCGGAGCTCGGACACTCGCTCCTCTACACGGTTCCGGGTGGCGACGGCTTCTATCCAAACGTACCGCCCGCGGTTCCTCAGACGCTCTACGACAACAGCGATGGCATCCACCGCTTCACGGGGAGCGAGACCATCACCCATCGCCCGATCGACTGGTTCACGCAGCGGGTCATCGTTGGAGTGGACTATACGGACGAGGACGGGCGAGGGCTCGAGAAGTTCGCACCACCGGATCTCGCGCCGTTCACGCTGGGCGGTGCGGCGGGCCGCATTGGCCAGACGCTGACGACCACTACCGTCACGTCGCTCGACTACAACGGCACGGCAAAGTTCCAGCTGACGCCATCGATTACTTCGGCGACCTCAATTGGCGGCCAGTGGTATCGCACGGCGCTCCACCAGAGCTTTCTGGGCGGTATCGGATTCCCCGGCCCGGGGATCACGACCGTCTCCGGCACCGCCACGGCGCTCCAGTCGACGCAGGGCGATACGATCAACACCACGATCGGCGGCTATGCACAGGAGGAATTCGGGCTCAACAACCGCCTCTTCCTCACCGCCGCCTTGCGCGTGGACAACAACAGCGCGTTCGGCGACCAGTTCAAGTGGATCACGTATCCCAAGTTTGGTGCGACGTGGGTCATGAACGAAGAGCCGTTCTGGCACGTGGGCTTCGTCAATTCGCTGAAGCTGCGTACTGCGTACGGTGAATCCGGACGCGCACCGCTCGCATTCTCGGCGTTGCGCGCCTATCTGCCGGTGCAGGGACCGCTCGGCTCCAACGCCTTCACGGCGGGGTCATTCGGAAATCCGGACCTCAAGCCCGAACGCGGGAAGGAGATCGAGGCGGGTTTCGAATCGGACCTCTGGCACCGGCTGCACCTGGACTTCACCTACTACAACAAGCACACGACCAACGAGATCGTAGCCCAGGACATTGCCCCCTCGCTCGGATTCACGGGAACGCAGTACCAGAATCTCGGCCAGGTGAACAATCACGGCATCGAGCTGCAAGCGACCCTGAATGTGCTCAACCAGCGCAACTTCGCCTGGGACATTACCGGCAACCTGGCGACGGCGAAGAACAAGATCATCAGCCTGGGCGGCGTCCCGTCGCTCGTGACCACCGCCGGTCAGGCCAACGTCGTCGGATTTCCGATCCAGTCGTACTTCTCGCGGAAGGTCGTCTCGGCGACGCTCGACCCATCCACGGGGCAGGCGACCGATGTGCTGTGCGACGGCGGCCCCGGCGCGGCTCCCATGGACTGCGCTACGGCGCCCTTCGTGTTCATCGGTTCTGCGGTGCCCACGACTACGGGCTCCGTCGCCAACACGTTCACACTGTTCAAGAAGCTTCGCCTCTACGCGCTGGTCGACTTCAAGCGCGGCAATCGGCTTGCCAACGCCATCGACCAGCTGCGGTGCCAGGGGCTGACAGGCGTCGGACTCTGCGACATCAACTATCACCCGGACAAGTATTCCGCGGTGCAAGTGGCGGAGGCCGGCATCAGTGCCTACGTCAACCAGGCGGACGATCAGTTCTTCGAGGACGCCTCGTTCGTGAAGCTGCGCGAGGTCTCGGCGACTTATACGCTGCCCGATCGCCTCATTCCGGGCGTTCGACACGCGTCGTTCACGCTGGCGGCGCGCGAGCTCCACATCTGGACCAAGTACAACGGGCCGGATCCGGAAGTGAACGATGCGCCAAACGGGCTCATCGCCCAGGATCAGGCAGTCCTTCCGCCGCTGAGCCGCATTATCGCCACCCTCAACCTGACCTTCTGACCATGCGAAACTCACAGATGACGAGAGCGTCGCGGGCGGTGCGGTCCACTCGCCGCGGCAGGCACATTCTCGCGGCGCGTGCCGTGGTCGCGGGGATCGCGCTGACACTGGTGGCAGCGGCATGCCACGACATTACGACGCTCGAGCAGTCCAACCCGGGCCAGCTCGGGCCCGGAGTGTTCGCCCCCGAGAATGCGGACCTCATCGTCAACAGCTCGAAGGGCGACTTCCAGTGCGCGTTCAACGAATACATCACGGCAACGGGACTGTTCGTCGACGAGCTCAGGAACGCGATCTCGCAGACGGCGAACTTCGATCTCGATCGCCGAACCATGACTCCGGATCACTTCTCGGGACAGGCCGATTGTACCTCACAACAAATCCCTGGCGTTTACACGACGCTCTCGGTCGCGCGCGCATCCAACGATGTGGCGCTGTCGCACCTCGAGGGGTGGACGGATGAGCAGGTGTCCGATCGTGATCACCTGATCGCCGTCTCCGCTGCGTACTCGGGTTACAGCCTCGTGCTCATGGGCGAGGGGATGTGCTCGGCAGCGCTCGACCTTGGGCCGGAGCTCTCGCCGGCGCAGCTCTTCGCCGACGCGAAAGAGCGCTTCGATACCGCGGTGGTGGCGGCCACCCGTGCGGGCGATGACGAAACGCTCAACTTGGCGCTCCTCGGGCGCGCGCGCACGGAGCTGGACCTCGGGAATTCCGCGGATGCCGCGACAGACGCCGCGTTGATCCCCGAAGGATTCGAGGTCGACATCGACCACGATGCGACCAACACCAGGCGGCAGAATCTCGTCTTCATCCACATCGTGCAGGCGCAGTTTTCATCCGCCGACACGTCGATCATCAATCGGTACGAGGCGGATCACGACCCGCGAATCGCGGTCACCGATCTCGACGCGCTCGGCTCCGACGGCGCGACAGAGATCTGGCTCCCCGCCAAGGACGCGTCGGCTACGTCGCCGCAGGCGCTCGCGAAGTACTCGGAGGCGCAGCTCATCATCGCCGAGAACGACGTGAACACGGGCGCGCTCCCGGCGGCGAAGACGATCATCAACAATCTCCGCGAGGCGGCGGATCTCCCGGATTTCAACCCGGCCACGCTGACGGCAACGAACGTGATGGACGAGATCGTGGAGCAGCGCAAGCGTGAGCTCTACCTCGAAGGGCACCGGCTCGGCGACCTTCGCCGTCTCAACCTGCCGCTCGCTCCCGCCACCGGCGCGCCGTACGTATCGGGCGGCACCTATGGCGATCAGTCCTGCTTCCCACTTCCGAACGTGGAGCGGATCAACAACCCGAACCTCTAACCCGAATCTCCGAGATCGCTGGTATCAGGCAGTGACGCGAGCGTGCCCCCGGAAGTTCGGGGGCACGTCTCGCAATGTCGGTCGGGCGATGCGAACGTACGTGCGGCCCTTGCCGCGGAGTGACGACGATGTCGAACGGTTTCCGATGGTCCGTGATCGCGCTCGCGGCAGTCACCGGCGCACTCGCGCGCCCCGCGCGCGTGCGCGCGACCACAGCTGTTGTCGCCGTGCACGCCAGCTGGCGCGACACGATTCGGGCGCTCAACGAGGAGAACTTCCACCACTCGGCCTGGGGCACGTCGCATTCGCGGCGCGACTACGAGGTGTCGAAGGCGCTCGCGGACAGCGACCATCTCGCCTACGACGATGACGTGCTCTTCGCCGCCGCCTATCTGCACGACATGGCGGGGTTCCCGCCGTACATGAAGGCGGGCGTGGACCATCAGGACCGCGGCGCGGAGCTCATGGACTCGGTGCTCACGGGCGTCGGCTTTCCGCACGACAAGATTCCGCGGGTAGCGGCCGCGATCCGCACGCACATGCCGGATCGCGACCCCGGCTCGGCGGTGGAATCGCGGCTGCTGCACGACGCCGACGCACTCGACTGGCTCGGCGCCGTGGGGATCGCGCGCATGATGTCGCTGGTGGATGCGAACGGCGGCAAACCCACCTACGCATCGGTGGTGGGACAGCTGCGCGGATTCCTCGAGCAGGTCCCGCCCGCGCTCAGCACGGAGGCGGCCAAACGCGAGGGCGCCCGCCGCGCCGCGGAGACGCGTGCGTTCCTGGAAAGCCTCGACCAGCAAACGAAGGGGCTTTCGGATCTATAGCGGGGTGCCGTAGAAGAGAACTGCTCGACGCAGAGGCGCGGAGGATTCGCGGAGCCGCAGAGAACGGCGGACAAGAAAACCCGCAAGATTTAATTCGTTCTCCTCTGCGCCTCCTGGTTTTACCTCCGCGACTCTGCGTCGAGCAGTTTTGCTTTCACAATACCAATCATCGGCGAGCGCACCATTCGAGAGCTGTACCTGGAGGATCTGGAGGTCGGGCAGCGGTACCGCTCGGGACCCCTCGCCGTGACGCGCGAGGGCGCGCTCGCGTTCGCGGAGCGGTTCGACCCGCAGCCGTTCCATCTCGACGACGCTGCTGCGCGCGAGAGCTTCTTCGGCGCGCTGGCGCTGAGCGGATGGCACACGGCCGCCCTCAGCATGCGCCTCTTCGTCGACAGCGACTTTCGGCTCGCGGGCGGCCTGATCGGCGTCGGCGTCGACTCGCTCGCGTGGCCGCGTCCATCCTTCCCCGGCGACGTCTTTCGTCTCGAGATCGAGGTCGTGGGCGTGCGCCCGCTTCGCTCGCGGCCGGCGTACGGGATGGTCAAGCTGCGGAACCGCACGATCAACCAGCGCGGCGAGACCGCGCAGGAGATCGTGGTGAACGTTCTCGCGAAGCGGCGCGCGGGCGGGTAGCAGCGGCGAGTTGCGCGGCGCGGAACGCGGGCGCATCGTTGGTATGCTGAATTGGTATACCGAACAGCCCGGGATGAGGAGAGTGCCGTGAGCCGCCGTACCCGCCAGACGCGCCGCTTGGGCGCCGCCGTCGCGTTCGTTCTCGCCATCGCGCCGGTGCGCGCGCTCCCCGCGCAGCGCGCGTCGGCCCTCGCGGCGCGCGTCGAGCGCATCGTCGAGCGCCCCGAGTTCCGCCACGCGATGTTCGGCATCGAGTTCTACTCGCTCGACACGCACGAGCCGGTCTACTCGCTGAACGCGGATAAGCTCTTCGTCCCGGGATCCACCACCAAGCTGTTCACCGAAGGGACCGCGCTCGAGCTCCTCGGCGCCGGCTACCAGTTCCACACCCGCGTCTACCGCACCGGCGCCATCTCGTCCGACGGCACGCTCGACGGCGACCTCGTGCTCGTGGCGAGCGGCGACCCCAATCTCTCCGCCCGCGTGCGCCCCGATGGCACGCTCGCATGGGAGAACGAGGATCACGCGTACGACGGCGACCCGCACACGCGCGCCGTGCCCGGCGATCCGCTCCTCGTCATCCGGCAGCTCGCCGCGCAGGTCAAGGCGCACGGCATCACGCGCATCCGCGGGCGCGTGCTCGTGGACGCGACGCTGTTCCCCGGCGGCGATCGCGACCTGGGCACGGGGATCGTGATCTCTCCGATCGTCGTGAACGACAACATCGTCGACCTGATGGTCGGCGGCGGCAGCGCCCCCGGGGCGCCGGCGGTGATCACCGCGTCGCCCCGCACGTCGTACGCGCGCATCGTGAACGAGGTGACCACGAGCGCCGCCGGCACGAGGGCGCATGTGCGGTTCCGGTCGGACACGGCCGATGCGTCGGGGCTGCACACGATCACCGTCGCGGGCAGTGCGCCGGCGGGGCAGGCGCCGATCCTCTACGCCTACGCCGTGCCGGATCCGGCGCGCTTCGCCGAGGTGACGTTCACGGAGGCGCTGCGCGACGCGGGCGTATCGGTCGACACGGCCGCATCGAGCGCGCTCGCGAATGTCGCCGCCATCAAGAGCGCGTACACGGCGAGCAACGTGGTGGCCGAGCACGTGTCGCCGCGGTTCGCGGAAGAGGTGAAGGTCACGCTCAAGGTGAGCCAGAATCTGCACGCGAGCATGACGCCGCGGATCATTCGCTCGGTGCTGGCGCCGAACGACACCGCGAAGACGGGGTTCGACCTCGAGCACGACTTCCTGGCCAGGGCGGGGCTGGACCTCGCGGGGGCGCAGCAGGCGGATGGAGCGGGCGGCGACGCGCATTTCACGCCGGCGTTCGTGGTGAGCTATCTCGCCTACATGGCCGCGGGGAAGGACTCGGCGACCTTCCGGAATGCACTGCCGGTGCTGGGACGCGACGGAACGCTCTGGAACGTCCAGACCGCATCGCCCGCGGCCGGCCACCTGTCGGCGAAGACGGGCACCTTCGCCGTGGACGACCCGCTCAACCGGCGGCTCTTCGTGACGGGGAAGGGGCTTGCCGGTTACCTGACGACGGCGGACGGCCGGCATCTCGCCGTCGCCGTGTACGTGAACAACGTGTCGGTGTCCACGGATCCCGACGCGATCACGACGGTCGTGGGACAGGCGCTGGGGGAGATCGCGGCGGCGGCGTACGACGCACGCTGAGCGCGCACGGTATCGAAAGGACACGCGCGGAGGCACGGGAGGGTTCGCCTTGCGCGTGCCGATACCGCGGGCAATATTCGCCGTGGTATGCTGGACTGGTATACCAATGCTTCATCCCAGCCATGAACGGAGATTGACGATGCGGGTTCGACGCTTCCGACGTGCCGCTCCCACCAGCGCACGCGTGCACCCTGCGCGGCTGCTGCTCGCGCTCCCCTTCCTGCTCGTCTCGGTCGCGCCGGTCGCCGCACAGGGCACGCGCTTCCTGCGGCGGCCCACGGTGAGCCGCGACATGGTGGCGTTCGAGTACGGCGGCGACCTGTGGGTCGTGCCGCGCGCCGGCGGCGACGCCCGCCGGCTCACGAGCACCCCCTCGGAGGAATCCGATCCGCGCTTCTCGCCCGACGGCTCGCGCATCGCCTACTCCGCGAACATCGCCGGGAACACCGACGTCTACGTGATCCCCGTCGGCGGCGGGGAGCCCACGCGGCTCACGTATCACCCCGGCGCCGACTACGTTCGCAGCTGGACGCCGGACGGCAAGCGCGTCGTGTTCGCGTCGACGCGCGGCACGCTGCCCACGCCGGGCGCCAACTCGTATCTGCGTCTCTGGACCGTGAGCACCGACGGCGGAATGCCCGAACAGCTCGCGCTGCCGCGCGCCTTCACCGGCGTCTACTCGCCGGACGGCAAGCAGATGGCGTATCAACAGCTCAGCATGGCGATCTTCGCGTCGCCGTGGGGGGAGCCGCAGAGCAGCCAGTGGCGGCGCTATCGCGGCGGGCGCGTCCAGCCGATTCGCATCGTGAACCTCGCCACCTACGACGAGACGAAGCTGCCGTGGACCAATAGCAACGACACCGATCCGATGTGGGTCGGAAACACCGTGTACTTCCTCTCCGACCGCGATGGGGTGATCAACCTCTACTCGCACGCCGGCGATGCGAAGGACGTCACCGAGCTCACGCACCACCGCGACTACGACATCCAGAGTGCGTCCGCTGG
>Ga0207707_10003111_pt1 | contig 14731 bp, 15 predicted proteins | sample KBSC83BmetaG_FD_184336 | JGI IMG/M metagenome (GOLD analysis project Ga0207707, IMG submission 184336) | Corn rhizosphere microbial communities from Kellogg Biological Station, Michigan, USA - KBS C8-3B metaG (SPAdes) (version 2) | ecosystem: Host-associated > Plants > Roots > Rhizosphere ...
AGAGCACGTCGATGTCGCGCGCGCGCCAGAAGAGCAGCCCCCCTCCGATCGCGGCATACGCGGCGAGCCACCACACCGTTCCCCACGTGGCATCGCCCACCGATCCCATCATCCACCAGAGCGCGTTGCGCACGGCGTTCGGGGGCGCGTTGGAGAGCATCACCATGATCGCGGCGTTCGCGAAGGCGCCCACGATCACGCCGGCCATGAGCAGCACGCGCGGATCGGCGTGCCCTCCGCTCGCGCGCGCCACGAGCAGCGCAACAGCGATCGCGATCGCGGCCCCCGCGAACGAAGCGAGCGGGAGGATCAGCGCTCCCGTCGCACCCAGCGCGACGGCGGCCACCGCGCCCACGGCCGCCCCGCCCGACACGCCGAGCAGATACGGCTCGGCCAGCGCGTTGCGCAACGCGCCCTGGAGCGCCGCGCCCGACATGCCGAGCCCCGCGCCCACGAGCAGCGCCAGCACCGCGCGCGGAAGGCGAAGCGTGCGCACGATCGCCACCGTCACGGGATCGCCGTTGCCCGCGAGCGCGCCCACCACCGCTCGCGCGCCGAGCGGCACCGCGCCGTACGCGATCGCGGCGACTACGAGCACGAGGACGACCAGCGCGACACCCAACCACAGGAGCGTCGAACGCAGCGCGGCGCTCACAGCACGATTCCCGGATGGAGCAGCCGCGCGATGGAGATCGCCGCCTCCCCCGCCCGCACCGACGGCCGCCCGACGAGATTCGTGTCGACCACGAGCACGCGCCCCTCGCGCGCCGCGCGCACGCCGCGCCAGAGCGGGTTCGCCGCGATGGCGCGCGCGCCGTCCGCGCCCGCGAGAATGAATTGCGGATCGCGCCGCACGATGTCCTCGAGCGACACCTGCGGCGACACATCGGCGCGGTCACCGTAGATGTTTTTTCCCCCGGCGATGGTGAGGAGCTCGTCGAGATAGCTCCCGCGCCCGATGGTGTAGATGGGCGAGTCCCAGACGTGCCAGAACACCGTCGGCGCGGGGAGCGAACGCGTGGCGGCGCGCACGCGCGCGAGCGTCCGCTCCACGGAGTCGACCGCCAGCGCGGCGTTCGCGCTGTCGCCCACGGCGCGGCCCAGCGCGCGTGCGTCGCGCGAAAAATCGGCGAGCCGGTCGATGCGGAACGCGAGCACGTACACACCAGCGGCGCGCAGCTGCTGCGCGGCGAGGCGATTTTCCGCGCTGGCGTAGAGCACCACGAGATCCGGATGCTGCGCGAGCACCGCTTCCACGTTGGGCCGCAATCCGGGTCCGACGTCGGTGACCGCGCGCGCGGCAACAGGCCACATGTCCCACGCGGTGCGGGCGACGACGCGGGGGCCCGCGCCAATCGCGAAGAGAAGCTCGGTGGTGGCCGGGTTGAGCGACGCGATACGCGCGGGGGACGTTGCGGTCCCGGCGCGAACCGGCGTGCCGAAGTCGTCGACGCCCGCCACTGATGCCGCGCGATGCGCCTCGCCGCACGCGACGAGCGCGATGCAGAGGGCGAACGACCGGAGCGAGCGCGCGGCTGGATACAAGAACGGGCACCTGTCTCTCGACGAGCGGTGCCCGGCTGCGATGGCGTGCGCGAAGCTGACGCGCTCATCGCCACCAGCCCTTGCTCCGAGGGACTGAACGTGTGGCGCGGACGCGAGGCGTCTCCTGGCTTCGGGATCGCGCTCGCCTTCCCGGCATGTGCCAGTGGCTCTCGAGCGCGAAGCTCTTCCCGTTACAGTGGCGGGACCGCGCCGGACTCGCACCGGCTTCCGTGACCCGTATCCGCTTGAATTCGACTTCTGCGAACGAAGCTAGGCGGAGTGGGACCTCGAGTCAAGCACGCTCGTGAGCTCGCGCTTGAGCGCGCGGCGTCGTTCTTCGTACGCGGCGCGCGCGACAGCGTCCGGCGATGGGGCGCGCTCGAACTCCGCGTCGAGCGTGGCGATCGCGCGCGCGAGCGTCTCCGTCGCATCGGGCTCGCGAGCCGGCGCCGCGGGCGCGCCGCGCGCGCGCCGCGCACGCGAGCGCGCGAGCCACGCGACGAATCCCGCGACCATGAGCGCGGCGAGCGCGATCGCGATCTCGCGATAGAGCCGCTCGCTCGCGGGCGCCTGCACCACCGGCACCGTCACTTCCACCGACGAACCCGCCTTCGCGTCGGCGCCGAGGAAGCGGAGGAATGGGCGGCCCTCGATGGCGACGGGGGCCACAGCCTTGAGCGAGGACCCGTTTGCGGTCGCCTTCGGCTCCTCGAGCAGCACCTCCAGCACCGTGGCGGCCTGCGGCACCGGCATGCGCAGCGGGAACGACGACTGCGGCACGCGGTAGGAGAACGACAGCTGCTTGAGCCCGGGAGCGAACGGCGCGGTGACGATCACGCGGCCGCCGGCCGCGCTCACCGCGGCGGGCGAGATGTCGCTCTCCCCAACCTGAAAGCTCGTCGCGCCGGCGGGAAGCCGGGCCGTGAACGACGGATGCGCATCGTCCGGCGACACGAGCGTGTGGTCGCTGTCGTTCGCGATCTCGTACGCCTCCACCACCTGTCGCGTGCCGTCGACGTTCGGCGACGCGATGATGATGTGCCGTCCCTTGATGGAGAGCGGGAAAGGAACCGACGTGGTGTCGAACACGACGATCGCCGCGTCGTCGCCGGAGACGCTGGTCGTGGTGAGCGGGCGGGAGAAGTACGCGATGCCGTCGTACGACGCGGACACGAAATACACGGCATCGGTGGGGCCCGTGCGCGTGTAGCGAAAGCGGTAGCGGCCGTCCGCCCCGACGCGCATCGAGTCGATGGGCCCCGCGGTGTCGGATCCCACGCGGTGGATGGTGACCCACACGCCGCCCACGGGAAGCAGGTCGCGCTTCCCCGGGCGAAGAATCTGACCGTCTACCCTGCTCGGTCCGGCGGGTGGCGGAGCCGGCGCCGTTGCCGGCGCGGGCGCCTGCGCGCTCGTGCTGCCGATCGCGGACGCCAGCGACAGCACGACAAGCGAAAGGCGGCCACTGCGCGCGACCGCCCTCACCGCTCTCATCGCCGCGCGCGGCGACGTACTCACAAGTTGAACTTGCCGAAATCTTCCGGACGCATCTTCTCCAGATATTCCTTGAGCTGCTCCGCCGTGAAGTCGCGCGGATCCTCGGGGATGAGCGGCACGTCGCTCTCCTCCTCGTCCTCCCCCGCGCCCTCCGCCTCCTCCACCTCGATCGCGGTGAGCAGCGACTCCTGCGCGAAGATCGGCGCGGAGAAGCGGAGCGCGATCGCGATGCTGTCCGACGGACGCGCATCGATGTGGAAGACATCGTCACCGCGCAGCAGGTGCAGCTCCGCGAAATACGTGTTGTCCTGCACCTTCGTGATTTGCACGCGGCGGAGCGAGGCGCCCATGCCGGTGATGAGCCGCTTGCACAGATCGTGTGTGAGCGGACGCGGAGGACGAATGTGATTCATCTCCATCACGATCGACTCCGCCTCCGGCTGCCCGATCCAGATCGGAAGCAGCCGGTCGCCTCCCTTCTCCTGAAGGATGACCACGTACGAGCTCGAAACGCTGTCCAGTCCCAGTCGCGCCACGCTCACTTCGATCATCTCATCTCCCGCCCGAGGCCGAGTGGCACCGCTCCCGCGCCTGCCTACCGCGCCGTCACGTGCCCATGTCCCACGATGCAAGATACTTCTGTTGCGCCGGCGTGAGGACATCCACCCGCGATCCCATCGCCTGGAGCTTGAGCCGCGCGATCTCGCGATCCACGGCCTCGGGCACGCGATGCACCTCGTTCGTGAGCGACGCACGCTCCTTCACGAGATACTCCGCGCCCAACGATTGGTTCGCGAAGCTCATGTCCATCACGCTCGCGGGATGTCCCTCCGCCGCCGCGAGATTGATCAGGCGACCCTCGCCGAGCAGGAAGATCCGCTTCTTTCCCACCACGTACTCCTGCACGAACGGGCGCACCTCGCGCGAAGTCCCGCCCGCCAGCTTCTCGAGCGCCGGGATGTCGATCTCGACATTGAAGTGTCCGGAGTTCGAGATCACCGCGCCATCCTTCATCGCCGTGAAGTGCTCGCTGCGCAGCACGTCGACGTTGCCGGTGAGCGTGCAGAAGATGTCGCCGACCGGCGCCGCCTCCTCCATCGCCATCACCCGGAAGCCGTCCATCACGGCCTCGAGCGCCTTGAGCGGATCGATCTCGGTGACGATCACGTTGGCGCCCAGCCCGCGCGCGCGCATCGCGACGCCGCGGCCGCACCATCCGTAGCCGGCCACCACGAACGTCGAGCCTGCCAGCAGCAGGTTCGTCGCGCGAATGATGCCGTCGATCGTCGACTGCCCCGTGCCGTACCGGTTGTCGAAGAGATGCTTGGTGAACGAGTCGTTCACCGAGATCACCGGGAATCGCAGAATCCCTTCCTTCGCCATCGCCTTGAGCCGGATGACGCCGGTAGTCGTCTCCTCCGTGCTGCCGATCACGTTCGCGAGCAGCGCGGTGCGCGCGCCCGCATCCAGCCCCTCCACCCACTTGCGTACGGCCGGCGGTAGATCGTCGAGCCGGCCGAGCGCGATCATGTGCAGCGCGCCGACCACATCGGCACCATCATCCATCGTGATCTCGGGGCCGTGCGCGATCGCCGCGCGGATGTGCTCGTAGTACGTGTCGTTGTCCTCGCCCTTGATCGCGAAGACCTTGATGCCGTGGTCCTTCACCATGTGCGCCGCGACGTCGTCCTGCGTCGAGAGCGGATTCGACGCGCACAGCGCGACGTCCGCACCGCCCGCCTTGAGCGTGATCATCAGATTCGCCGTCTCGGCGGTGACGTGCAGGCACGCCGACACCTTCTTGCCCGCAAACGGCCGCTCCCTGGCGAACCGCTCCTTCACCTGCCGCAGCACCTGCATCGAACGCTCGGCCCACTCGGTGCGACGGCGCCCGCCCTCGGCGAGCGAGAGATCCTTCACGTCGTACGCCGCGGAGGCGGGAGCGCTCTTGGTGATCGTAGCCATCAATGATTCCGGGTAGAGGTCAGAGTCGGTGGATCAGCCGCGCGACGAGCCGGCGGCGGATCGCAGATCGTCCACGCGATCCGTGCGCTCCCACGAGAAGTAGGTGAGCTCGCCGGTGCCGTTGCGCTCCGTCATCGGGGCGCGGCCGAAATGGCCGCCCGACGCGGTGCGGCGATAGATGGGTTTGCGCAGTCCGAGCGAGCTGATGATGCCGCGCGGGCTCAGGTCGAACACCTTCCGGATCGCGTGACGGATGCGCTCCTCGGGCACGAGGCACGTGCCGAAGGTGTCGACCATCACGCTCACGGGCTCGACGACGCCGATCGCGTACGCGAGCTGCACCTCGCACCGCTTCGCGAATCCGGCGGCGACGACGTTCTTCGCGACCCACCGCGCCGCGTAGGCGGCCGAGCGGTCGACCTTGGACGGATCCTTTCCGCTGAAGGCGCCGCCGCCGTGGCGCGCCGCGCCACCGTAGGTGTCCACGATGATCTTTCGTCCCGTGAGGCCCGCGTCACCCTGCGGGCCGCCGACGACGAAGCGTCCCGTGGGGTTGATGTGATACGTCACGTCGCCCGTGAGCAGCTCGGCGGGGATCGACGTCTCGATCACGTGCTTGATGATCGAGGCGCGGAGCTCCTCGTTGGACACCGTCTCCGCGTGCTGTGTGGAGACCACCACCGTCCCCACGCGCACGGGTACACCGTCTTCGTAGACCACGGTGACCTGCGACTTGCCGTCGGGGCGCAGCCACGGCAGCATCCCCGACTTGCGCTTCTCGGCGAGCGTCTGGGTGATGCGATGCGCGAGCTGGATGGGCATCGGCATGAGCTCGGGGGTCTCGTCCGACGCGTAGCCGAACATCATCCCCTGGTCGCCTGCCCCGCCGGTGTCGACGCCCATCGCGATGTCGGGCGACTGGCGGTCGATCGTGCTGAGCACCGCGCACGTCTTGCCATCGAATCCGAAGCTCGCGTCGGTGTAGCCGATCGAGGAGATCGTGCCGCGCACGATGTCGGGGATCGACACGTAGGTGTTGGTCGTGATCTCGCCGGCCACGCACGCGAGCCCCGTGGTGACGAGCGTCTCGCACGCGACGCGCGCATCGGGATCGGCGGCAAGAATCGCGTCGAGCACGGAGTCGGAGATCTGATCCGCGATCTTGTCGGGGTGACCCTCGGTCACCGATTCGGAAGTAAAGACGAAGCTGGTCATTGGGGGCGAGGAGGGTGCACGCGCGAGGCAGCCCGGACGGTCGCAGATCTCCGCCGGTTCCGGACTATCGAGAGCATTTTACCGGATTCGCAGCGCTCACGGCAAGCCGTCGAACAGCTCGGCGATGTCGCCGAACGTCGCGGCAAACGACTTGAAGATCACCGCCTCGGCGGCGGCCGCCGTACGGGCATCCATCGCGAGCGTTGCGCACGCGGCGGCGACGCGCGCATCCGTTCCGCGCACGAGGCGCTTGACGAGCGTCATGGAACGCGGCGATACACTCATGCTGCGAACGCCGAGCCCGATGAGCGCGTACGCGGTGAGCGGCTGCGAGGCCATCTCGCCGCACACGGTGACCTCGATGCCGTTGCGCGCGCCGATCTCGACGGTGCGCTGGATGAGCCTGAGCACCGCCGGGTGCATCGGCGTGAACCGCGGCGCCAGGTTGGCGTTGCCGCGGTCGATCGCGAGCGTGTACTGCGTGAGATCGTTCGTCCCGATGCTGAAGAACGACGCGTCGCCGACGAAGCTGTCCGCCGCCACGGCCGCCGCGGGCGTCTCGATCATCACGCCGAGCGGCAGGTTGCGCCGGTGCGACACGCCGCGCGCGTCGAGCTCCGCCGATCCCTCGTCGAGGAGCTCGCGCACCCGCTTCACCTCCTCGATGCTCACGACGAGGGGCAGCATGATGCGCACATCGCCGTGCGAGGCGGCCCGCATGAGCGCGCGCAGCTGCGTCTTGAACATCTCCGGCTCGTCGAGGCACATGCGGATCGCGCGCCAGCCGAGGAAGGGATTCGGCTCGGTGGGGTGGCCGCCGACGGGGAGCTTGTCGCCGCCGATGTCGAACGTCCGGATCACGACGGGTGCGCCGTCGAACGACTCCGCCACGCGCTTGTACGCGCGATACTGCTCCTCCTCGTCCGGCATCGTCGTGCGCCCGACGACCAGGAACTCCGTGCGCATCAGTCCCACGCCATCCGCGCCGCTGCGCGCCGCAAACTCGGCCTCCTCGGGAAAGTCGACGTTCGCGCGCAGCACGAGGCGCTGGCCATCGGTCGTGACCGGCTCGGCGCTCCGCAGCACCTCGAGCTCCTCCGTGAGCTGCGCCTCGCGGCGCGAGCGCTCGTTGAACCGCGAGATCTCCTCGGTGGTGGGATTCACGGAGATCGTGCCTGCGGCGCCATCGAGGATCGCCATCTCGCCGGTCTTGAGCTGGCTGGTCGCATCGCGCAGACCGACGACCGCGGGCAGTCCGAGCGATCGCGCGAGGATGGCGACGTGCGACACGCGCGTGCCCGCGTCGGTCGCGATCGCGGCGATGGCCTCGCGATCCAGCTGCACGGTGAGGCTCGGCGTGAGATCGTGGGTGACGAGGATCGCGTTCGCGCCCTTCGGCACATCCACCGGATCGTGATCCGGCAGCCCGAGCAGGAGCGAGAGCACGCGAATCTGGACGTCGGCGAGATCGCTCACGCGCTCGCGCACCATGGGCGAGGCGTGCCGCGCGAAGTGGTGCCGCCAGTCGAGCATCGTGATCTCGAACGCCGACTCCGCGGCGAGGTTCTGCTTGATGAGCCCCTCGACACGATTGATCATGTCGGTGTCCTGGAGGATGTACATCTGCGCGTCGAAGATGCGCGCCTCCTCCTCACCCGCGTGGCTGGCGGCGCGGCGGCGCACGAACTCGAGCCGCTCGCGCGCGCGACCGAGCGTCGCGTTGAAGCGCGCGATCTCGTCGGCGATCTCGTCGTCCGCCACGATGCGCTGCGGCACCTCCGGCACCTCCCAGTGCAGCACGTAGACCGGGCCAGCGACGATGCCCGGCGACGCGGAGATGCCGATGAGGCGCCGATCCACTACCGCTCCCCGAACTTCGCGGCCACGAGATCCGCGATGGCGTTCACGGCCTGCTCCGCGTCCGGGCCGTTCGCGCGCACCAGCAGCGTGGATCCGTATTCGGCCGCCAGCATCATCACGCCCATGATGCTCTTGCCGTTTACCTCGAGATCGTCGCGCACCATCGTGATCTCAGCCTGGAACCTGGACGAGAGCTTCACGATCTCGGCCGCCGGTCTGGCGTGGAGTCCATTCTTGTTCACGATTTCGACCGTGCGTTCCATCATCATGTGACGACCGAGTGGAGAGCGAGAAGAGCGACGATCACGAGCGCGACGCGCCAGCCATCGAGGCGGCCGTGCAGGCGAACGAGCGCGAGTCCGAGCAGTGCGGCGATGGCGAGCAGAAGAAAGACGAGCGCGTGCGCACCAGCACGGTGGCGCGATCGAAGTGGAGCGCGATCACCGCCCGCTGCCCGAGAATGCGCGCGGCGGCGAGCGGGAGCGCGAGGCCGCACAATCCCATCACCGCACGCGCCACGTATTCGGGGCCGCGCCTGAGCGCGGGCGTGGCGAGGGAGCCGGCAACGCGCATCCCGTGCGTCCAGCCTGTGTGCAGTCCCCACGCGCGGAGCCCGAAGTGTCCCACGTTGTAGAGCACGAGAAAGAGCGTGACCACGACCACGGGCCCCGCGCCCAGTCCGTACGCGAGCAGGGCGATGAGCACCGTGAACGGCAGCCAGCCCGCCCACACGAGCCGGTCGCCCACGCTGCCGAGCGGTCCGCAGAGCGCGATGCGAAAGCGCTCGATCTGGGCGGGCGGCATCGTGCCGTCCAGCTCCACGCGCGCGAGCGCGCCGACCGCCACCGCGGCGAGATACGGGTGCGCGTTGAAGTAGTGCGTCTCGCGAGCCAATGCCGCGCGGTATTGCTCGCCGCCGCGGCCTTCGGGAAGCGCGCGCAGCGCCGGCTCCACGGAAAATCCGATTCCCGTGCCGAGCATCGTTTCGTAATTCCACGAGCTCTGCACGGCGAGCATCCGCAGGAACATCCTGGTCGCCGTGCCCATCGGCAGTGCGCGCGGCGTCGCGGGCGCCGTCATGACTGCAACAGCATCGCGCATCCCACCGCGAGCCCTCCGAGAAAGAACCACGGGCCGTGCTTCGATCCGTGCGACAGCTTCCACGCGGCGCTCCCGGCCACCGCCACGGCGACGGCGACGAGTACCGCGCGAATGCGCGCGGAGTCGCCGTGACCGTGGGCGACGGCGAGCGCGGTGAGCGGCAGGAGCAGCGCGAGCGCGATGAAGCCGAGCAGAAAGCCGCGCAGCAGATCGGCGGCGAGGCCGCGCATCTGGAGCCCGGTCACCGCGCGCGAATTGCCCGCCTCCAGCGACGTGAGCGCGCGCTTGGTCCACCGGCCGTTCAGCCGCCGCAGCGCGTACATGCTCCAGCCGCCCGCCCACGCGGTGAGCATCGCGCCGAGCATGGCGAAGAGCAGCGCGCTGGTGGCATCGCCGCGCCGCGACACGTAGAGCGCGCCACCCACCACCGACGCCGTCCCCCACTCGGGATATCGCGACGCGCCCACAGGCAGCGTCTCGAGCGCCATCATCTCGAGAAACACGCCCGCGAGCAGGCCGTCGCTGGCGCTTCCGCCAAGCGCGCCGGCCAGCGTGGACGCGACGATCGGCCGCGAGACCATCGCCTGGGGAAAGCTCACGACGTCGAGCCCGAGCAGCGCGGCCAGCAAGGCGAACGCGAGGATGGTGGTGAGGATCACGCCACTCCCTCCTCTCCGTTTCCCTCGAGCAGGTCGTCGAGCGAGACCGGACGCGACGCGGGCACGTCGCGCGCCGTCACCTCCACGCCGCGCCGCTCGAGCGCGCGCAGCGCGCGCACCTCGTCCGCGGTGAGATACAGATAGCGCAACCGCTCGATCCTCCCTGCGCGATGATGGATGCCCCCGAGATTGACCGCGCGAATCGAGCTCTTCGCGTCGATGAGCCGCGTCATGGTATCGATGTCCGACGTCAGCAGAATTCCCGGGCGCTTGTCGCGGTTCCACTCATCCAGACGCGCGCCCGCCTCGGCGACGGACGCGAAAAACACATCGAGATTCGGCGGTACTCCCATGCGGTAGAGCTCCTGCTCCCATTCGCTGCGCGCGACCTCGTCGTCCACGAGCACCAGAAAGCCGAGGCTCATCGGCTGTCCCCACCCGACGACCACCTGCCCGTGGATCAGCCGGTCGTCGATCCGGTACAGCTCAATGGCCACGTGGCGTCCCGAGCGTCACCTTGAGCGTCGGCGCGCCACGCTCGACGGCCTCCGCGGCCGCCTCTTCCGGCGAGAGCTGCGGATGCGTCACGAAGTGGAGCAGCGTGGGCAGGTTCACGCCGCTCACGACGATGACGTCGCGATCGCGAAGCAGCCGAAACGCCGCGATGTTGCAGCTTCCCGCCGGGAGATCGGTGAACACCACCCGGGCGCCCGTCTCGTCGACGAGCGCGCGCAACCGCACCTCGAGCTCGGCGCTGCTCAGCCCCGCATTCGACATCGCGACGAAGCAGTTTCCCATCCCCGTGATCTGCTCCACCGCGGACACGAGCCCCGCGGCGAGCTCTCCGTGCGCGAGCACGATCGATACAGGTTCACTCATCGTCTTCCGCCAGGTACTGGCGCACGTTGGCGGCCGTTCGCATGCGTCCGATCAGCCGCTCGTTGAACGCTTCGGCGGTGTTGATGCCGCTGAAGCGAAGCAGGTGGGTCATCGCCACGACCTCGGCGACGACGGTGATGTTCTTCCCCGGATTGAGCGGGATGACGGCGGTGGGAATCGGCACGTCGAGAATGCTCGTCGTCGCATTGTCGAGCCCCGTGCGGTCGAGCGTATCGGCCTTGTCCCACGCCTCCAGCTTCACCACGACCTCGATGCGCTTCTGCACGCGCACGGCGCGAACGCCGAAGATCGCCGGGACATCGACGATTCCCACGCCGCGAATCTCCATGTGGTGCCGCTGCATCTCGTGGCCGCGCCCAATGATGATGTCGTGGCCGCGCTTGGTGGCGATCACCAGATCATCGGCCACGAGCCGATGCCCGCGCTCGACCAGATCGAGCACGCACTCCGACTTGCCGATGCCGCTCTGCCCGATGAATAGCAGCCCCACGCCGTACACGTCCGCGAGTGAGCCGTGGAGCGTCGTCGTGGGGAGAACTCCTCGGGCGATCGCAGGCTTCACGCGCGCGTAGAACTCCGTGGTCTTGAGCGAGCTGCGGAGAATGGGCACGCCGCGCGCGCGCGACGCCTGCAACATTTCCTCTGGCACGCTCTGCCCCTTCGTGATGACGATGCACGGCACCTTGAAGGAGAAGAACAGCTCGAGCACCTTGCGCCGGCGGGTGGGCGTGAGCGACGCGAGATACGTCATCTCCGTCTCGCCGAACACGAGCACGCGGTGCGCCGGAAAGCGATCGACGTAGCCGGCGAGGACGAGCCCCGGGCTCGAGACCTCGCTGCTCAGGATCTCGCGCGAAAGTCCGGCGTCGTCGCTCAGGAGCTCGAGCTGCAGCGGCTCGCGCATGAGCTCGAGCACGCGCCCCACGGTGAATGGCTTTCTCATGGTCGCTGGCTCCGCATCACGCGCTCCGCTCCCCGATCACGCCCGTAAGGTGTGCCTCGGTTTGATCCGCGGCCGCCGTCCAGGTGAATCGCGACGCGAAGCGGCGGCCGGCGGCGCCGAGCGAGGCGACGAGCGCGGGGTCGTCCACCACCCGGCGCAGCGCGCTCGCGAGCGCGGCGAGATCGCCGTGGGGCACGAGGAATCCCGTTTCGCCATCGCGCACGGATTCCCTGAGTCCCGGCGAGTTCGATGCGACCACTGGCGTAGCGCAAGCCGCTGCCTCGAGATTCGTGATCCCCCACCCCTCTTTCGGCGACGTGAACGCGAGCACCCACGCGCTCCGCAGCAGCGCGACCTTCTCCGCCTCGGAGATGAACCCAAGAAACTTCACCCGCTCGCCGAGGTCAAGCGAGGCCGCCAGCCGCTCCAGCGCGGGGCGATGGTCGCCCGTGCCGGCGATCGCGAGCGTCGCCGTGGGATGCCGCATCGCCGCGAACGCCTGCAGCACGAGATCCACCCGCTTGTAGCGCTTGAGCCGGCCCAGGTAGACGACGAGCGGCACGGGCGACCGTTGCGCCGGATCCGGTGTGTAGACCTCCGTGTCGATCCCGGGATGGATCACCGCGATGCGCGAGCGCGGAATGCCGCGCGATGCCAGGTCGTCGGCCGTGCTCTCGCTGATCGCCTCGAACGGCACGTCGCGATACACTGTCGCGATGGGCTGCTCCTGCAGCCACACCGCCGCGGCGAGCGGCGGCGAGACCTCCTGGAACGCCGTCGTGCCGAAGAGGTGCGGCACCAGCGCCACCGCGTGCGGGGCTCCCCACCCGGGCGTCCAGAGCGGCACCTTGTTGATGTCCTCCACGAGCACGTCCGGAGCCGTTGGCGCAAGCGTGCGGCGATAGTAGCCGCGCGCGACGAACTGGAAGCTGTAGCGTCCCCCCACGCGATGCACCTCGATGCCGTCGAGACGCGCGCGCGCCGCGCACCCCGCCCAGCCGCTGCACAAGAGCGAGATCTCGTGTCCGCGCGCCGCGAGGCGCCCGAAAATCTCGTGCAGATGAATCTCGGCGCCGCCCGCGTGCGGATTCTCCCGATCCTGCCAGTTGACGACGACCACCCGCACTAGAGCTTTCCCATCTGCCGCGCGAGCGCGTCGAGCACGCCGTTCACGAACCGCGCGCTCTGCGCGCTGCCGTAGCGCTCCGCGAGCTTCACTCCCTCCTGGATCACCACGCGCGGCGGCGTGTCGTCGAGCCCCAGCTCGGCGCTGCCCAGCCGAAGGACCGACCGCTCGATCGCCCCGATGCGCTCGAGGCGCCAGTTCACCGTGACCTCGCGCAGCGTGCGGTCGATGCTCGCGCCGCCGGCGATCACCGCGCGCACGAGCGTGGCCGCGCGCGTCCGCTCGGCCGCCGGCACGTGCAGGTCATCCCAGATCTGCGTGGCGACGCGTTCCAGCTGTTGTCCGGGGCGCATGTCCCACGCGTAGAGCGCCTGCAGCGCGCGTGCCCGTGCTCGTGTCTCAACCTTCGCGCGCACGCAACCTTTCGAAGAGGTCGATCATCTCGAGCGCGGCGAGTGCCGCGTCCCATCCCTTGTTGCCGTGCGAGCCGCCCGCGCGTGCCTCCGCCTGCTCCATCGTGTCGGTCGTGAGCAGCCCGAATCCGATCGGGACGTCGAAGTCCGCACCCGCCTCGGCGAGCCCGCGCGACGCCTCGCCGGCCACGAAATCGAAGTGCGGCGTCTCGCCGCGAATCACCGCGCCCAGCGCGACGATCGCGTGGTAGCGCTCGGTGGCGAGGAGCACGCGCGTGGCCGCCGGCAGCTCCCACGCGCCGGGCACCCACACCACGTCCACCTTGCTCGGATCGCCGCCGTGCTTCTGGATCGCCTCGAGCGCGCCGTCCACCAGACGCCGCGTCACGGTCTCGTTGAAGCGGCTCACGACCACGGCCACACGTCGCCCGGTCATGTTCGCGGTGCCCGCGTATTCCGTCATCAGTGTGCGAGCAGGTGTCCGAGCTTGCTGTGCTTGGCGAGCAGATAGTCCCGGTTCTCGGCGGTCTCCGGCGCGTGAATCGGCACGCGCTCCTCCACGTGCAGGCCGTATCCCTCGAGCCCCACGATCTTGCGCGGATTGTTCGTCATCGGGCGAATCGAGCGCAGCCCCAGGTCGAGCAGGATCTGCGCGCCGATGCCGTAGTTGCGGAGATCAGGCTCGAAGCCAAGTCGGGCGTTGGCCTCCACCGTGTCCGCGCCGCCGTCCTGGAGCGCGTACGCCTTGATCTTGTTGAGCAGTCCGATCCCCCGCCCTTCCTGGTCGAGGTAGACCACGACTCCCTTTCCCGCGGCCGCGATCTGCTGCATCGCGGCGTGCAGCTGCCACCCGCAGTCGCAGCGCAGCGATCCGAAGACGTCGCCGGTGAGGCACTTGGAGTGCATGCGCACCAGGATGCTCTCTCCCTGGTCCACGTCGCCGTGCACCAGCGCCACGTGCTCGCGATCGTCGACGTCGTTGCGGTAGCCGATGATGCGCCACGAGCCGAATTCGGTGGGCAGCTTGGCCTCGGCCACCCGATGGACGAGCCGCTCCGTCTGCAGCCGGTAGGCGACGAGCTGCGCCACGGTGATGAACTTGAGATGGTGCTTCGCCGCGAACTCCTCGAGCTGCGGGCGCCGCGCCGGGGCGCCATCGTGGTCCTGGAGGATCTCGCAGATCACGCCGGCCGGCGCGAGCCCGGCGAGCCGCGCGAGATCCACCGCGGCCTCCGTGTGACCCACGCGCTGCAGCACGCCGCCCTGGCGCGCCCGCAGCGGCTGCACGTGGCCGCCGTACCGCAGGTCGTTCGGCCCGCTCTCCGGATCCGCCGCGACGCGAATGGTCTGCGCGCGATCCTGCGCGCTGATGCCGGTGGTGATGCCGAAGCGCGGCGCGGCGTCGATGCTCTGCGTGTACGCCGTGCGCAGCGCGTCCACGTTGTCCTCGGAGATGAGCGTGAGGCCGAGCTGGTCGCACCGCTCCTCGGTGAGCGCGAGGCAAATC
>Ga0207707_10003118_pt1 | contig 14716 bp, 16 predicted proteins | sample KBSC83BmetaG_FD_184336 | JGI IMG/M metagenome (GOLD analysis project Ga0207707, IMG submission 184336) | Corn rhizosphere microbial communities from Kellogg Biological Station, Michigan, USA - KBS C8-3B metaG (SPAdes) (version 2) | ecosystem: Host-associated > Plants > Roots > Rhizosphere ...
TAGTGGAAGTCGCCGATGATCGGCACGTCTACGCCCATGTCGGAGAGCCGGCGGACGATCTCGGGGACGGCGGCCGCAGCGGGCTCGTTGTTCACTGTCACGCGCACGAGCTGTGACCCCGCGGCCGCGAGGGCGGCGGCCTGCGCGACGGTGAAGGCGACGTCGGCCGTATCCGTGTTCGTCATCGACTGGACGACGATCGGATGCGCGCTGCCGACGGTCACTCCACCGATGGTCGTGGTGACGGTGCGGCGACGGGGCGCGAAGGGCATGGGCGAAAGATAAGGTCGGCGGCGCTGCCGGACAGCGAGTGCTGGTATTCCGGACGGGAGGCTGTAGACTATTCCGGATCAGGGCTCACACGGTGCTTCCCGGTTCCGGAGTGCTCAATGCAGGACGATCTCGAACAACCGCCGCGGGCCTACAACACAGCGGACGTCGCGTCACAGCCCGTGCCGTCGCACAGGCGCATGGGGTGGCGAGGGAAGCTGTGGCTGTGGCTGAGCATCATCCTGCTCGCGGCGATACTTGGATTTGCCGCCTACACGTGGTCCGCGCTGCACTTCGCGTATTCGCAGGGCGATCGTGCAGGATTCGTCCAGAAATTTTCCCAGAAGGGATGGCTGTGCAAGACGTGGGAGGGGCAGATCGCGATGGCGAATTTGCCGGGAACGACGCCGGAGATGTTCGATTTCAGCGTGCGCAGCGATTCGATCGCGAAGCTCATCACGGAGTCGATGGGGCGGCGCGTGGACATCACGTACGAGCAGCACCGGGGCATTCCGACCACCTGCTTCGGCGAGACCGAGTACTTCGTGACCTCGGTTCGGCCGGCTCCGCAGTGAGGCGGGCTGGGGTGGTGGGAGGGGGTTAAGGCCTTCCCGGGCCCCGCAACCGCTACTCCTGAATTTGCTATTGCGGCCCGTACCAGGCGGACATATCTTTTTCGCGGCACCACCCGTTCGCGAACATGCAGACCCGGGCGGAATACTTGCCTCGGGTCTTTTTGTTTGGACGCAAACGGTCGGGCTGACGCGATGGCACATACGCGCGCGTCACAGCAACATTTGTCAGGGTCAGCGCCTTCCGCCCCCTGTACAAAACCTATCAGGAGTTGGAAATGCGTGTCACTGGCAAAGTGAAGTGGTTTAATGATGCCAAGGGTTTTGGCTTCATTACCCCGGACAACGGGCAGAAGGATTGCTTCGTGCACTACAGCGCCATTCAGGGCAACGGATTCAAGACGTTGGCTGAGGGCGATGCCGTGGAGTTCGAGATCGTCGAGGGCCAGAAGGGTCCCGCCGCCGAGAACGTGACGAAGCGCTAAGTTCTTCGCTTCACTACCACGAATGGGGCGTCACTCGCGAGAGTGGCGCCCCATTTTCGTTTCGCTCGTGTATCGGTAGGGTGGAGAAAAGACAGGCAGAACTGCTCGACGCAGAGACCGCAGAGGGGAAATGCGAGAGGCAGAGGACTGCGGTTGAATCTTTTATCACTGATTTTCTTGTCGCTGATTTTTCGGCGCATTTCTTCCGCGTCTCTCATTTCACCTCTGCGGTCTCTGCGTCCCTCTTCAGCTTTTATTTCTTCCGCTTACCCGTCAGGCCAGCGTTGCTTTCGCCGCGGCAATCTGCGTTCGCACTGCGGCGGGCCCCGTGCCACCCTCCGTTTCTCTGCGCTCCACGCTCGCCACCGCCGACAACGCGCCGAACACGTCGCCGCCGAACATCGCGTGCGCGGCCTTGAACGACTTGAGCGGAAGCGCGTGCAGCTCGACACCGGCCTCCTCGCTCTGCCGCACCAGCGCACCCACCGCCGCATGCGCCTCGCGGAAGGTCGCGCCCTTGCCCACCAGGTAATCCGCGAGATCGGTCGCCATCATGCTGCTCGCGAGCGCGCCCTTCATCCGGTCCGCGCGAAACGTGCACTCGGCCAGCGCGCCCGCCACGCCGGGGAGCACGAGCAGCATCGTGTCGACGGCGTCGAACAGCGCGCGCTTGTCGTCCTGCAAATCCTTGTTGTAGCCGCTGGGCAACCCCTTGAGCGTCGCGAGGAGCGAGGTGAGATCGCCGAGCACGCGGCCGCCGGAGCCGCGCGCGAGCTCGAGCGCGTCGGGGTTCCGCTTCTGCGGCATCATGCTCGAGCCGGTGGTGAACGCGTCGCCGAACTGCACGAAGCCGAACTCGCTCGAGCCGTAGATGATGAGATCCTCGGCGATGCGCGAGAGATGGATCGCGAGCATCGAGAGCGTGAACAGCAGCTCGGCCACGAAGTCGCGGTCGCTCACGGCGTCGATGCTGTTGGGCGAGAGCTGCGCGAATCCGAGGCTGCCCTGGAGGAGCACGCGCGAGATGGGAAACGCGCAGCCGGCAACGGCGCCGGAGCCGAGGGGAAGGACGGCGGCGGAGCGTGCCGTGGAGGCGAGGCGCGCGCGGTCGCGGTCGAGGGGCCAGAAGTGCGCGAGCATCCAGTGCGCGGCGGCGACGGGCTGCGCGCGCTGCATGTGCGTGTAGGCGGGCATGAGCACGTTCGCGCTCGCGAGCGACTCGGCGTGCGCGAGCATCACGAGCTGGAGCTCGCGCACCGCGGTATCGAGCGTCGCGCACGCATCCATGGACCAGAGGCGCGTGGCGGTCGCGACCTGATCGTTGCGGCTGCGTCCCGTGTGGAGCTTGGACGCGACGTCGCCGACCTCCTCGTGGAGGAGGCGGTCGATGAGCGTGTGCACGTCCTCGTCGGAGGGCGCGGGCTGCTCGCCGGCGCGAAGCCGGTTGGCCACGGCGTCGAGGCCGTGCTCGAGCGCGAGGCTCTCTTCCACGGAAACGACGCCGGCGCTCCAGAGCGCGATCGCCCACGCCTTGGAGAGCCGGATGTCGAAGGGCCAGAGACGGAAGTCGATGCCGATGGAGCGATTGACGGCGTCGAGCGCTGGCGCCGTGTCGCCGGCGAAGCGTCCGCCCCAGAGCTTGTGGCTCGGCGCGTCGACGAGCTTGAGTGCCGTCATGCGATCGCCAGCGCGCGGTGCGCGTCGCTGTCGGCGCCGGATTCGGCGGCGGTCTTCGCGCGCTCGAGATCCTTGAGCGCGCGCACGCGCTGCGACAGGCCGTAGAGACGAATGAAGCCGGCGGCGTCGCTCTGCTGGTAGACGTCGTCCTCGCCGAAGGTGACGAAGCGCTCGTCGTAGAGCGCCTCATCGCTCGAGCGGCCGGCGATGGTGACGTTGCCTCTGCACAGGCGCAGCGTGATCGAGCCGGTCACGCGCTGCTGCGTGGTGTCGACGAAGGCGTCGTACGCTTCGCGCTCGGTGGTCCACCAGCGGCCCTCGTACACGAGGTCGGCGTAGCGCGGCGCGATGAGATCCTTGGCGGCCAGGGTGCGGCGGTCGAGGACGAGCTGCTCGAGCTCGGAGTGCGCGGTCTGGAGGAGGGTGCCGCCGGGGGTCTCGTAGATGCCGCGGGACTTCATGCCGATGAGGCGGTCCTCGACGAGATCGATGCGGCCGACGCCGTGACGGCCGGCGATGGTGTTGAGCGTCTCGACGAGGTTGACCGGCGAGAGATGGTGACCGTTGACGGAGACTGGTGTGCCGGAGGCGAAACCGATGGTGACGTCCTCCGGCGTGCTCGGGGCGCTGGCCGGATCGGCGGTGAGCAGAAAGAGATCGGCCGGCGGCGCGGCGTTCGGATTCTCGAGAATCCCGCCCTCGTGCGAGACGTGCCAGAGATTCCGGTCGCGCGAGTAGATCTTGGCGGCGGTGGCGGAGACGGGCACGTGGTGCGCGGCGGCGTACGCGAGGGCGTCCTCGCGGCTGCGAATGTCCCACTCGCGCCACGGGGCGATCACGGGGAGCTCGGGAGCGAAGGCGGCGTAGGTGAGCTCGAAGCGCACCTGGTCGTTCCCCTTGCCTGTGCATCCGTGCGCGAGGGCGTCGGCGCCCACCGCGCGCGCGACGTCCACCTGGCGCTTGGCGATGATCGGGCGCGCCATGGAGGTGCCGAGGAGATACTTGCGTCCGTAGATCGCGCCGGCGCGGAGGGTGGGCCAGATGTAGTCGGTGACGAACTCCTCGCGCATGTCCTCGACGAGGCATTCGTCGGCGCCGGAGGCGATCGCTTTCTTGCGAATGCCATCGAGCTCTTCGCCCTGTCCGATGTCCGCGGCGACGCAGATGATGCGGGCGTCGTAGCGCTCGCGAAGCCAGGGAACGATGATGGAGGTATCGAGTCCGCCCGAGTAGGCGAGCGCAATCGTGCGAATCATGCCGTCTCCGCGATCGAGAATAAATATGCGTAACCGATGCATATTTAGCGGATTGGGGCGGCATCTGTCAAGCGGCAGCGGCCGGCGCGCCCGGCGTGTCGTCACACGTCCGTTCGATCCGTATCTCAGACCGTTAGCGCTCGCGCGACACGCGGGAGCTGGCTACACGGCGGGCGGGCCCGTGATGGACTTGAGGCGGCGGATCACCTTCTCCATGGCGGCGTTCGAGCGGCAGATGATGAGGACGGTGTCGTCGCCCGCGATCGTCCCCATGACTTCCGGCCACTCCTCGGCGTCCAGCGCGACGCCGATGGGCTGCGCGCCGCCCGGGAGCGTGTGGAGCACGATGAGCTCACCCACGCCGTCGATCGCGGTGTACAGCGGCGGGAGCAGGACCTCGAGCGGCGGACGGCCGTCGGCGTCGTCGTTCGCGGTGATCGCGTAGCGCGACCCGCCGCCCGCGAAGGGGATGCGCGACACGCGCATCTCGCGCAGGTCGCGGGAGAGCGTCGACTGCGTGACGTCCCAGCCGCGCTGGCGGAGGAGCTTGCGCAGCTCCTCCTGGCTCTCGACCGGTCGGGAATCGATGATCGAGCGAATGGTGCCCTGCCGCTCGCGCTTGTTGGACATGCGCGGGAGAATAGCGCGGCGCCCGCCGAAGGGGGAGGGCGGTGCCATTGACAGCGGGGCCGCGCAATTTTATGCATTGGGCGTGCATAAATTTGCGATTGGGGTCCTGGGCGCCAGCGGCTACGCCGGGCGAGAGCTGTGCGAGCTCGTGGCGAGACATCCGGCCGCGCGCCTCGCCTTCGCCGCCGCGGGCGAGCGCGAGGGCACGCGGGCGCGATTCGGCGGCCGGGAGGTGCGCTTCGTCGCGGCTGAAGAGGCGCCGCTCGCGAGCGCTGCCCTCGTATTCAGCGCGCTGCCCCACGGCGCGTCCGCGCCCTGGGTGACCGCCGCACACGCCGCGGGGGCGAAGGTGGTGGATCTCTCCGCCGATCTGCGCCCCGGCAGCGGCGCCGCGTGCGTGCCGTACGGGCTCACCGAGCACGCGCGCGCCGATGTGCGCGGCGCGGCGATCGTGGCGAATCCCGGCTGCTACCCCACGGTCACGCTGCTCGCGCTCCTGCCGCTCGTGGCGCGCGGGCTCGTGGCCCCCGGCGCGACGATCACCGTGAACGCGGCGAGCGGCGTCACCGGCGCCGGCTTCACCCCCAGGCGCGAGCTGATGTTCGCCGAGGTGGCGGACGACTTCCGCCCGTACTCGATCGGCAACACGCACCGGCATCTGGCCGAGATGCGCGCGGTGCTCGCGTCGGCCGGGTGCGACGCGGATCTGATCTTCACGCCGCACCTCCTGCCGGTGTCGCGCGGCATCCTGGCGACGATCACCGTGCCGCTCACCCAGCCGCTCGCGGACGTGCTCGCCCCCTGGCGCGACCACTACGCCGGCGAGCCGTTCATCGAGGTGGGCGAGGAGATCCCATCGCTCCGCGACGTGGTGCACCGCAATGCCGTGCGCCTCACGGCCACCATGGCGACGGGCGTGCGCGCGCCGACGGTGGTGATCGTCGCGGCGATCGACAATCTCGTGAAGGGCGCGGCAGGCCAGGCGCTCCAGAACGCGAACCTGCTCCTCGGCCTCGACGAAACGATGGGGCTCCCCGTCTGATGCGCGTCGTGAAGGTGGGCGGGCGGGTGCAGCGCGACCCGAGGCTCGCGGCGGCGCTGGCGGCGCTCTGGCGCAGCGCGCCGGCGAGCTACTGCCTGGTGCACGGCGGCGGCGACACGATCTCCGCGCTCCAGTCGCGGCTGGGCGGCGCGCCCCGGTTCGTGGACGGCCGGCGCGTGACCAGCGAGGAAGATATCTCAGTACTGAGGATGTCTCTGTCCGGCGTCGCAAACAAGGAGCTCGTTGATTCTCTCAGTACTGAGGGAATTCACGCGGTCGGCGTCTCGGGCGAGGACGGCGCGCTGATCGTCGCCCGGGCCATCGATGCCGAGCGGCTCGGGAGGGTCGGCGCACCGGTGGAGGTGAACGACTGCCTGCTCCGCGCGCTCCTCGCGGCCGGATTCCTCCCCGTGGTCTCGCCCGTGTCCCGCAGCGACGCGGCGCATGGCGGCGCGCTCAACGTGAACGCCGACGATGCCGCGGCGGCGATCGCCTGCGCGCTGGACGCCGAGGAGTTGCTGCTCGTGTCCGATGTGCCCGGGGTGATCGTGGATGGCGTGCCGGTGCGCACGCTCTCGTTCGACGACGCGACCGACGCCGTGGAGCGCGGCATCGCGACGGCCGGCATGGCGACCAAGCTTCGCGCCGCGCTCGGCGCCGCGAGCCGCGGCGTGCCACAGGTGCGCATCGGCGATCTCGACTCCCTGCTCGACCCCACGCTCGGCACCACCCTTCTCGCCACTCCGCAACCCGCATGACACTCCTCCCTGTGATCGAGGCGGAAACGCCAACGCTCCCCGTCGCCGCCGAGGCGCTGCTGCCTGTCTATTCGCGCTTTCCGGTGGAGATCGCGCGCGGCGAAGGGACGCGGCTGTTCGACGCCGCCGGCCGCCGCTATCTCGACTTCACCAGCGGCATCGGCGTGAACGCGCTCGGCTACGGCGACGCGGGGATCGCGGCGGCGGCCATCGGTGCGCTCGAGAGCGGCGTGCTGCACACGTCGAACCTCTTTCACACCGCGCCGGCGCGCGCGCTGGCGGAGTCGCTGGTGGCGCGGTCGTTCGCGTCGAGCGTCTTCTTCTGCAACTCGGGCGCTGAGGCGAACGAGGGGGCGTTCAAGTTCGCGCGCCGCTGGGCGCGCGAGGTGGGGGGTGCGGAGAAGCACGAGATCATCGCGCTGCGCGGCGGCTTTCACGGGCGGCTGTTCGCGTCGCTCGCGGCGACGGACCGGCCGCAGTATCGCGCGCCCTTCCGGCCGCTCGCGGGCGGGATCTCGATCGTGGAGCGCGACCTTCGCGATCTCGCGCGGCTGCTCGACGAGCGGACGGTGGCGGCGGTGATCGTCGAGCCGGTGCAGGGCGAGGGCGGCGTGCGCGTGCTCGACGCGGCGTTCCTCACGGCGCTGCGGGTGCTCACGCGCGAGCGCGGCATCGCGCTGATCTTCGACGAGGTGCAGTGCGGGCTCGGGCGCACCGGCTGGCTGTTCGCGTACGAGCGCGCCGACGTGGTGCCCGATGTGGTGACGCTCGCCAAGCCGCTCGCGGGCGGGCTGCCGATGGGCGCGGTGCTGCTGAGCGCGGAGATCGCGAACGCGGTGCAACCGGGCGATCACGGGACGACGTTCGGCGGCGGACCGTTCGTGTCGACGGTGGCGGCGCACATCTTCGACCGGCTGTCGGATCCGGCGCTGCTCGCGCGGGTGCGGGAGAATGGCGCGTGGCTGGGCGCCGCCCTGCACGAGCTCGCGGCGCGGTGCGACGTGATTCGTGCGGTGCGCGGCGTGGGCTACATGTGGGGGATCGACGTGACGCGCGTGGCGCGCGAGGTGCTGGCGCAGGCGCGCGACGAGGGGCTGCTGCTGCTCACCGCGGGAGAGTACACGGTGCGGCTGCTGCCGCCGCTCATCGCGACGCGCGCGGAGCTCGCGGAGGGCGTGGAGCTGCTCGAGCGCGCCCTCGCATGAGGGCGCAGATGAAGGTGCGCATGGCGCATCGCGGCGACATCGCGGCGATCGTCTCGATCGTGAACGACTACGCGGCCGAGCAGGTGATGCTCCCCATCTCGGCCGATCGGGTGGCGATGGCGCTGGACGACTTCGTGGTGGCGACGGATGCACGGGGGCAAGTGCTCGCGTGCGGCGCGCTCAAGGAGTATTCGCCGTCGCTCGCGGAGGTGGCATCGCTCGCGGTGGCGCGCGACGGACACGGCGGCGGGGTGGGGCGCGCGATCGTGGAGGCGCTCGAGTCGCTGGCGCGCGTGCGCGGCATCGACGAGCTGTTCGCGCTCACGCTCACCGCGGGATTCTTCGAGGCGGTGGGGTACGTGGTGACGGATCGCTCGCGCTATCCCGAGAAGATTCGCCGGGACTGCGCGTCGTGCTCGCGCCGGTTCGGCTGCGCGGAGATCTGCGTCGCGCGGATGTTGCGGGCCGACACACTGGAGTACGCGGCGTAGGACACTTCGCGGGCCGGCGATCAGCGGACTCACCCATCAGAATGTGCGCGCGGTCGCAGCTTTTCAGGGGAGGAGCGCGTCATCCAGTGGGGGTGATCCCGGAACCCCCGCGATCATGCGTGCTTCTTGCACACAGAGGGTGGCCGGCACGCGCCGGACCGGTGCTCCGCGCAGCACGAGCGCCGCGCACTCATGTGAACCGTAAGGGAGGGTTGTCATGAACCGTAAGTCGATCACTGCCGCCGCACTCGGACTCGTGCTCACCGCCGCCGCCGCGCCGCTCAGCGCGCAGGCCATCGTGAGCAGCCCCGTGCGATTCGGCATCATGGGTGGCGCGACCTTTCCGCTCAGCGATCTGAAGGACGTTGCGAAAACCGGATGGAACGCCGGTGCGCTCGTGACGATCGGCGTGCCGCTCGTGCCGGTGAGCTTCCGTGTGGATGGCCAGTGGCAGCAGATGCAGGGGAAGGACTTCGACAGCGGCGGCGGCATCGACCGCACCGACTTCCGCATCATCGACGGCACGGCGAACGTCGTGTACACGTTCGGCGCCGCGCTCCCCACCAAGTTCTACCTCATTGGCGGAATCGGCGTGTACAACGAGCGGGCGAAAGACCAGGCCACGGACATCACCGCGAGCTCGACCAAGTTCGGTCTCAACGGCGGCGTCGGATTCAAGTTCCAGCTCACGGGCTTCGCGACGTTCATCGAGGCGCGCTACCACAACGTGATTCACGGCGAGGCCATCGGCGATGTCGGCGGCGGCAGTGCGCCGTCACTGCAGATCATTCCGATCACGGTGGGCATCACGTTCTAGCGCGGGGACTGCCGTGATGCTCCGCTTCACATCGGTGGATCGGACAAATCGCTGAGGATCATTCCATCACGTCGGGCATCGCGACCTAGCGAGCACGACACATCAAATGTCCCACACTCCTGGAACGAGCGGCTCCTTTTTTGCCTTTACACCGCACGCGATGCTGTTGGCCTTATCGCGGAACGTGTCCACTCAATTGGGGAATGTGAGGAACTTATGAAGCGTATTCTGACGGGCGCTGCTGTACTTGGGTTCACGCTGTTCACAGCTAGCGGCGCAATGGCGCAGGATCAGGAACCAGTCGGGCGAAGCCCGATCCAGTTCGGTGTGATGGGCGGTGTGAGCCTCCCCACCAGTGATTTCAACGATCTGCTCAAGACGGGATGGAACGCTGGTGCGCTGTTGAATTTCGGCTTCGCCAATTCGCCGGTCGCACTGCGTGTCGACGGATCGTGGAATCAGTTCAACTTCAAGGACGTCGACAACAGCCCGCACTTCCGGGTGCTCGATGCGACCGCCGACGCCGTGTTCGGCTTCGGCTCCAGGAGCCCCGCGCAGTTCTACATCCTCGGCGGCGTGGGCGTGTACAACTTCAAGGTCACCGGTGACGACAACAACTTCGACTTCTCGAGCGGCAGCACGACGAAGTTCGGATTGAACGGCGGCGTCGGCCTCAAGTTCACCTCCGGTCCGGTGGCGCCGTTCATCGAGGCGCGGTACCACTACGTGTTCAGCGGCGACAACTTCAGCAACAACGGTAGCAACAGCCCGAAGTTCCAGATGGTGCCGATCAGCGTGGGCCTCACCTTCTAGTCACGGCCCCGCAGCACGCGACGCGAGCCGCCCCGCCTCACGGCCGGGCGGCTCGTTTCGCGATGCGGTGCGGCGCGCATGGTGACGCGCGCGCACGGCGCGAGTAGCTTGGTGCATGCACCTCACGCTCGCGGATTCGCTACGCTGCACGCGCGACCGGTAATGGCACCCCGCCGCGCCCCGCTGCTGCAGCAGGCGTTCGACGAGGCGCGCTTCGGCGCGGAGCGAACGCTCAACCTGCGCACGCATCATCCGTCGCGGGAGCAAGCGGTGCAGCGCGCCGAAAGCTGGCTGCGCGAGCGGCAGATGAGCCGCGCGCGGGAGGCGCTCGTGATCACGGGGCGCGGCAACAACAGCCCGGATGGCGTGTCGGTGGTGCGCGAGTCGGTGGCGAAGCTGCTCGCGTCGCTGCGACGCCGCGGCGTGCTGGCCGCCGTCACCGAGCACACGCCGGGCTCCTTCGTCGTGACCTTCGCGCCGCTGAACGCGGTACGCAACGCCCCGCAGCGCGCGCGGAATCCGCACGAGGAATCGCCCGCCGATCCGGCGGCGCTCGCGGCGCTCGAGCCCGAGACGCGCGCGCTGTTGCGCCGGCTCGCGCGGCGCGCCATCGAGGAGCTCGGCGTTCGCGCCACGGCGGCGTTCATCGAGCACGAGATGCTCGCGCAGTTTTCGGCTGTCGCCGCGGGCGTCCCCGACGGGCCCGCGCGAGAGGCGCGGCTGCGCGACGCGCTCGCGGCCGCGCTCCACGACTACGACGATCGATGACCGGCTATCTCCAGTTCACGCTCGTCACCTTCACGTCGCTGCTCTTCATCGTCGACCCGGTCGCAGTGATCCCGACGTATCTCGTGATCACGCAGGGCAGCTCGGTGGAAGCGCGGCGCAGAACCGCGCTGCGCGCGTGCATCGCGGCCGGACTGCTCATGACGGTGTTCGGCGTGGCCGGCAACGCGATCTTTCACGTCTTCGGCATCACGCTGCCCGCGTTCCGCATCGCCGGCGGATTCATTCTCTGGCTCGTCGCGCTCGACATGCTTCGCGGCGAACGGACGACGCAGGAGAGCACCGAGGAGATCGTGGAAGGACAGGAGAAGGAAGATGTCGCGCTCACGCCGCTCGCGATGCCGATGCTCGCGGGCCCCGGCGCGATCTCCACGGTGATGGTGCTCGCGGGGCAGGCGCGCGGCGTTCCGGGCTACGTGGCGGTGTACGGATCGATCTGGCTCACGGCGACCATCTGCTGGCTGACGCTACGCGCCGGCGACCGCCTGGTCACCATCCTCGGTCAGACAGGCATCCGCGTGATGACGCGCATCATGGGACTCTTGCTGGCGGCTGTCGCGACGCAGTTCATCATCACGGGCGCCCTCGACGCCTGGCGCGGCTAGCGCGGGGGCGCGGCACTCGTCCGCGCCCCGCGCGTGCTCCGTTCAACCGGCGATCGCCGGCTGGCTCGCGTTGATCGGGATCTTGCGTGGCTGCGATGCGGGCTTCTTCGGCACGTTGATCACGAGCACGCCGGTGTCGAAGCGCGCCTCGATCGCGTTGCCGTCCACGTGCTCCGGCATCCGGAAGCTGCGCTCGAAGGCGCCGCTCACCCGCTCGGCCGTGAAGATGCGAAGCTCGGACTCTTCCTCCGGCGCGACGGTGGGAGACTTGGTGCCGCGCACCGTGAGCACGTTCTGCTCGAAGGTCACCTCGACGTTCTCGGGGTGCACGCCGGGGAGCTCGAGGGCGATCACGTAGCCCGAGCTTTTCTCGATGACGTCGGTGGATGGGTACCACACCGACTGGCTGCGGGAAATCGAATCACCGATCGCACGATCGAGCTCGCGATCGAGCGAGAACAGGCGATCCAGCGCGGGGGTGAGTGGACGAATGGTCAACATGGCTCGTTCCTCCTGATGGGTTGCGCATTCGTTGCGCGTGCCCGGAGGAAAGCAGGTGACGTGCCTTCGAAATCTTGCCAATTCGACAACTGGCGCGCGGTGTCCGGCGCCGCGGCGCGTCAGCGTGACGGACCCTGTGTCGGAATGACGGCGTGCGCCGCCGCGGATGCGACCCGCAGGGCGGGGCTCGACTGGGCGAGGACCGCGAACATCACGAGCGCCCCGAATCCGAGCACCGTGCGGGGACGGGCGCGGGCCGGCGGCGGCGGCACGGGGCGCGGCAGATCTACCGCCCCGGGGATCGCGAGCGATCGCGGCGTGCGCGACGGCGTACGCGATGGCGGCTCGTGCGCGTCCGAGTGCCGGTCGCGTCGCGTACGCTCGATGCGCGGCTGGCGCCGCGCCTTTCGATTCGCGTCGCGCAAGAGCGCGCGATGGAGCACGGCCAGCGCCGCGCGCGGCACGACGTCGCCGCTTTCCGTGGTGCAGCGCGGAAGCGATGCCGCGGAGCGCGCGAGCGTCGGGCGCCGGCGAGTGGCCGGCGCCGCCGGCGAATCGGGCGCGTCCGCGAGCTCCGCCTCCTCGCGCGGAGGAGCCGCGTCAGCCGCGAGATGCACCTCGAGCGCGCCCTCGTCCGCCGGCGCCGCGTCCGGCGCGGGCGCGCACGCCTCCGCGAGCGTCTGGGTGACGTCGACGTGCAACGACGGATCGAGCACGCGCTGGCGCGCGCGCGGCGGCTCCAGGGTGAGCAGCCCCGCGCCCGAGTGTCCGCGCACACCGTGGGCGGCCGCGCCAGCGCACGCACAGCCGAGCGGCGCGGCGAGATCGATGAGAGCGGGCGACTGCTCCATGAGCTGCTGCGCGAGCTCGAGCACGGCGTCGTCGCCGCTCAACTCCACGAGCGCGCGCTCCGCGAGATGCTCGACCTGCGCGCGCGCGGGCACGCCACCGGGGAGCGAGAAGAAGCGCCGGCGATCGAGCGGCAGCGAACGATCGAAGCAGTGCGGCTGCGTCTCGAGCGAGACGTCGTGCTCCGCGAACGCATCGAGCAGCTGCGCGGGCAGGATGCGCGCGTCGATCGAGGGATCCTCGGCGCCGGGGCACGCGCCGGCGTAGGTGATGTGCAGTGCGCGTCCCGCGAACGCCGCGCGCAGGTATCGCGCGGTGGCGACGGGCGGCGACACGAAGGTCAGCATGAAGGGCTCGAGCACCGCGCCCGTGCGCGTCAGCCGCTCGGTGACGAGCGGGCAGCTGCAGATAACCGCCGCCGGATGCTCGTACGCGCCCAGCTGCTGGATACAGCTCTCCGCGATGAGCTCATCGCCCCACGTCGCGGGCGCGGCCAGCTCGAAGCCGAGCGCCTGGCAGGCGTGCGCGAGCTGCACGGGCGACGCGGGTTGCGCGGCCAGCACGGCATCGGCGCCGAGGATGATGAATGGCGTCGCATTTTCGGGCATTGAACGCGACAAGCTGGACATTCGGCGTACGACCACGGAATGAGGGAAACCGCTGTGCCCGCTCACTTTACGGCCCGTACATTGCGACTTGGGTGATACGACATGCGGCATGGTGCCAGCGTGCATGCCTCAAGCATTCCCGGTGGCCCCATGGCTACATCGAACGTGTTCATGAAAGAAATCACTCGGGTGCCTCGGGAGCAACGGGATCAAATTGCCGCCTACGGCGCCCGGACCTCTTGGCCCTCTGGATTCACGATCTACGAGCAGGGAGCTCCCGCGGACGGGATCTTCATGGTGCTGCGCGGGCAGGTGGTGCTCCGCAACCAGCTGGGGAGCGGCCGGAGCTTCGTGCCGTGGGTGGCCACGCCCGGCGAGACGTTCGGCGGCGAGGGGCTCGAGGGCTCGTCGGTGTACGCGAGCCAGGCGCGCGCGGAAGAGGAGAGCGAGACGCTGCATCTGAGCGCGGCGCGTTTCAGCGCGATGCTGCGCGAGCAGCCGGCGACAGCGCTGATTCTGTTGCGCCAGATGATGGCCGAGCGCACGGCGCTGCTGGTGAAGTTCGGGCAACACGCGATGCTCACGGTGGAGCAGCGGCTCATCGCATCGCTGATTCGTCTCGCGCAGAGCCACGACACGGGCGCCGGCGCGGTGCCGCCGGTGCCGCGGCGACTGCTCGGTGAGCTCGTGGGCGCGACGCGCGAGTCGATCTCGCTCGTCCTTGGCCGACTGTGCGCGGAAGGGCTCGTGCGACGCGAGGGCGGCGGACTGTTCATCTCCGATCTCAACGGGCTCGCGGCGAAGCTCGCGCCGGGCACGCGCGCGGTCATCGGAGAGCTCGAGGAGGGCGCGTCGTCCAGCGGCGGCTATCGACGCGAGGCGTGATCGCGTCGTGCTTCACGGATCGGCGCGGTACCGTTAGCCTTCACGCGTGACTGCCGCCCAGCGTACCGCAACCGTTCGCGTTCCTGCCTCCAGCGCCAACCTCGGCGCGGGTTACGACTGCGTCGGCGTCGCGGTGGAGCGGTGGCTCACCGCGTCGGTGCGGCAGGATGTGGAGGGCCCGCTCGAGCCGGAGTTTCGGCGGGAGGGAACGCTCGCCTCGCTCAACGTGCGTGGGACGCACGATGCGATCTACGTGGCCTTTCGCGCGGCGGCGGGGGCGGCGAAGGTGGCCGTGCCGGATCGGCTCCGCTTCACGGCATCGTCCGAGATTCCGGTGGGACGCGGGCTGGGATCGTCGGCCGCCGCGGCAGTGGCGGGGGCGGCGCTGGCGAACGCGCTGCTCGGACTCGGTCTCGATTCGTTCGGCATTGCCGAGGTGGGCACGGCGCTCGAGGGACATCCGGAC
>Ga0207707_10003120_pt1 | contig 14715 bp, 15 predicted proteins | sample KBSC83BmetaG_FD_184336 | JGI IMG/M metagenome (GOLD analysis project Ga0207707, IMG submission 184336) | Corn rhizosphere microbial communities from Kellogg Biological Station, Michigan, USA - KBS C8-3B metaG (SPAdes) (version 2) | ecosystem: Host-associated > Plants > Roots > Rhizosphere ...
GACTCCCCCGAGCAGGCCGAATCGGACATTCGCGCGCGCGTGGCCAACAAGGAGGTCATCATCGGGTTTGGCCACCCGGTCTACACGCTCTCCGACCCCCGCAACCAGGTCATCAAGGAAGTCGCGCGGCAGCTGGCCAGGGAGTCCGGCGACACGAAGATGTTCGCGATCGCCGAGCGGATCGAAGCGGTGATGCGCGATGCCAAGAAGATGTTTGCCAACCTCGATTGGTTCTCCGCCGTTTCCTATCACCTGATGGGAATTCCGACCGCGATGTTCACGCCGCTGTTCGTGATCGCCCGGACCAGCGGCTGGGCGGCGCACGTGATGGAGCAACGCGCGGACGGCAAGATCATCCGCCCGGCGGCGAATTACGTGGGGCCGGAAAATCTGAAGTTCGTGCCACTGGCCCAGCGCACCTGAATGTCCGCGCTCGACGTCAAATCGGCCCAGCGGCCGGACCCCGATGTAGTGCTGGTTGCGATTGCAGAGTACGCGCGGAACTATGGTCCGCTGACGCCGGCTGCTTTCGACACCGCGCGCTACTGTCTCATAGATAGCCTGGCGTGCGGGTTCCAGGCGTTGCACTACCCCGCGTGCACCAAGCTGCTCGGCCCGGTAGTCCCGGGCGCGGTGATGCCCGGCGGTGCCCGGGTGCCGGGCACATCCTTCGAGCTGGATCCGGTGCAGGCGGCTTTCAGCATCGGCGCGATGATCCGCTGGCTGGACTTCAACGACACCTGGCTCGCGGCGGAGTGGGGCCACCCTTCCGACAACCTCGGCGGCATTCTGGCCACGGCGGACTATCTGTCCCGCAAGGCAATCATGGAAGGCAGGCAGCCGCTCACCGTTCGCGACGTGCTGGCGGCAATGATCAAGGCGCACGAGATACAGGGCGTGCTCGCCTTGGAGAACAGCTTCAACCGCGTCGGCCTCGATCACGTGATTCTCGTGCGGGTGGCCTCGACAGCGGTCGTCACAGCGATGTTGGGAGGCAGCAGCGCACAGATCGTCAACGCCGTATCCAACGCCTGGATCGATGGGGGTGCGCTGCGCACGTATCGGCACGCTCCCAACACCGGCTCCAGAAAGAGCTGGGCGGCGGGCGATGCAACCAGCCGCGCAGTACGCCACGCACTGATCGCACTCCGCGACGAAATGGGATATCCGTCGGCGCTGACGGCGAGGCAATGGGGCTTCTACGACGTGTTGTTCAAGGGCAAGCCGTTCTCCCTGCCCCAGCCGTTCGCAAGCTACGTGATGGAGAACGTGCTTTTCAAGATCTCCTTCCCGGCTGAGTTTCATGCGCAGACCGCGGTGGAAGCGGCGCTGACGCTGCACCCCCAGGTGAAGGACCGGCTCGCGGACATCGAGCGTGTCGTCATCGAGACGCAGGAGCCGGGCGTGCGCATCATCGACAAGACCGGACCTCTGGCGAACCCCGCGGACCGCGACCACTGTATTCAGTACATGGTGGCGATCCCACTGCTCTTTGGCCGCCTCACGGCTCGGGACTATGAGAACGAGGTGGCCTCGGACCCGCGGATCGATGCGCTGCGAGCCAGGATGGAGGTTCGCGAGAACCCGACGTTCACCCAGGAATACTACGCACCCGACAAGCGCTACATCGGCAATGCCGTGCAGGTTTTCTTCCGGGGCGGCGGCTCGACGCCGCGTGTGCAGGTGGACTTCCCCATCGGCCACCGCAAGCGCCGCGAGGAGGGCATGCCGGTGCTGGTGAGGAAGTTCGAATCCTCGGTGGATGCCTGGTTCAAGCCGAAGCAGGCCGAGCGCATTCGCGGGCTGTTCAGCGGCGCCGCGACGCTGGATGCCTTGCCGGTGAACGAGCTGATGGCGGCGCTGGTGACCAACGGCGCCGGCGGCGCTGCCACATGATAAAACTCCCCGGGACCTCGTGATCCCGGGGAGTGTCGAGGCGCTCGTCTCGAGCGCCAGCCGACGCGGAACTTCAGCCGACGCGCACCGGCACGAACAGCTGCGAGTCGCCGCGCTGCACCAGCAACGCGATATGGCCCTTCGATCTTTCCACGGCGCTGCGCAGATCCTCCGCGCTGGAGACCTTGTTGCCGTTGGCGGAGAGCACGATGTCTCCCTGCTGCAGGCCGGCCTCAGCGGCAGGACCCGAAGCGCGCTCCACGAGCAGTCCGCCGCGAGTGTTGGCCTGGTGCTGCTCATCGGGCGTCAGCGGGCGCACCGCCAGCCCGAGCTTGCCGCCGTTGTGCTGGCCCTGGTTGTTGAACGCGGTGCGCTTCTCCTGCATCGAGCCGAGCTTGACCTCGATGTTCTGGGTGTTGCCCTTGCGCCAGATCTGCAGGTTCGCGGTGGAACCGGGCGCCATCTCGGCGATATCGGCCGGGAGCTCATCGGAGGTGTTCACCTGCGTGTTGTTGAGCTTCAGGATGACGTCGCCGGTCTGGATTCCGGCCCGGTCCGCAGGCCCGCCCTTCTCCACGCTCGACACCAGCGCGCCTTCCGGACGCGGCAGTCCGAACGAGTCGGCGAGCGCCTGGTTGACCGGCTGGATCACGACCCCGAGCTTGCCGCGGGAGACGTGCCCGGTGGTCTCGAGCTGATGGCTCACCTTCAGAGCGACGTCGATCGGAATCGAGAACGACACACCCTGGTAGCCGCCCGAGCGGCTGTAGATCTGCGAGTTGATGCCGACGACCTCACCGCGCATGTTGAACAGAGGACCGCCGGAGTTGCCCGGATTGATCGGCACGTCGGTCTGGATGAACGGCACGTAGCCGGAGTCGGGCAACGTGCGCCCCAGGGCGCTCACGATGCCGGCGGTGGCGCTGTTCGCAAACCCGAACGGCGCGCCGATGGCCAGCACCCACTCGCCGACGCGGATATTGCGGGAGTCGCCGACCTTCACGGTGGGCAGATCCTTCGCATTGATGCGGATGACGGCGATGTCGCTGTTGGTATCGACGCCGACGACTTTCGCCTGATACTCACGCCGGTCCGTCAGGCGAACCGTGACTTCCTTCGCGCCGTTCACGACGTGCGCGTTGGTGAGGATCAAGCCGTCGGAGCTGACGATGAACCCGGAGCCTTCGCCGCGTACCGGCACCTGCGGCTGCTGCTGGAAGGGCATGTTGCGGAAGAACGGCGCAAACGGGGTGTTCGCCCACGGATTCTGGCCGCCCTGGCCATTGTCATCGCCGTTGTCATTGTCGTCGCTGTCGTCGCCGTTGTAGGAGGCCGGCACTTTCTCGACGACCTGAATGTTGACCACGGCCGGCCCGTACCTCTGCACCATGGTGCTGAAGTCAGGCAGCACGGCCTGGGCGTTGCCCGTGGCAGGTGCGGTCTGCACCGGTGCCTGCGTGACGTGCGCGGGCGCTTGCGCCCGCACGGTGTAGGTATAGAGCGCGCCCAGCGGTGCGGCGATGATGGCGCCGAGCGCCGCCGCGGCGAGCGGCTTGCTGTACTTTTTCGGGGTCGGGTTCATTGGGGTCTCCACTGGAAACACTGCCGGCCGTTCTGGCCCTGTGTGAGACCCTAGACCGAGAGACTTAAGTGACCCTTAAGAGGGGGCCAAGGGGAAGCTGACGGTCGCCGCCAGTCCCGCGCCGGCTGGCCCGCTCTCCAGGCTGACGGTGGCGCCGTGGGCGGTGGCTATGGATTTGACGATGGACAGCCCCAGCCCACTGCCCGGCGGGGAGGTTCCCGGTCGCCGATAGAAACGATCAAACACCCGGGAGCGGTCTTCGGGCGGAATGCCCGGGCCCGTGTCGACAACCCTGAGGACCGCCCGCTCTGGCGTCCCGCTGCGCTGCACTGCAACATCGACGCGCCCCTCCGCTGGGGTGTAGCGGACTGCGTTGTCCACCAGGTTGCGCAGCAGCGTGCGCAGCGCATCGGGATCGCCGACGACCACGGCCGGCTGCGATTCGGAGATGCCCAGATCGATGTTCTTGGCGTCGGAGACCGGGATGAGCTCGGTGACGACCTCACGAGCGAGCTCGTCGAGGGCGACCTGAACTTTCGCCGGCTCGCCCCGCGACTCCTGACGCGCCAGTGACAGCAGCTGCTCCACGAGGCGGATCGCGCGATGCACACCCGCGGACAGCTTCTCGGTTGCTTCCAATCGCTCGGCTTCGGTGCCGGCTCTTGCGAGTGCGCCCATCTGCAGGTGCAACGCAGTGAGCGGAGTGCGGAGCTCATGCGCCGCATCCAGCATGAATGCGCGTTCACGACCCAACGCGGCACCCAGGCGTGTGAGCAGATCGTTGAGAGCGCCTACGAGCGGACGTACCTCGTCAGGTAACGGCTGATCCGGAAGCGGCTGCAACTCGTTCACACCACGCGACTTCACGAGGAGGGTCAGCCCCTTCAACGGCTCCAGTGCGAGGCCCACGGCGACCCAGATGAGAATTCCGAGAACCGGGAGCAAGAGGGCGAAGGGTCGGAGGGCGCGCAAGGCCAGAACCGCGGCCTGGTCCTGACGAACGCTCATCGGCTGTGCGACCTGCACGACTTTCGTGGGTCTCTGCACGCCGTACACACGCCAATGTCCCTCACTGGTGGTGACGTTGGAGAAGCCGATCCGGGTGATGGCGGGCAGGAGCTTGTGATTCTGCGACCAGTACAGCAGATCGCCATCGATCGTCCACACCTGCACGACGAAGTCGTACGCCGCATCGCTCGGCGGGATCTGCGATTCGAGTTGATACTCCACGGGCTGGTCGCCCAGCAGCAGCGCGGTCTGGCGCAACTCGTAGTCGAAGAAGGTATCGGCCTCGTTCAAGGCATTGAGGTACACGATCCAGCCGCCGGCCGCGCCGACCACCACGACGCCGCCCAGCAGCCACAGAAGCAGACGTGTTTTCAGCGAGCTCACTGCGTGGGCCTCACGCGGTAGCCGACGCCGCGAACATTGAGGATGAAATCCGCGCCCAGCTTGCGTCGCAGCCCGTGGATGTGGACCTCGACCGCGTTGCTTTCCACTTCCTCGCCCCAGCCATAGAGCCGCTCCTCGATCTGCGATCGGGAGTGAATGGTGCCGGGACGCTCCAGCAGCAACTGCAGCAGCGCGAATTCCTTCGGCGACAGGTCGACCTCGCGCCCGTCGCGGCTGACCGCGTGAGTGGCCGGGTCCAGCGTCACGCCAAGGTGCTCGATCCGGGGCTCCGGCCGCCCGGACTTGCGGCGCAGCAGCGCACGAATTCTCGCGGCCAGCTCGTCCAGGTCGAAGGGCTTCACCAGATAGTCATCGGCTCCGGCATCCAGGCCCTGGACACGGTCCGAGACTGCGTCGCGTGCGGTAATGATCAGCACCGGCAAGGACTGCCGCCGTGCCCGCAGGGCCTGCAGCACCTGCAGGCCGTCCTTGCGTGGCAGCCCCAGATCCAGCAACGCCAGATCGAACGCTTCCGTGCGCAGCACGCGGTCGGCGGATTCTCCGTCGTAGACCCAATCGACCGCGAAGCCGTCCCGCTTCAGGCCGGTGCGAATGGCTTCACCGATCATCGCGTCGTCTTCTACCAGGAGCAGTCTCATTTTCTGACAAAATCCAAGTTCCTGGCGCCACTGTCAACGGCCGGAGCCTGATCCTGAGCTCTCCCCCCACTCTGCGCAGCGAGGCTCTCCGGCTCGGCCTGACCCTGTCTGAGCAGCAGGCCGCGCGTCTCGTCCAGCTGCTGGACGAGCTGGTGCGCTGGAACCGGACTTACAACCTCACCGCCATCAGAACGCCTGAGGAGATGGTGACTCACCATCTCCTGGACAGTCTCGCCGTACATGCGGACCTGCAGGGTGAGAGAGTCGCGGATGTGGGCACGGGTGCCGGCTTCCCCGGGTTGCCGCTCGCGGTGGTGAATCCGCAGCGACGCTTCACGCTGATCGACTCCAATGGGAAAAAGGTACGCTTCGTCTCGCACGCCGCGCGCCTGCTGGAGCTGACCAATGTAGAGCCCCTGCATGCCCGAGTTGAATCGGCTGCTGGCCCGTTCGACACCGTGATTGCGCGAGCGTTCGCTGCGCTACCCGACCTGCTCCCGACAGTTGCCGGGCTCTGCGATGGGAATACGCGCGTGCTCGCGATGAAGGGAAAATGGCCGACTCAGGAGCTCGAGCGCCTGCCTGCGGGCTGGCAGGTGGAATATTCCCGGCCGATCGAAGTGCCGGGGCTAGGCGAGGAACGCTGTGTGATCGCCTTGCGGAGGGGCGGGGCCCGCTGAAAAAACGCGTCGGGTGTTACGTCATCGCAGCGGCAGCGCCGTGGTCTCCTTGATGACCGACAGCGCGATGGAGGAATGCACCGCCTGCACGCCGGGGAAGCGCGACAGGTGGTCCAGGAAGAAAGCCTCGTAGGCCTTGATGTCCGGGCACACGATCCGCAGCAGGAAATCCGTCTCGCCCATGAGGGTATAGCACTCCAGGATCTCCGGATGCTCGCGCACGGCTTGCTCGAACTTCAGCAGCGCGTCGCGGCCGTGGCCGGCGAGCTTGACGTGCGAGAACACCAGCACGTTCAGACCTACCTTCTCCCGGTCCAGCAGCGCGACGCGGTTGCGGATGACGCCCAGCTGCTGCAGGCGGCTCATCCGCCGCCAGCAGGTGGAAGCGGTCAGTCCCAGCCGCTCGGCGACCTCGGCCGCCGACAGGTCGCCATGGTTCTGCAGGACATCCAGGATGCGCAGGTCGCCCCTGTCGAGCTCGGGGTGCATCGTTCATCTCGCTAGTGGTGCATAGAGCGCAATAAATGTCGCACTCAGGGGGGGCTGTGGGCAAATTTTTGTGACGCGGGTTGCGCCGGGCGGCGCGTACGCTCGTCCGCTCGAGCGGCTGGCGGGCCGGAGGGGCCATGGATATTTTTGCGATGCCCGATTTCGACGATCACGAGCTGGTGGTGTTCGGCCGCGATGCGGCCACGGGGCTGCGTTCGATCGTGGCCGTTCACTCCACGGCCCTCGGGCCGGCAGCGGGTGGCTGCCGCATGTGGCCGTATGCGTCGACGGCGGAGGCGGTGACCGACGTGCTGCGGCTGTCGCGCGGCATGAGCTACAAGAACGCGCTCGCCGGGCTGCCCTTCGGCGGCGGCAAGGCGGTCATCATCGGCGACTCGCGCACCGCCAAGACACCGGAGCTGTTCGAGGCCTACGGTCGATTCATCGATTCGCTGGGAGGCCGCTACGTGACGGCGGAGGATGTCGGGACGACTCTCTCCGATATGCAGCAGGTTGCTCGCCGTACGCGCTTTGTCAGTGGGCTCGGGGCCCGCAAAGGCGAAGCCGGCGGGGATCCCGCACCGAAGACCGCCCTCGGAGTGTTCCTGGGACTGAAGGCCGCGGCGCGTTTCCGGCTCGGACGCTCGGACCTGGAAGGTCTGAGGGTGGCTGTCCAGGGCGTCGGTGGCGTCGGGTACCACCTGTGCCGACTGCTGGCAGCCGAGGGAGTCACACTCCGCGTGGCTGACGTCCGCCCCGCCGCTGTCGAGCGCGTGCGCGATGAGCTGGGCGCGGCCGCGGTCTCCGTCGAGTCCATCATGACAGAGGATGTCGATGTCCTCGCGCCGTGTGCGCTGGGGGCGATCCTCAACGCGCACACCATCCCACTGCTCCGCGCCCGCATCGTCGCTGGCGCCGCCAACAATCAGCTCGCGACCGACGAGGATGGCCGCGCGTTGCAGCTGGCCGGAGTGGTGTACGCGCCGGACTATGTGATCAATGCCGGCGGTATCATCAGCGTGGCGCGGGAATATCTGGGGAATGCGACCGAGGCCCAGGTGACCGCCGAGATCCAAGGCATCCCGGCGCGCCTCACGGAGATCTTTGAGCGCGCTCGCCGCGAGAAGGTGCCGACGAGTGCCATCGCAGACACGATGGCGCGCGAACGGATCGGGCGCGGGGGTACCCGACTCGTCGCCTGACCCGCCCGCCGGGCCAAAAGCGTCGCTACCTGCCGACGCCGAGGGTCCCCTGCACGCTGCTTCGCTTGATTCGCCGGCACGCTCGGCCGGTGCAGTACACTAGTTGCATGAAGCGCGTGATCGCGGTCGCGAACCAGAAGGGCGGCGTCGGCAAGACCACAACAGCGGTCAATCTCGCCGCTTCCCTGTCCGCGACGAAGCGCCGCGTGCTGCTGATGGATCTCGACCCGCAAGGCAACGCGACGATGGGCAGCGGCGTCGACAAGCAGCAGCTCGAGCGCAGCACTTGCGAGGTGCTTCTCGGAGAGTGTGAGTTGCAGGCCGCGGTGGTCGCCGTCGATCCGGGCGGTTTCAGCCTTCTTCCCGCGAATCAGGACCTTACTGCGGCGGAAGTGCGCTTGTTGGCGATGCTGACGGGGCGGGAGATCAAGCTCCGCAATGCACTGGCGCCGCTGCGCGAATCCTTCGACGTCATTCTCATCGATTGCCCCCCTGCCTTGAACATGCTCACGGTGAACTCGCTCGTCGCAGCCGACAGCGTGCTCATCCCCATGCAGTGCGAGTACTACGCCTTGGAGGGGTTGTCGGCATTGCTGGCGACCATCGAGCAGATCCGCGATGCCGTGAATCCTCAACTGCAGCTCGAGGGAATTCTGCGAACGATGTTCGACCCGCGAAACAACCTGTCGAGCGAGGTCAGCGCGCAGTTGATCATGCACTTCGGTGACAAGGTGTTCCGCACCATCATCCCGCGCAATGTGCGTCTCGCGGAAGCCCCGTCGTTCGGCAAGCCGGTGTTGTTCCACGACAAAGAGTCCCGCGGAGCCCTCGCGTATCTGGCCCTCGCCGGTGAGATGATTCGCCGTGAGGAGGAAGAGGCGCTGGCGGGAGCGGGCGGCGGAAACGGCGCCGGCGCCGCGGAATCAGGCAGCGAGGGTGCTGCCTCCGGGGATGTCACATCCAACGGCGCCTCATCGGCGGACCCCGCTCCCGAGGCGGCAAGCAGCACGTCGGCAACGCATGAGTCGGAGCCCGTCGACCTGCGGACTGCGGATCCCGCATCGGGCTATGATCGCGCGCCATGATGCAAAAGAAACCCACGCTCGGACGCGGCCTCGCTGATCTGCTCGGCCGGCCGGCGTCGCCCGTGGCTGAAGTCTCCATGGGGCAGCCCCCCGCCCCGACTGCGGTACCGCCGGCGGGGCCGGCGCCTCGTCCGGGCGAGGAGCTGGCGAAGCTCCCTCTGGATCTGCTGCAGCGGGGGCGCTACCAGCCGCGAGTGGACATGCGGCCGGAGTCTCTGCAGGAGCTCGCCGATTCCATCAAGTCGCAGGGCGTGGTCCAGCCTATCGTCGTGCGCCCGATAAGCTCGCCCGCGGCGGGTGAATCGCAGCGGTACGAGATCATCGCCGGTGAGCGCCGCTGGCGGGCGGCGCAGATGGCCGGGTTGGCACAGATTCCCGCAGTCATCCGCGACATTCCCGATGAGGCCGCCATCGCCGTCGCCCTCATCGAGAACATCCAGCGAGAGAACCTCAATCCGCTGGAAGAAGCGCGCGCCCTGGAAAGGCTCATTTCGGAGTTCGAGCTGACGCATCAGGAAGCGGCCGAGGCGGTGGGCCGCTCGCGCGTCAGCGTCAGCAATCTGCTGCGCTTGCTCGAGCTTGCCCCCGAGGTCAGCGAAATGCTCGAGAGGCGCGAGCTGGAGATGGGGCACGCGCGCGCGCTGCTGGGTCTGACCAACCGCAGGCAGCAGGTCGAGGTGGCCGCGATCATCGTCAAGAGGGCGCTCTCGGTACGCGACGCGGAAGGGCTGGTGAGACGCCTGCAGGACAGCGCGACGGCGGCGGCCGCTGGCGAGGCGAGCGGACACCGCGACCCGAATGTACAGCGCCTCGAGCAGGAGCTGGCCGACAAGCTCGGTGCCAAGGTGGCCATCAAGCACTCCTCGGGCGGCAAGGGCCGGTTGGTGGTCAGCTACAACAGCCTCGACGAGCTGGACGGCATCCTGGCCCACATCCGCTGAGCCGCCGCCCCGGGGGGCATCGCACAGGCGCGCGGCAGCCAGCCGCCTGCTGCAACGCCGGACCCTTCCCGAGCACAGCCGTGTTCTGCTTCCGGGACACCATTTGTCGTACTAATCCGCTAACCGCACGCGGCCGCCACCGGGTACAGCGCGCAATCGCTTCGGCGCTCCCAAGTCCCGCAATCAACACGTGTTTTTTGAAGAGAGCACGCTGTGGACTCGACGGGGTTCGCTCTCTATAATTCGCCGGCTTTTTTGGCCGGGCTCCGCCTGGGGCGCGACCTTCAGTTTGAGAGTCGCTGCGGCCGTGACGATGACTGGCGGGCCGGCGGCTTTCGCCCAGCAGGATACAAGGTGACCGGGACGACTCAGCCCTATGTGCGGCGGCTGGCGTTCAGCTTCGTGCTGGGCCAGGCAGCCGTCAGCGTGGTCGCCGGGGTGCTCGCGTGGAGCATCGCCGGCGAGCAAGCGGCGCTGTCAGCGCTGCTCGGCGGAGGCATCAGCACCGCGGGCAGCCTGGCGATGGCGCTGGTTGCGTTTCGGCGCCGCATCGGACTGAACGCACTGCAGATGCTGACGGCCCTGCTCGTCGGCGAGTCTGCGAAGTTTCTCGTGATTGTTGGGCTTTTCGTGGTTGTACTGACGTTGATGAAGGTCTCGCCCGTCCCCATGTTCAGCGCGTACGTGGCGACCTTCTTTGTGTACTGGGTGGTATTCGCGGGTCAGTGGCGTGGACGCGCGAACGCGCTATCCGGACGAGAGATGCGGTAGTGGATATGTTGCTGCGATATCTGGCTGAAGAAGCTCCGAATCCAAACGAGTACATCCTTCACCACCTGACGTTCCTGACCAACAAGGCGCCGCACGGCCTGTTTGATTTCGGCGCCATCAATCTCGACAGCGTGTTCTTCTCGGTGCTGCTCGCCGTGGTCTTCTTCGGGACCTTCTATGCAGCGGCGCGCCATGCCGATACCGGTGCCCCCAGCAAGTTCCGCAATTTCGTGGAGTGGATGGTCGAGCTCGTCGACGAGCAGGTCCAGGGCATCTTCCACACCAGGAGCAGGCTGATCGCCCCGCTGGCGCTCACCATCTTCTGCTGGGTATTCCTCTTCAACGCGTTCGACGTGCTGCCGCTGGATCTGCTTCCGGGGATGGCCGGCGCCGCCGGCGTCGGCCACCTGCGCATCGTGCCGAGCACGGACCTGAACGTCGTGTTCGGGCTGTCCCTGACGGTGTTCGTGCTGATCATCTTCTACAGCATCAAGATGAAGGGCCTGCTCGGTTTCCTGGGCGAGTTCGTCCTGCACCCGCTGCGGGTGCGCAATCCCATCGCGCAGATTCCGATCTCTCTATTCAATCTCGTCGTGGAGCTCGCCGGATTCATCGCGCGCCCCGTGTCGCTGGCGCTGCGGCTGTACGGCAACATCTTCGCCGGCGAGATGGTGTTCATCCTGATCGCGCTGATGACGCTCACCAAGGGATTCGCGGGTCTCGCGACCGTCGGTGGCTGGGTGGGAACGATCGGTTCCCTGGTCCTGGGCGTCGTGTGGTCGGGGTTCGACCTGTTCATCGGATTCCTGCAGGCCTTCATTTTCATGATCCTGACGGTCGTGTACCTGGCGCAGGCATCCGAGCACCACTGAATGACGGACGAGGGGTCCGCCAACGGTTTTGTACCTAGGAGAGTTTGATGGAAAACATTGCGCACATCGAAGCGATGACGGTGATGGCCGTCGGCATCATTTTCGGCATGGGAGCGTTCGGCACCGCCATCGGCTTCGGCCTGCTCGGCGGCCGCTTCCTCGAGGGAATGGCGCGCCAGCCGGAGCTCGCGCCCGCGCTGCTCGGACGCGCGTTCATCTTCGTTGCGCTGCTGGATGCGGTCACGTTCATCGGCATCGGCTTCGCTCTGTTCTTCACGTTCGCGAATCCGTTCGTCGCCGCATTGCAGGCGGCCCAGGCCGCGGCGGGGCACTGAGACGGGCCCGCAGCCTCAGCTGCAGGCCGGGATCAGAGCCGCAAGTTAGGAGACGAGAGTGAACATCAACCTGACACTCGTCATTCAGATGGTGGTCTTCGCGATCCTCGTCTGGGCCACGATGAAATTCGTGTGGCCGATGATCCTCGGTCCCTTGGAAGAGCGCTCGCGCAAGATCGCGCAAGGGCTTGCCGCGGGCCAGGAAGGCGAGAAAGCCTTGACGGAAGCGCGTGAGAAGTCTGACTCGATCATCCGTGAAGCGCGCGAGCGCGCCACGCAGATCATCGATCAGGCACAGCACCGCGCCAACGATCTCATCGAACAGGCGAAGGGCGCGGCGACGGCCGAGAGTCAGCGCCTGGTGGCGGCCGCTCATCAGCAGATCGAGCTGGACGCAACTCACGCCCGCGAGAGCCTGCGCCGTGAAGTGGCTCAGATCGCAGTGAAGGCGGCCTCGAAGCTGCTCGAGCGCGAGATCGATGCGCGCGCACACGCCGACCTCATCGATAAGCTCGCGACGCAGATCTGAAGGAGAGCATCTCTTGGCGGACAAGACCACCGTTGCGCGACCCTACGCCAAAGCGGCGTTCGAGCAGGCCAGTGCCGACAAGCGCCTGGCGGAGTGGTCTGACGCTCTGCAGGCTGGCGCCGCTGTCGTGAAGGACGAGCGCGTGGAGCACCTGCTCGGCAACCCGCAGGTGGCACCCGCGCAGCTCGCGGGGTTCGTGTTCGACGTGGCGGCGTCGAAGCTCAACGGCGATGGCCGTAACTTCTTCGACATGCTCGCGGAGAATCGCCGGCTCGCCTACCTTCCGGAGATCGCCGCGCTCTTTGATGAGCTGAAGGACAAAGCCGAGGGCGTCGTCGATGTCACGGTGACATCCGCCGCGCCGCTCGATGCCGCGCAGCAGAAAACGCTCTCGAGCGCTCTCGAGCGCAAGCTCAAACGCTCCGTGCGCCTGCACTGCGAGACCGACCCGAAGCTCATCGGTGGCGCCGTGGTGCGCGCCGGCGATCTCGTGATCGACGGCTCGGTGCTGGCGCGGCTCAATCGCATCGCGTACGAGCTGACGGCCTGAACGAAATTCGCTAGAGGACTAGAGACATGGCCATCAAGGCAACCGAGATCAGCGACCTGATCAAGCAGCGGATCGAGAACTTCAAATCGGTCACTGAGGCTCGCAACGTCGGCACCATCGTGTCGGTCACCGACGGCATCACCCGCATCCACGGGCTGGCGGACGCCAAGTACGGTGAGATGCTGGAGTTCCCCGGCAACACCTTCGGCCTGGCGCTCAATCTGGAGCAGGATTCGGTCGGCGCCGTGGTCCTTGGCGACTACAAGCATCTGTCGGAAGGCGACACGGTCAAGACCACCAACCGCATCCTGGAGGTCCCGGTCGGCCCCGAGCTGCTCGGCCGCGTGGTCGACGCGCTGGGCCAGCCGCTCGATGGCAAGGGTCCCATCGCCGCCAAGCGCACCGCTCCGATCGAGCGCGTGGCGCCGGGCGTGATCTACCGGCAGTCGGTGAGCCAGCCGGTGCAGACCGGCTACAAGTCCGTCGACTCGATGGTGCCGATCGGCCGCGGGCAGCGCGAGCTGATCATCGGCGACCGGCAGACCGGCAAGACCGCGCTCGCCGTCGACACCATCATCAACCAGAAGACCTCCGGCATCCGTTGCGTTTACGTCGCCATCGGCCAGAAGCAGTCGACCATCGCCAACGTGGTCAGAAAGCTGGAGGAGCACGACGCCCTCAAGCACACGATCGTCGTGTCGGCCTCGGCTTCGACCCCCGCCGCCATGCAGTACATCGCCGCCTATTCGGGCGTGACCATGGGCGAGTACTTCATGGACAACGGCGAGGACGCGCTCATCATTTACGACGACCTGTCCAAACAGGCCGTCGCCTATCGGCAGATTTCGCTGCTGCTGCGCCGCCCACCGGGCCGCGAGGCGTTTCCCGGCGACGTGTTCTATCTGCACTCGCGCTTGCTCGAGCGCAGCGCGCGGGTGAACGCGGAGTACGTGGAGATGGTCACGAAGGGCGCCGTGAAGGGCAAGACGGGCTCGCTCACGGGGCTGCCGATCATCGAGACACAGGCCGGCGACGTCACTGCGTTCGTGCCGACGAACGTCATCTCGATCACCGACGGGCAGATCTTCCTCGAGACCAACCTGTTCAACTCGGGCATCCGGCCCGCGATGAACGCCGGCATCTCCGTGTCGCGCGTCGGTGGCGCTGCGCAGACGGACATCATCCGCCGCCTGGGCGGCGGTATTCGCCTGGCGCTCGCGCAGTTTCGTGAGCTGGAGGCGTTCTCGCAGTTTGCGTCCGATCTGGATGAGGCGACCCGCAAGCAGCTCGAGCGCGGCCAGCGCGTCACCGAGGTGATGAAGCAGAAGCAGTACGCTCCCATGTCCGTCGCCGAGATGGCCCTCTCGATCTACGCCGTCAACAACGGCTACATGGACAAAGTGGAGCTGAAGAAGGTCGTGGCCTTCGAGGCCGCGCTGCAGGCCTTCGCGCACACCACCTACAGCAAGGAGCTGGCGGCGATCAATGCCAGTCCGAAGCTGAAGGACCACGAGGAAACGCTGAAGAAGATCGTCCAGGATTTCATCGCCACGGGTACTTATTGATGAACTCCTCACGGGGTCGCTGCGCGACCCCGTACATGTAGCCAAGAGACATCGCTATGCCGGGCACCAAGGAAATCCGCACCAAGATCGCGAGTGTGAAGAGCACTCAGAAGATCACCAAGGCCATGCAGATGGTGGCCACCAGCAAGATGCGCAAGGCGCAGGAG
>Ga0207707_10003123_pt1 | contig 14710 bp, 7 predicted proteins | sample KBSC83BmetaG_FD_184336 | JGI IMG/M metagenome (GOLD analysis project Ga0207707, IMG submission 184336) | Corn rhizosphere microbial communities from Kellogg Biological Station, Michigan, USA - KBS C8-3B metaG (SPAdes) (version 2) | ecosystem: Host-associated > Plants > Roots > Rhizosphere ...
GACGAACGTTTCGAACTGGTCGCGCCGTACCAGCCGGCGGGCGACCAGCCGCAGGCGATCGCAAAGCTGATCGAAGGCTTCGATGCAGGCCTTGCGGCGCAGACACTGCTGGGTGTCACCGGTTCCGGCAAGACGTTCACCATCGCCAACGTGGTGCAGGCGGTGCAGCGCCCGACTCTGGTGCTGGCACCGAACAAGACGCTGGCCGCGCAGTTGTACGGCGAGTTCCGGCAGTTCTTCCCGCACAACGCGGTCGAGTATTTCGTCAGCTACTACGACTACTACCAGCCTGAGGCCTACGTCCCGTCGTCCGACACGTACATCGAGAAAGACGCGTCGATCAACGACCACATCGAACAGATGCGGCTGGCCGCGACCAAAGCCTTGCTGTCGCGGCGCGACGCGCTGATCGTCGGTACGGTTTCGGCGATCTACGGCTTGGGCGATCCCGAAGATTATTTGAGCTTGCGGCTGATCCTGTCGATCGGGGACCGCGTCGACCAGCGCGCATTGCTCCGCCAACTGACCGAACTGCAATACACCCGCAACGAGATGGAACTGCGCCGCGGTACCTATCGTGTGCGCGGCGAAATCCTCGACATCTTCCCGGCGGAGAGCGAAACCGAGGCGCTACGGATCGAGATGTTCGATGGCGAGGTCGAGAAGATTTCGATGTTCGACCCGCTCACCGGCGACATGCTGCGCAAGCTGCCGCGCTGCGTGGTGTATCCGGCCACGCACTACGCCTCCACGCGCGAAAGCGTGCTCAACGCGATCGACACCATCAAGGAGGAATTGAAGGAACGGCTGGAAGTCTTGCGTGGCGCCGGCAAGCTGCTGGAAGCGCAGCGGCTGGAACAGCGCACCATGTATGACATGGAAATGATGCACGAGGTCGGCTATTGCCAGGGCATCGAAAACTACTCGCGGCACTTGACGCGACGCCTGCCCGGCCAGCCGCCGCCCACGCTGTTCGATTACCTGCCGTCGGACGCGCTGCTCGTGGTCGACGAATCGCACGTCACCATTCCGCAATTGGGCGCGATGTACAAGGGTGATCGCTCGCGCAAGGAAACGCTGGTGGAGTTCGGTTTCCGTTTGCCGAGCGCGCTCGACAACCGGCCGCTGAAGTTCGAGGAATGGGAACAGCGCGAACCGCGCACCATTTTCGTTTCCGCGACGCCGCGAGACTACGAACTGCAAAAGTCCGGCGGCAGCGTGGTGGAGCTGGTGGTGCGCCCGACCGGACTGGTCGATCCGGAAGTGGAGGTGCGGCCGGTGCGTTCGCAGGTGGATGACGTGCTGGGCGAAATCCGCGAGCGCGTGAAAATGGGCGATCGGGTGCTTATCACCACGCTCACCAAGCGCATGGCCGAAAACCTCACCGATTTCCTGGCCGAGCAGGACGTGCGCGTGCGCTACCTGCACTCGGACATCGAAACCGTCGAACGCGTGGAAATCATCCGCGACCTGCGGCTCGGCAAGTTCGACGTGCTGGTCGGCATCAACCTGCTGCGCGAAGGCCTCGACATGCCCGAGGTGTCGCTGGTCGCGATCCTCGATGCCGACAAGGAAGGTTTCCTGCGCTCAACCGGATCACTGATCCAGACCATCGGCCGCTGCGCACGCAACGTGCGCGGCAAAGCCATCCTGTACGGCGACAGCGTCACGCGCTCGATGCAGGCCGCGATCGACGAAACCGATCGCCGTCGCGCCAAACAGGTCGAATACAACCTCGAACACGGCATCACGCCGACCACCATCGTGCGCAACATCGCCGACGTGATGGAAGGCGCGCGCGACGAGCTGTCGACGCGTGGACGCGGTCGCGGGCGCGGCAAGGGGCTGGCGGAATCCGGACGCAAGGTTGCCGAGGAAACCGCGGATTATTCCGTGCTCGACGCGCACGCCGCGGGGGCGCTGATCAAGAAGCTGGAATCGCGCATGTACAAACACGCGCAGGACCTGGAATTCGAGGAAGCCGCGCGCCTGCGCGACGAAATCCATCGCGTGCGCGAGCAGGCGTTGATGTCGTAGGTTGGGGTGAGCGGCTCCATGCGAACACCCAACATGGTGTGCGATGCCGGGGTTCTCCGGCGCAAGCTCCCGGGTTCAGCCCAATCTGTTGGCGACCAGGTCCCGTGGTGTCAGGACGCCGCGCGCACCGCCACCGCCGCGCCGAGCAGGCCGGGATTCGGGTGCGTGATCACCTGCACCGCCATGCGCCGCATGTAATCGGCGTGACGGCCTTTGGCGGTGAAAGCGGTCATGAATTCGCTGTCGCGGAAGAAATCGAGAAAGTGCAGCACCACGCCGCCCGCGATCATCACGGTGTTGGCGCCATGCAGAAGCGCCGCATCGCCCGCGACCGCACCGTAGATGCGGCAGAAGCGTCGCAATGCACGCACCGCGTCGGCTTCGCCTGCCAGCGCCGCATCCACCACGTCCTTGGAGCGCCGCGTGCCCGGTTGCGCGGCGGGTGCCGCGACCGGTTCGATGCCGCGCAGGCAGGCGTCGATGTTCGAGAGGCCGTGCCCGCTCAGCACGCGCTCCGTTGAAACGCGTCCGTGGCGGATGCCCAGCCACGCGGCGATCTTGCGTTCCTCGTCATCGATGGGCGCAAAACTCGCGTGGCCACCTTCGGTGGGCACTACGTGCCAGCCTTGTTCGGTCGAGCCCGTCAGCAACGCGACGCCGAGGCCGGTGCCGGCACCGATCAGCGTGACCGGGCCTGCCGGCGGCGTGGCGAGTGTGTCGAGGATCGCGACGCGATCGCTGGCAGCAAGGTGCGGCGCCGCCCATGCGATGGCCGCGAAATCATTGATGAGCTGCAGGTCTTGCAGGTCCAGCGCCTGTTGCAGTTTTGCGCGATTGAACGACCAGTCGCGATTGGTGAGCGTGATGTCGTCGCCTTCGATCGGCGACGCGACCGCCAGCGCCGCGCGCGCAGGTTCCGCATTCGTCGCCTCAAGGTAATGCTGTGCGGCGTCGCCCAGGCTGTGGAAGCCCGCGTCGGTGAAAGTCTGCTCCTGCAGGATCTGCGGTGAGCCGGCCGCGAGGTCGGTGAGTGCGAAGCGCGCGTTGGTGCCGCCGATGTCGCCGATCAGTGCAAGTTTCTGCATCGTCCATCAATCCTTGTTCGCATGTTCGGGGCGCGGCACGTCCTGCCACAGGCTGGATCGCCGCACCATCAATTTCATCGGCAGCATCCGGCTTTCCACCGTTTCGTTGTGGATCAGGCGCAGCAAACTTTCCACCAGCATTTCGCCGGCGCGTTGGGTGTCCTGCTGCACGGTCGTGAGCGGCGGATTGACGAAGCTGGCCATGGGGATGTCATCGAAGCCGACCACGGCGACCTCGAACGGCACGCTGATGCCTTGCGCCGACAAGGCGCCGATCGCGCCGATCGCGATCAGGTCGCTGGCGGCGAAAATCGCGTCGAAAGGCTCGCCGCGTGCGAGCAGGATTTCTGTCGCGCGGCGCCCTTCCTGTTGCGAACTTTCCGCGTCCACCTGCAGGGCGTCGTCGGGCACGATCCCGCGCGCGCGCAGCGCCTGCAAATGCCCGCGATAGCGTTCCTGGAATTCCGGAAAGTGTCGCGAGGCGTCGCCGAGGAAGGCGATGCGGCGGCAACCCTGGTCGAGCAGGTGTTCGGTGATGCTGCGGCCCCCGCTGAAGTTGTCGCAGCCGATGGTGACGCACGGCTGGTCAGGCATCACCGCACCCCAACTGACCAGTTTGGTGCCGCGCGCGCGCAGCTTTTCCAGGCGGCTGGTGTGGGTCAGGTAATCGCCGTAACCCAGCAGGATGATGCCGTCCGCCTTCTTGCTTTCGGCGAAGTCGGCGTGCCAGTCGCGCGAGAGTTCCTGGAACGAAATCAGCAGGTCATAACCATGCCGCGCGCAGGCACGCGTGATCGAGCCCAGCATCGACAGGAAAAACGGGTTGATGTGCGAATCGTCCGGCGTGGGATCCTCGAAGAACAGCAATGCGAGCGTGCCGGTGAGCCGGCCGCGCAGGTTCGACGCGTTCTTGTCCACGGTGTAGTTCAGCGTCGCCGCGGCCGCCTCGACGCGACGGCGGGTTTCCTCACTCACCGACGGGTCGCCACGCAACGCGCGCGACACCGTGGCCTGGGAAACCCCGGCCTTTTCGGCGATGTCGAACGACGTGATGCGCTTCTTGCTGTGCACGCGATGGCGGCCTTCGGACCCTGCGATCGGGCGATCGAGGGCTACGATGCTAGCCAAATTCGCGCGACGCTGCCGTGGGGCGGGTCTTGACCCGCCATCATGATCTTGGCCGGCATTACCTGTTCGGCGGGTTGAAACCCACGACGCTGCCGTAGGGCGGGTTTTGACCCGCCATCATGATCTTGACCGACGTTACCTGTTCGACGGGTTGAAACCCGCCCTAGGAAGCGGGTTGCACGCATGCGAACATCGCGCCGTATGCCGGCAAGCACACATGCTTGCCGTCCAGCGTACCTTCGTGCAAGCCATGCCCGTGCAGCGGCCGCGCACCGCGCAGCGAAGCGATCGACAAATCCGCCGGTGCGTCGGAAAGGTTGAACGCGACCAGCAGGGTTTCGCCGGGTGCCTCGCGCGTGAACGCCAGCACCGGTTCCGGCGTATCCAGGAAACGGATCGAGCCCGTGCGCAACGCCGGATGCGCGTGCCGCCAGCGCATGAAGGCACGGAAGCCATTGAGCGTGGAACTATCGTTCGCCTCCTGCCGCGACACCGCCAGGGCAAGATGTTCCTGCGGTACCGGCAGCCAAGGCGCGCCCGTAGTGAAACCGCCGTGCGTGCCAGTGGTCCACGGCATCGGCGTGCGGCAGCCGTCGCGTCCCTTGAACTGCGGCCAGAAGGCGATGCCGTAGGGGTCCTGCAAGGCTTCGAATGGCACCTCGGCTTCGGTCAGACCCAGCTCCTCGCCCTGGTAGACGCACACTGAACCGCGCAGCGAGCACACCATTGCGGTCAGCAGGTTGGCCAACGCCGTCGATGTGCGATCGCCACCCCAACGCGACAGCACGCGTTCGACGTCATGGTTGGAAATCGCCCAGCACGGCCAGCCTTCGGTCATCCTCGCTTCCAGCGCGCGCACGGTGTCGCGGATGTAGGCGGCATTGAAGTCGTCGGTCAGCAGTTCGAAGCTGTAACCCATGTGCAGGCGATGCGCGGCCGTGTAGTCGGCCATCGTCGCCAGCGAATCTTCCGATGCGATTTCCCCGAGCGTGGTGGCGCCCGGATAGCGGTCGAGCAGTGCGCGAAGTTCACCGAGGAACGCAAGGTTTTCCGGCTGCGTGTTGTTGAAGTAGTGGTACTGGTACGCGTAAGGATTGTCGGCACTGAATCCACGCCCGCTGCGCTGCGCCTTGGGTTTGGGCGGGTTGTCGCGCAGTTGCGGATCATGGAAACAGAAATTGATCGAGTCCAGCCGGAAGCCGTCCACGCCGCGCTCCAGCCAGAAGCGCAGGTTGTCCAGCATCGCCGCACGCACTTCGGGATTGTGGAAGTTCAGGTCAGGTTGTTCGGTGAGGAAGTTGTGCAGGTAGTACTGCTGGCGGCGCGGTTCCCATTGCCACGCGGGGCCGCCGAAGATCGACAGCCAGTTGTTCGGCGCGGTTCCGTCCTCGCGCGGGTCGGTCCACACGTACCAGTCGGCCTTGGCGTTGCCGCGACCCTGCCGGCTTTCGCGGAACCACGCGTGCTCCGCCGACGTGTGGCTGAGCACCTGGTCGATCATCACCTTCAATCCCAGCGAATGCGCTTTCGCCAGTAGCCGATCGAAATCATCGAGGCTGCCGAACAGCGGATCGACCGCGCGGTAGTCGGCGATGTCGTAGCCGAAATCGGCCATCGGGGATTTGAAGAACGGCGCGATCCACACCGCGTCCACGCCCAGCGACGCCACGTAATCGAGCCGCTCGATGATGCCCGGCAGGTCGCCCACGCCATCGCCGCCCGTGTCGAGAAAACTGCGCGGGTAGATCTGGTAGATGACGGCGCCGCGCCACCAACAAGCGTCAGACATTATTGAGTGAATCCCTTGATGCGCACGCTGATTTCGCGGCGTCTGAATTTGGCGGCCAGCTTACCGGCTGGTGCGAAACGTCTTGCGGCGCGCGCATACGTATTCATGGATGCTGCAGATGCGTCATCCGCCGTGCCGGCAGCCGGTGCAGGCACGTGTGCGCCGCGTGTGTCTTGCGTGTTGCGACGCAACACGCGCGCAATGCTTGCGGCATGAATACGTATGCGGCGCGCGTCCGCCGCGAAACCAGACCCCTACCATCCGGATCACACCCGTGCCGCGAGCGCGGGCCTGCACGCGGCGCCGGCCGCGCCACGCACAAATAATGATCATCACTGGGGACGACACGATGCAACTGAAACGCAACATGATGACGCTGGCATTGATCTCCGCGGGCATCGGCTTCGCCACCTGCGCCAACGTCGCCTTCGCCGCCAGCGCGCCCGCCAGCGGCGCGCAGGACCAGATCCAATCCCAAACGGATCAGTCCAGCACGAACGCCCAGCAGACTGACCAGAAGGGTTCCAAGAAGGAGACCAAGAAGAAGGAAACCAAGAAGCCGCAATACACCAAGTTGCAGACGGTGCAGGTCAACGGCTTCGTCAGCAGCATCGAGAATTCCACCGCGCTGAAACGCAACGCCAACACGATCGTCGAAGCGGTATCGGCCGAGCAGATCGGCAAATTGCCAGGCGTCAGCATCGCGGACGCGTTGGGTCGACTCCCCGGCCTCGCGGTCCAGACGGTGGACGGTCCCCGCAGGTGCTGACGATTCACGGCCTTGGCCCGGATTTCTCCACGGCGCTGGTCAACGGCGGCCAACAGGTTTCGACCTCCAACAACCGCGACGTGCAGTTCGATCAATATCCGTCGAGCTGGTTCGACAATGTGGTGGTGCACTTGAGTCCGGAAGCCGACCTGGTCGGCCAAGGTCTCGCCGGTACCGTGGACATGCATACCATCCGCCCGTTGGACAAACCCGGACCGGAGGCGGCAATCAACGCCCATTACGTCTGGAACGGCATGTCGCAGCTGGCCGATGGTCCGGGCGTCAGCAACAAGGGTTACAACATCAACGGCGTGTGGGTCCAACAATTCGCCGACCACACCCTCGGCATAACCTTGGGCGTGGACGCGGAGCACAACCCGGCGCAGATCGAGCACCAGGCACCGTGGGGCTATCCGAACGATGCTGCTGGCGATCTGGTCGTTGGCGGCTCGAAAAATTACGGCATCAGCGACATGATGAAGCGCAACGGTGTGCTGGCCACGGTGCAGTGGCGGCCGAACAATTTCTACGACGGAGCCATCGACCTGACCTACGACAACTTCAAGGAAATCCAGCAGGCGAAGGGCATGGAACTGCCGCTGTGGTGGGGCAGTGGCTCCATCGCCCCCGGTCCCACACTGGTTCCGGGCAACGTGGTCAACGGCTTCGTGCAGAGCGGCACCTATGACGACATCAACCCGGTGATCCGCAACGACTACAACAGCACCAGCGCACGGGTCTACAATTTCAACTGGCAGAACAAATTCCATTTCAACGAAAACTGGTCGGCCGAATTCGACGCCAACTACTCGCGCGCCACCCGCCGCGACGTGAACCTGGAAAGCTATTCAGGCACCGGCTACTACGATGCGGCGAACGGCACGCGCGGCCAGCCCGGCAGCTTCGACTTTTCCGAGCTCGGCGACGGCATGCTCTACGCCACCCCCTCGCTCGATTACACCAGCGGCGTGGTGCTGACCGACCCGCAGGGCTGGGGCTCGGGCAGCAACCTGGTGCAGGCCGGCTTCATCAATGCGCCGCACACGGTCGACTACCTGGCAAACCTGCGCCTCAACGTGGAACGCGATTTCGCCAGTGGCCCGTTTTCCAGCATGGACTTCGGCGTCGCGCGCAGCTCCCGCAACAAGACCTACGACATTGCCCAGAACTTCCTGACCTTGGGCGGCGGCTTCCTCAGCGGGGGCACCGCCGTCGAGAATGCTCCGATCACCGGGGCAAGCGCCTGCAGCCTGCTGGCGTGGATGGGGATGGGCCAGGAGCTTTGCTACAACCCGTTCGATTTGATCGACAACAACTCGTTGGTCGAAGTGCCGACGTTCCAGTCCTCGCTGCCTTTGCCGCCGAACTGGAAGGTGCACGAGAACGACGTCACGCCTTACCTGCAATTCAATCTGGATACCCACTTGGGCAGTATCGGCTTGCGCGGCAACTTCGGCCTCCAGGTGGCGCACACCAACCAGTCCTCGGACGGCCAACGAGTGGTGCCCGGCAGTTCGTACGTGGGACAAACCGAGTTGGTTCCGGTATCCGGCGGCACCAGTTATACCCGTTGGCTCCCCAGCGCCAACCTGATCTTCGCATTCACCGGCAACGATGACCTGCGCGTCAGTGCGGCCCGCACGATTGCCCGTGCCCGCATGGACCAGATGAATGCCAGCCTCGCCGTCAGCGGCAACATCACGCACCTTGCATCCACCGACCCCAACCAGGCCTTCTTCAGCGCGAACGGCGGCAACGCCGCGCTGCTGCCCACAAGGGCCGACAATTACAACGTCAGCTATGAGCACTATTTCTCGGGCGGCTCCGGCTATCAATGCAATTCGAGCGACGCCAAGACGTCGGCGCTGTGCCAAAGCGGCGGCGGTTACTTCGCGGTGTCGGCTTACTTTCTGCGCCTCAGCGACTACATCGACCCGAACGCGGCGTATCTGTATGACTTCAGCGCGTTCATCCCGTCATACCTGACGCCCGCGCAAGCGCAGCAACTGGGTACGCCGCTCGGCATCGTTTCGGGCCCGACCAACGATGGCCACGGCTACGTGAAGGGCATCCAAGGGACTTTGAACCTGCCGTTCAACGTGATCACGCCCGTCCTCGACGGGTTCGGCGTGATCCTCACCGCCGACCGCACCAAGAGTTCGCTGGTGTACGGAAGCAATCCGTCGCCGATTACCGTGCCGGGCCTGTCGAAATGGGTCGCCGATGCCACCGTGTACTACCAGCACGATGGTTTCGAGGCGCGCGTCAGCGACAGCTATCGTTCCAGCTTCTTGGGCGAGGTATCCGGCATCAGCGCCTCGCGCATCGAGCAGACCCTCAAGGGTGGCAGCACCTATGACGCGCAGGTGAGCTACTCGTTCCAGGACGGTCGTTTCAAGGGCTTGACGCTGATCGCACAGGGCTCGAACCTGTCGGACAAGATCTTCTCGACATATCAGAACAACGATCCGCGCCAGACGCTGATTTGGGAGAGATACGGGCGCCGCTTCGATGTCGGCATTTCGTACAAGTTCTTTTGAGGAATGGCAGCGCCATGGGCTTCGCTGGCTTGTGGCAACGAGCCCGTGTCGCCGCTGCCTCGCCGGTGGAATCCCGTCCGGGTGGTTGAACGCGAATGTCCAGCGCGTACACTTCCGGCATGAACGCATCCGCGGTCCGGCGCGTGGTGATCGTGGGTGGTGGCACCGCCGGCTGGATGGCGGCGGCGTTGCTGGCGCGCGGATTGGGGCGCGCGTGTGAAATCCACCTGATCGAATCCGCCGAGATCGGCACGGTCGGCGTGGGCGAGGCCACGATCCCGCAGATCCAGCACATCAATGCATTCCTCGGTATCGACGAGGACGACCTGATGCGCTTCACCCACGGCACGTACAAGCTCGGCGTGCAGCTCAACGATTGGGGGCGCATCGGCGATTCGTACCTCCACGCGTTCGGCGATGTCGGGCTGCCGCTGGGCCTGCTGCCGTTCCATCACTACTGGTTGCGCAGCCGTGCGCAAGGCGACGCGCATTCGTTGTGGGCGTATTCGTTGAATGCGGCCGCTGCCGCGACGGACAAGTTCGCGCGACTGGTCAAGGTGGGGAACAGTCCGCTCGGCGGCATCCGTTACGCCTATCAGTTCGATGCCGCGCGTTACGCGCGTTACCTGCGCGAACGCATTCCCGATGGCGTGGTGAACCGCATCGAGGGCAAGATCGTCGAGGTGAAACTGCGCAGCGATAACGGCTTCATCGAATCGCTGAAACTGGAAACTGGCGAAAGTGTCGCGGGTGATTTCTTCATCGACTGTTCGGGCTTCCGCGGCCTGCTGATCGAGGGCGCGCTGAAAACCGGCTACGAGAATTGGCAGCACTGGCTGCCGTGCGATCGCGCGCTTGCCGTTGCAAGCACACGCAGCACGCCGATGCGGCCGTACACACAGGCGACCGCGCGCACGTCAGGTTGGCAATGGCGGATCGCGTTGCAGCACCGCACCGGCAATGGCCACGTTTACAGCAGCCAGTTCATCAGTGACGACGAAGCCGCCACGCAATTGCTGGCAAACCTGCAAGGCGAACCGCTGGAAGAACCACGGCCGCTGCGCTTCGTCACCGGGATGCGCAAACTCGCGTGGAATCGCAACTGCCTCGCACTGGGCCTGGCCGCGGGGTTCATGGAGCCGCTGGAATCGACCAGCATCCATCTGGTGCAGTCCGGTATCGCGCGCTTCCTCGGGATGTTCCCCGATCGCCATTGCGATCCGCTGCTGGTCGATCAATACAATCGTCAGACGCGCTTCGAATACGAGCGCGTGCGCGATTTCCTGATCCTGCACTACAAGGCCACCGAGCGCGACGACACGCCGTTCTGGCGGCAGTGCGCGGCGATGGAAGTGCCGGAAGAGCTCGCGCGCCGGATCGCGCTGTTTCGCCGCACCGGGTTGATCTTCCGTGAGCCCGACGAGCTGTTCACCGAGACCGGCTGGTTGCAGGTGATGCTGGGCCAACGGATCGAGCCCGCGCATTACCACCCGCTGGCCGATGATCTGGAGGAATCGAAGTTGCAGGCGTTCCTGTCGGACATCCGCACCCTGGTTTCGCGTGCGGTGGAGCGGCTGCCCGCGCACGATGATTTCGTGGCGAGAACCTGCGCGCCGGCAACCGAGTCGATGGCCGAAGTCGCACGGAGTGCGTTGTGAGAAAGCGTATATTCGGTATCGCTGTGCTGCTGGTTGCACTGGCGTGGATGGTCACGGGGTTTGCCGCAGTGCCAGCGCATTCCGGCGACGACGCCAAGGCTCCGTCCGGCGCGTACTACGAAATTTTCGTGCGCAGCTGGTACGACACCAATGGCGACGACATCGGCGATTTGAATGGTGTCACCGCCAAGCTCGATTACCTGCAGCGGTTGGGCATCAGCGGCATCTGGCTGATGCCGATCAATCCGTCGCCGAGCTACCACGGCTACGACATTACCGACTACTACGCGATCAATCCGCAATACGGGACAATGGCCGACTTTGAGCGATTGGTGCGCGAGGCGCACAAGCGCGGCATCAAGATCGTCATGGACCTGGTGGCGAACCACACCAGCAACGAGCATCCGTGGTTTCGTGCTGCCATGAATCCGCACAGCAAGTACCACGACTGGTATACATGGGCCAAGCCCGATATCGATTTGAAGGCGATCAGCGCGACCGGCGGCTTCGCGTGGCACGCGCTGCCGGACGGGCAGACTGATTCAAAACAATCCGATTCAAGACAATCTGATTCAAGACAATATTATCTGGGCGTGTTCACGGGCGAGATGCCCGATTTGAATTACGACGACGCGGCCGTGCGCAAGGAAATGACCGACGTCGGCAAGTTCTGGCTGAAGAAAGGCGTGGACGGTTTCCGCCTCGACGCCGCGCGGCACGTTTATCTCAATTTCGAGACCGACTGGAACAGCGCGTCGGTGCTCAGGAAAAACCTCGACTGGTGGCGCGAATTCCATCGCAGCATCGACGCAGTCGATCCGCACGCGTGGCTGGTGGGCGAGGTGTGGCAGCAATATCCCAACCAGCTCGCACCGTGGATGGGCGCACTCGACGCCACGTTCGATTTTCCGCTGGCCACGCGCCTGATCGACAGTGCGAAGCAGGAGCGCGACCGCAATCTCGGCGCGACCTTGCAACGCATTGGCGAGGCGTATCGTGCCGCGGCGCATGGCCGTTTCGACGATGCGCCGCTGCTGTCCAATCACGACACGGAACGCGTGATGAGCCAGCTCGACGACAACCCCGAGCACATGCGCGTGGCCGCCGCGATGCTGCTCACGCTGCCGGGCCATCCCTTCATTTATTACGGCGAGGAACTCGGAATGCGCGGCCAGAAACCCGACCCGCACCTGCGCGAGCCGATGCGCTGGTATCACGTCGGCAAAGGTGCGGGTGAAACGAGGTGGGAAGGATGGAGCGCGGGCGACGGCCCGAATGTTTCCGTGGACGCCGAGCAAAAGGATCCCGCTTCACTGCTCAACTGGTACCGCATGCTGATCGGCTGGCGACGCGACATTCCTGCGCTGCGCGATGGCACGGCTCGCGCCTGGCGCGATGCCAACATGCAGGTGGCGGCGTGGCGGCTGGACGACGCGCACGGCGACGTGCTGGTGCTGCACAACCTGTCCGGCAAACCGCAAACGATCGCGTTGCCCGCGCGACGTTTCCATGCGCTGCTCAAACACAGCTTGGCGGACACCGCGATGGTGGACGGGCGCCTGCAACTGCCACCGTACGGCAGCGCGATCGTGCAATGAACGACAGAGGCATTCTTCCTGGGTCGCAGCACGGCCAACCAGAACCCATTTTGGGGATCGCGTTTTTCCATCGTCATTCCGGACGCCGCGCAGCGGCGATCCGGAACCCAGTGACTTTGCTTTCGACGGCAAAGTCGCTGGGTTCCGGGTTCCGCCCGCAAACAGCGCGGGCGGCCCCGGAATGACGAATTAAAGTATTGCCTTTGGTTTTGGATCGCCGCTGCGCGGCGTCCGGAATGACGAGTAAGGGGTTTTGCTTGCTGTCTGCTTCAAGGAGAGGGACAAACTCGATGATGGCAAACATACGTGCGCGCGCACTCATGGTTTTGTTGCTGGCCAGCTTCGCCGTGGCCGCCAATGCATCCGTCACGCTGGAGTTGCGTAGCGTTGGCGAGCAAGGTTTCGATCTTGCACAAGACGACGCAACGACCTTGATACAGATGGTTGCGCCCGGCGTGTTGCACGTACATTACGTGCCGATGGGCCACACGACGCCGTCGAGTCTCGTGCTCGATCCGCAGCCCGCATCGGCGGCGAACTTCAAACCAAAGATTTCGCGTCAGGGCGACGCGGTTACGTTGCGCTCGAATCTGATGGTCGTGGACTGGAACCCGAAAACCGGTGCGCTGACCGTCAGTGACGCACAGGGGCACGTGCTGCTGCGCCAAGCCGACCTCATTGCTTTGGCGCAGGAACGTATCGTGCTCGAACACGCGCCGGGCGATGCGTTGTACGGCATCGGCGGCTTCGAAGCCAACCAGCCCGTCACGGCCGGCCTGCTGCGCAGCGGCAAGCAGATCGCGCACGCGGGCAAGCAAGGTCACGCGGGTGCACCGTTCGTGTGGAGCACGGCTGGCTATGGCGTGCTGATCGATTGCGATGGCGCGGATTTCGATCTCGCCAAGGGCCGCATCACCGTCGACAAATTCAAGCGTCCCGACGCCGATTACTACATCCTGGTCGGCACGCCTGAGGAGCTGTTCGGTGAGCTGGCGAAGCTCAGCGGTCCCGCGCCACTGTTTCCGAAATGGGCGATGGGTTTCACCAACAGCCAGTGGGGCATCGACGAGAAGGAATTGCTCGACATCGTCAAAACCTATCGCGTCAAAAACATCCCACTCGACAACTTCACCCTGGATTTCGACTGGAAGGCGTGGGGCCAGGGCGATTATGGTGAGTTTCGATGGAATCCGGAGAAATTCCCGGATGGTCCCAGCGGCAAGCTCGCGAAGATGCTCGCCGCCGAAGGCGTGCACCTGACCGGCATCATGAAGCCGCGTCTTCTCCTGCGGACGGCCGAGGGCGATTACGCCACCGCGCACGATTTGTGGATCCCCGGCGAGCAGGCGTACCCGGAATACTTCTCGCACAAGATGGCAAAGGACGTCGATTTCGACAAGCCGGAAGCCCGCCGCTGGTTCGGCGAGCTTGCAATGAAGTACGGCTTCGACGACGGCATCGCCGGCTGGTGGAACGACGAAGCCGACGTTTACGGCAAGGATGGCAAGCCCACTTCGAACACGCAGTTCCTCAACATGCAGCGTTCGTTGTACGACGCGCAGCGCGCGATGAGCAACAAGCGCGTGTGGTCGATCAACCGCAGCTTCTGGCTGGGCGCGCAGCGTGACGCCTATGGCATGTGGTCGGGCGACATCGACACGGGCTTTGCCAGCATGGCCGCGCAGCGCACGCGCATGTTGAGTGCGATCGAAGTCGGCGAAGCGAAATGGGGTATGGACGGCGGCGGCTTCAACGGCCATCCGTCCGATGAAAACTACGCGCGCTGGATCGAATTCGGCGCGTTCACGCCGATCTTCCGCGTGCACGGCACCTTCAATGAAAAGCGCCAGCCGTGGCGCTATGGACCGGTGGCGGAAGCCGCCGCGACCGCTGCCATCCGTTTGCGGTATTCGCTGATTCCCTACATCTACGCCTACCAGCACTCGGACTATGCGAGCGGCGTAGGCTTGGTGCGTCCATTGACGTTCGACTGGCCCAACGATCCGAAGGTGCGCAACGACGCCGATGCCTGGATGTTCGGCCAATGGCTGCTGGTGTCGCCGGTGGTCGAGCAGGGCCAGACGTCGAAGCACATCTACCTTCCGA
>Ga0207707_10003125_pt1 | contig 14708 bp, 11 predicted proteins | sample KBSC83BmetaG_FD_184336 | JGI IMG/M metagenome (GOLD analysis project Ga0207707, IMG submission 184336) | Corn rhizosphere microbial communities from Kellogg Biological Station, Michigan, USA - KBS C8-3B metaG (SPAdes) (version 2) | ecosystem: Host-associated > Plants > Roots > Rhizosphere ...
CACGCCTCGTACTCCTCGCGCGTGTACCGCCGGAGCATTCGCTTGAGCATGCTCGAGGATCCCGACTGCATCGGCAGGTGCACGTGCTCGCACACCGCGCCCGTGGTCGCCATCGCCTCGATCACCGCATCCGAGAAATCGTTGGGGTGCGGGCTCGTGAAGCGCAGCCGGCGCACGCCGGGCACCGCGCCAACCGCGCGCAGCAGATCCGCGAAGTCGTGCGTGCCATCGTCGTACGAGTTCACCGTCTGCCCGAGCAGCGTGATCTCCGTGATCCCCTGCGCCACGATCTCGCGCGCCTCGCGCACGACGTCCGCCAGCGCGCGGCTCCGCTCCGGGCCGCGCGTGGTGGGCACGATGCAGTACGTGCACCGGTAGTCGCACCCGCGCTGCACCGGAATCCACGCGCTCACGCCGTCCACCCGGCGCGCGCGGAAATCCTCGTAGTGTTCCTCGAGATCGAAGTCCACCTTCGCCACACGCTCGCCGTGCCGCGCGCTCTCGATGAGGCTCGGCAGCGCGCGATAGCCATCGGGGCCGATCACCAGATCGACGTGCTTTGCGCGGTCGAGCAGCCGCGGCCCGAGGCGCTGCGCCATGCATCCGGTCACGCCGAGCACCGTGCCCGGCTTCATGTGCCGCTTGAGCTCACCGATGCGGCCGAGCACCCGCTGCTCCGCGTGGTCGCGGATCGCGCACGTGTTCACGAGAATGACGTCGGCGCCATCGGGCGCGCCCACCTCGCGATAGCCATACTCCGCGAGCCGACCGAGCATCAGCTCCGAGTCGCTCACGTTCATCTGGCAGCCGTACGTTTCGATGTAGACGGTAGGAGCCTCGGCCATGACCGAAAAGCTAACTACTGCAGGGCGCCGGCCGCCAACGGCTGTGCCGGAGGGTTCACCGGCATCGCGATGTGGAACTGGCTCCCGTTCCCCTCGGTGCTGCGCACCCAGATCCGCCCGCCGTGCACCTCCACCGCGAGCTTGCAGAAGGTGAGGCCGAGCCCCGAGCTGCGCACGCGCGGCACTTCCGGCTGCTTCGCGCGCTCGAACTTCCGGAAGATCAGCTCGTGGTACTCGGGCGGGATCCCCGGTCCGTTGTCGGCCACCGTGAACAGGATGCCGCCGGTGGCCGAGTCGCGGTGCGCGAGAATCGTGATCTCGACTCCGCTCGCCGTGTGGGTGAGCGCGTTCTGGATGAGATTCGCGAACACGCGCTTGAGCAGCCCCTTGTCCGCGTTGATCACCGGCGCATCCTCGGCGACGTCGACGAACACCTTCGCGCCTTCCTGCTGGAAGCGCAGCTCCCATTCGTGCACGATCTCCGTGACGAACGCGCCGGGCGCGATGGGCGCCAGATCGAGATCGATCGCGCTCTCCTCGATGCGCGCCACCTCGAGCAGGTCGCCGATGAGGCCGAGCAGATCCTCCGCCTTTGCCTCCGCGTCGCCGAGCGCGCGCCTGAGCGGATCGCTCACCGCGCCGAAGTCGCCGTCGAGCGCCATCTCGAGCGACGCGAGGACCGCCGTGAGCGGCGTCTTGAGATCGTGCACGATCATCTTCATCAGGTCGTCGCGCACCTTCTCGAGCTCGCGCAGCTTGCGGTAGCTGTCGTCCAGCGCATCGGTGGCGAACTTGAGCCGCAGCAGCGACCGGACGCGCGCGCTCAGGATCTGCCGGTTGTGCGGCTTCGTGAGAAAATCGTCGCCGCCCGCCTCGATCGCCTTCACGCGATCGGTGGTGTCGTTGAGCGCCGTGACGAAGATGACGGGAATGCGCTCCGTGCGCGGATCGCGCTTGAGCCGCCGGCACACCTCGAACCCCGTGGAGCGGTCGTCCACGCGGAGCGTTCGCGCCGGCATCGCGACGTCGAGAATGCAGAGATCCGGGCGCTCCGCGAAGCACATCTCCACCGCGCTCGGCCCGTCGGTGGCGGAGATGACGCGGTAGCCGAGCATCGAGAGCTGGTCGTACAGCAGCTCGACGTTCGCCGGGACGTCGTCCGCCACGAGGATGAGCGGTACGTGCGTCATCGCGTCCGCGTGTTCAGGGTCGGATGAAGAATCCGGCGCTCAGGATCCATGCGTGCTCCGACACGTCGAGGTTCGCCGAACGGATCGCGCGCGCAACCGAGACATCGACTCGCGACCGGCCGCGGGTGATCGGAATTCCGAGTCCGAACGTGTAGTCGGTCTCGTGCACCGGTGTGTCGCTGGCCTCGAACGGCAGAATCCGGTGGCGGTAGCCGAGGCGCACGGGAAACTCCGTGCCGAACATGCTCGGCGCGCGAACCTCGGCGCCCACGCCCCAGTCCCAGCCATCCACCGCCTGGATCTCCGATGATGCGAGGCCGTTGAGCGCCGACCAGCCGTTCCATTCGGCGTTGCCCGACAGCAGGATGCCGGTGAGGCCCCCGAACACGGTGCCGAATCCGAACCGCTTGGGAACGCGCGCGCTCGAGAGCGAGGTGTCGTTGCGCGAGGAGCCCATCGTGCCGCCCGTGTTCCCGGAGACGCCGATCGACCACGTCTTGATGGGGTGCCAGGCGATGCCGGCGGAGAACGAGTGGCCGTTGTAGCTGAGCGTCGACTTCTGGCTGAATACCGCGTAGTTGGTATCGGCGAACTCGCGCGTGATGAGGAGACGGTTCTGCCCCGCGAGCACGTGCGCCGCGACGCCGATGCTCAACGTCGGAAGCAGCTGGAAGCCGAGCCCGGCCTGCACGTCGTTGATCGCGCCGTCCGTGGTGAATCGCTCCGCGTACAGCGTGCTGTCCGGGCCGAAGTGGGCGAACCCCGAGTGCGTGGTCTCCCACGTGCGATCGAGGAGCGTGGTGGTGGAAATGCCGAGCGTGAACCGCGAGCCCACGTTGAGCGCGCCGGCGAGCAGCGGGAAGCGCGCGGTGAGCGTGTGGTCCGACTGCCCGTTCGCGTTCACGTTGCGGAACTCCGGATCGTATTGGAAATACAGTCCCGGCCGGCCGAACGAGGTGAGCGCCGCCGGATTGAGCGGCGTCAGCGCATCGTTCTCCGCGATCGATCCGCCCAGCGACTCGGCGTGCGTCGACAGTCCGCCGGCAGGATAACCGAAGCCCTGCGTGCTGAGCGTGCCCTGCGCCGATGCCGAACCGGCAGCGGCCGCGCAGAGGACGAGCGTAGCGATAGTTCGCATCACGGGAGTCCGAATCCGCTGCGCGGGATGAAGGTCAGATGCAGCCGGGGACGCAGCGAATCCGCCGCGGTGTTCGAATAGAGGAGGAATCGTCGCGGATCCTTTCCCTCACCGGACGACTGCAGCACGATCGCGCGCTGCATGATCACCGGCCCCTCGGTTCGCCAGAGCGAGACGATGCTCGCCGCCCGCGACACGAGGACGATCGTATCCGCGCGCGCCTGATTCGTGTTCGCCTTTTGCGCGAGCAGCGGAATCGTGGTCGGCTCCGCGAGCAGGAGCGCGGCCTTCGAAATGTCCGTGACGAGCGGTGCCGCGATCACCACGCGCGGAATCAGCTGCAGCGAGTCGGAGTCCGAGAAGGTCGGATCCGGCATCTGATGGTAGATCAGCGTGGCCCGCACGATCGTCGTCGACGAATCGATGAGCGACGACGGGAGATTGAACCGGAAGTAGACGCGGCTGGACGGCAGCCCGCCCACCGGGGTCACCCCCTCCGGCGCAGGAGGCGACCCCCTGAGCACGAGCTGATAGTTCGCCAGATACTTGAACTCCGGTCCGCCCGACGACTTGGACGTCGCGTAATTCACGAAGTTCAGCGAGTCGATCGTGTCCGTCACCGCCGCGTGCCCCATGTACTGCAGCGTCGACCCTGTCTTGATTCCAGTCGCGCTCGAGGTGGAGGTGAGCGGAGTGACGCCGTACTGCGCGCCTTTTCCGTGGAGCGGGATCACGCGCACGCCCAGCCGTATGCGCGCGCCCGGCGTGGTCACCTTCTGCCGAATGAACGCCGTGTCGAGCGGCACGGTGTGCTGGGTCGCGACCGTGTCCCGACCCACCGTGAGGCTTCCGATCGCCGGCCGCGTGACGAGGAGACCATGGATGGTGGCGGTGTCGAGATCGGGCACGCTCGCGTCCACGTCCACCACCTCGAAGCGTACCGAGTCCTTGTTGAGCGTCGTGTCCGGCAGAGCCGAGAACACGAAGTTCGCCGCGCTCACGCTCGCCACCGCGATTGCCGGCTTCGTCGTATCGGCGCGCGGGAAAAAGCGCGTGAGTGAGTCGTAGCGAATGATCGCGCCCGATACCACGCTGTCGCCGAGCAGGTCGGCGTAGCGGGCGACCAGCAGATTCGTTTCCGTTCCGAGCGGCGGCATGCCCGTGACGAGCGCCGAGGTGTCGAACACTTCCGACGCCACGAGCACCGTGTCGTGCACCTCGAGCTGCTGTCCCGGGCACAGCGATGGGCACGCGGCGCCGCCCGAAATGTTCTCGTTGCACGCGGCGAGCGTACACAGCGCGAGGCCGAGGAGCGGGAGCAAGCGGGGAATCGGCGCGCGGCGCACGGTCATGAGCGAGGGAGAGAAATCGAAGTGAAGGGCGCGGGGAGCAGCTGGTCGAGCGACCAGTGCAGCTCCGCACCCGCTGCGGTGAAGCTGTGGATCTCGAGCGACGGCGCGAACTCGGCGAGCACCTGCCGGCAGATGCCGCACGGTGCCACCGCCGGCGACGCATCGCTGACGATCACGAGCCGCGCGAACCGGCGCTCGCCGTGCGCGACCGCCGCGAGCACCGCCGCGCGCTCGGCGCAGAGCGACGCCCCGTACGAGGCGTTCTCCACGTTGCACCCGGTGAACACCTGTCCGTCGGCGGTTGCCAGCGCGGCACCCACCCGGAAGCGGGAATAGGGCGCGTACGCCCGCGCCATCACCGAGAAGGCGGCGGCGCGGAGGGTATCGATCGGGGCCGCTTCGGTCATTCGGCCATCAAAGAGCGCAGGTCGTCCTCGAGAAGTAGCTGGTCGATGTCCGAAAGGCCGTATACGCGCACTGCGCGGATTCCCATTGAACCCCGCAGGCGGCGTTCGGTGCCCCGCAACTCGAACAAAGCTACTAGGTTGGCCATCGAGTGCGCACCGGCGACAAGTGCTTCGAGCCGGTCACCCACCAGCGTATCGCCGCGGGAGTCTCGCGTGAAGAGCGGTGAGGAGCTCGTACGGGCTCGCGCCGGCGGCCTCCGCGAGCGTCTCGATGTGGATCTCCTCCGGTCCGTCGCGCCCCACGAGCGTGACCGCGTCGCCCACCCTGGCGCCCGCGCCGGTGACGTCGATCATCGTCATGTCCATGGTGACGACACCCACCACCGCCGCCCGCCGGCCGCCCGCCAGGAGCACCTCGGCGCGGTTACCGAGCGCGCGACGGTAGCCATCCGCGTACCCCACGGGTAGCGTGGCGATGGTGCGCTCGCCCGTCGCGCGAAAGGTCGCGTCGTAGCTCACGCTTTCCCCGGCGCGCACGGTGCGGAGCTCGACGATCCGCGCGCGCAGCGATGCCACCGGCTCCGGCCGCACGAGCGCGCCGGCGCCGCTCCCCACGCCGTAGAGAAATACGCCGGGGCGCGCCAGGCTCCACGGCGACCTCGCTCGCCGGACGATGGCCGCCGAGTTCTCGGTGTGCAGTATCGCGGGACGTTGTGGAAGCGCGTCGAGCGCGCGCGCGAATCGCGCTTCCTGCTCGCCCAGCGTGCCGTCGTCGAGCGATGCCGAGTGGAAGTGGGTGAAGGCGCCTTCGGGCGGGTTGGCGCGCAGTGCGTGCGCGAGCTCGGCGGCGAGGTCCCACCGCACGCCGGCGCGCGACATCCCGGTGTCGATCGCCAGGTGCCACGCGCCGCCGCCAAGCTGTGCCCAATCCGCGATGGACTCGGCGGACGACAGCGCGGGCATGATCGCCGCCTCGCGCACGGCGCGCAGCTCCCCGATGGAGACGGGAGTGAAGAGCATCACCCGTCGCGTGATCCCCGCGTCGCGGAGCTCGACTCCCTCCTCCACCGTCGCGACGCCGTACCCCCACGGGGACAGGCGCTCGAGCGCACGCACCACGGGGACGGCGCCCAGCCCGTACGCGTCGGCCTTCACCATTGGCAGGATCGCCGGCGCGCGCTCGGCGATCGCGCGCGCGTTGCGCACGAGCGCGTCGAGATCGACGTCGATCCAGCCGCGCATCAGACGCCGCGGCCTTGGCGCGCGCGCACGCGCCGGAATAGCTTTCGCGCCCCGGAGGACCGATGGCCGACAGACCGACGCTGGACGACGCGGTGGCGCTGATGCGCGACCTCCGCGCGCGCTGCGACTGGGACCGCGTGCAGACCCACGAGTCCCTTCGCCCCTATCTCATCGAAGAGGCGCACGAGCTCGACGACGCGCTGCGCCGCGGCGACGCCGGCGAGGTGCGGGCGGAGCTCGGTGACGTGCTGCTGCAAGTGCTCTTCCATTCGGTGATCGCCGAGGAGGAGGGACGGTTCGATGTGCGCGACGTCGCCGCGGCGCTCATCGACAAGATGCGCGCGCGGCATCCCCACCTGTACGGCGGCGGCGAGCGGCGGTCGTGGGAGGAGATGAAGGCGTCGGCCCGCGCGTCGATCGCGGATGGGCTCCCCGCATCGCTCCCCGCGCTGCATCGCGCGTACCGACTCCAGGAGCGGGCGGCCGGCGTCGGGTTCGACTGGAACGATACGGAAGGGCCGGCGCAGAAGGTGGAAGAGGAGCTCGGAGAGGTGCGCAAGGAGCTCGCGGAGCGCGGGTCGGCGCACGCCGATGCGCGGCTCGAGGACGAGCTGGGCGACCTGCTCTTCGCCTGCATCAATCTCTGCCGCCGCGCCGGGGTGCACCCGGCGCTCGCGCTCGATCGCGCCACCGACAAGTTCGTCCGCCGGTTCGAGGCGCTCGAAGCGCTCGCGCGCGACCGCGGCATCGTGCTCACGAACGCGGGCCTCCCGGTGCTCGATTCGCTCTGGGACGACGTGAAGCGCGCCGAGTAGCGTCACGCGCCCGAGCCCGTGAGCGCTCAGGGCTTGAGCCGGTGCATCATGCGCGGAAAGGCGATCGCCTCTCGCAGGTGGGGGAGCCCGCAGATCCACGCGATCGTGCGCTCGAGCCCGATGCCGAATCCCGAGTGCACGAACGTACCGTAGCGGCGCAGATCGAGATACCACTCGTACGCCGCGAGATCGAGCCCCTCGGCCACGATGCGCTGTCGCAGCTTCTCGTAGTCGTCCTCGCGCTGGCTTCCGCCGATGATCTCGCCGAATCCCTCGGGCGCGAGGAGATCGTCGCACAGCACCGTGCGAGGATCGGCGGGATTCTCCTTCATGTAGAAGGCCTTCGCCTCCTTCGGATAGTTGGTCACGAACACGGGCCGGTCGTAGTCCGCCACGATGAGCGACTCATCCTCCGCGCCCAGGTCCTCCCCCCACGTGGTCGCGCTCCCCTTGCGGTGCAGCAGCTCGATCGCGTCGCCATAGTCGAGTCGCACGAACGGGGTGGCGACCGCCTCGAGCTTCGAGAGGTCGCGCTCCAGCTCGACGAGCTCCGCCCGGCGATTCGCGAGCGCGCGCTGCACGAGGTAGAACACCAGCTCCTCCTGCAGGCGCATGTTGTCGTTCGAGTCGTTCCACGCCACCTCGGGCTCGATCATCCAGAATTCGGTGAGATGTCGACGCGTCTTGGACTTTTCGGCGCGAAAGGTGGGGCCGAAGGTGTAGATCTGTCCCCACGCCGCGGCCGCCGCCTCGCCGTAGAGCTGACCTGTCTGCGCGAGATAGGCGTTCCCCTCGTCGAAGTATTCGGTGGAGAACAATCCGGATCGCTCGCCGATCGCCGCGGTGAGGATCGGTGTATCGACGCGAAGGAATCCGCGGGCGAAGAAAAAGTCGTGGATCCCCTGTTCGAGCTCGCTGCGAATGGAGGCGATCGCGCGCTGCCGCGGCGATCGCAGCCAGAGGTGGCGATGATCGAGCAGGAAGTCGATGCCGTGCTCCTTGGGCTGAATCGGATAGTCGAGCGGGCTCGCACCGATGATCTCGATCTCGCTCACTCCCAGCTCGAATCCGCCGGGCGCGCGCGCATCCGGGCGCACCTCGCCGGTGACAGCGACGGATGTCTCGAGCGTGAGCTGGGCGAATCGCTCCCACACCTCGCCCGACACCGCGGTTTTCACCACCACGCATTGGAGAATTCCCGTTCCATCTCGCAGCACGAGGAAGGCAACTTTGCCCGACGAGCGCACCGTCGTGACCCAACCGCGTACGGTGACGACCCGGCCGGCCTCGCTGCTCAACCCGCTGATTCTTACGGAAGCCAATGTCTTTGATCTGGCTGAGGTTACGTTTGGGGAGCGCAAGCTATCCCGCCGCCGACGGGAGTGTCAACGTGCGCGAGCGCACAATACGCTGGCCGCGAGGTCAGGACGCGGAGTTGCGTGCGGCGGTGTGCATGTCCGATTTTCATGGATGGGCGACATGGCCGGCCATTTGCGATCGGCCGGCACAGCAGCACTCGGTGCGCCATGGCGATGACGGCGCTGCAACGATGGAGTTCATGAACGGTCTGCGGGTTGAATCCGGTCCTCCGGTTCGGCACACGAGGTCGCGCACGCGTGGTGCGCGCATGTCGAGCGCCCGGTCGCGATCGCGGGAGCGTGGGTCGTGACGATTCGTTCGAAGCTCGCCGTGGGGCTCTTCGCGAACCTGCTCATCCTGCTCGCGCCGCTCGCGTTCGCGCTGCACTCGCTCGAGCAGCTGCACATCTCGACGCGCGCGCTGCGCGACCACGCGTTCGGCGCCTCGCTGCATGTCGGGCGGATGCGCGCGATCGCGGACGAGCTGCGCCAGAGCGAAGAGCGGCTGCTATTCGTGCACGACACGGCGGCGCTCAATCACGTCAACGGGCTGCTGTCGCAGCTGCGCGCCATGAACGATTCGCTCCAGGGCTACGATCTGGAGCAGTCGCGCGAGCGCATCGACGCGCAGATCGCGAACCTGCAGCGCATCGCGCCGGTGGAGATGGCGCACGCGGCCGCGAGCCCCGCGGTGGCGGACAGCATCTCGACGCGGCAGTACCTTCCCGCCGAGCGCGCGATCGAGTCCGCGCTGCGCGACGCGGAGACCGTGCTCGGCGTGCGCACCACGTCGCTCGTGAACAGCGCCACGGAGCTGGTCGACAACACCACCGAGATCTCGGGGATCGGGCTGGCGATCGCCGCGAGCGTGGCGCTCCTCGTGTCGCTCGCGCTCTGGCGCACCGTGAGCCGGCCGGTGAAGGATCTCGAGGCGGGGATGGAGGCGGTGGCCGCGGGGCAGTTCGATCACAAGCTCGCCGTGTCGCCCACGCGCAACGATGAATTCGGCCGCCTCGCCGCGAGCTACAAGTCGATGGCGGCGCAGCTCGCGCAGCTCGACCGGCTCAAGGCGGAATTCGTCTCCGTCGCATCGCACGAGCTCAAGACGCCGATCAACGTCATTCTCGGCTATCTGCAGTTGCTCAACGAAGGCGTCTACGGACCCATCTCGGCCAAGCAGGGCGAGATTCTGCGCACGGTGGATGCGCAGACGCGCAGCCTGTCGCGCCTCGTGCACCAGCTGCTCGACATCAGCCGGTTCGAGGCGGGCGGCGGCAAGCTCGATCTCCGTCCGACGGATCTCGGACACTTTCTCAGCGACCTCGAGGATACCTTTCACGTGTTGTCGCTGCAGCGCGAGATTCACTTCCGGATCGTCCGCACCGGTCCCCTGCCGGCCGAGGTGGTGTGGGATCCGGACCGCATCAACGAAGTGCTGGGCAACCTGTTGTCGAACGCGTTCAAGTTCACGAAAAAGGACGGCACCGTGCAGCTCGAGGTTCAGGCCGACGGCGGACAGATCCGCCTGCGTGTCACCGACACGGGCGCCGGCATCCCGCCGGAGCAGCTGCCGCACATCTTCCGGAAATTCTTCCAGGCGGACAACCAGCACTCGGCGGCGCACGACGGCACGGGACTGGGGCTCGCGATCGCCAAGCAGATCGTGGACGCGCACGGAGGGAAGCTCACCGTGGAGAGTCTGCTCGGCGAGGGGACGACGTTCAGCATCACGCTGCCCGTGCGCACGGGCCCGCGGCCGCGCCGCCGCTCAGCCGCCACCGCCGCCGTGGACGCCAGCGCGTGAGAATTTGGACGCCGATCGCCATTCTCGCGCTGGTGGCCGGATGTGCTCATGCCGCGCAGTTCAGGACGGCGCCCGCCGATCGCGAGTGGAACGCCGCGCTCGAGACCGCGCAGCAGCTCGCCGCGAACGCGCGCTATTCGGCCGCCGACTCGGTGCTCGCCGACTTTGCGCAGTCACACGCCGGCAGCGCCGGTGCGCGCGAGGTGCCCTTCTGGCGCGGCGTGTTCGCGCTGGAGCCCGCGAACTCCGACGCGAGCGTGCAGACCGCCCGCTCGGCGTTGGATGAGTATCTCTCCGACTCGGGCTCGCTCGCGCACCGCTCCGAGGCGGCCGCGCTGATCCGCGCGACTGTCGTGATCGACTCGCTCTCCAGGGCGCGCGCGGCCGACAGCATCCCCTCCGTGCACCTCACCGTGGCGGACGACTCGCTCCGCGCGACCGCGCGCGAGATCGAAGCGCTCAAGAAGGTGAAGGCGCTACAGGACTCGCTCGACAAGACCACGGCGGAGCTGGAGCGAATCAAGAAGCGGCTCTCGACGGGGAAGCCGTAGGGGGGAGGGCAACTGCATTACCGCAACTGCATTACTGCAACTGCATCACCGCAACTGCATTACCGCAACTGCATTACCGCAACTGCATTACCGCAGAGGAACAGAGGAACGCGGAGGAACGCAGAGGAACAGCTACAACGGCGAAGGGACAGAAGAGGCGCGAGGAATTTGTAACACACGCCGACAACGTTTTTCCTTTTCAAAATACAACGACAGAAGATCCCCCCTTCCGTCAGTAGCCGTCCTCTGCGTTCCTCCGCGTACCTCGGTTCCTCTGCGGTAATGCAGTTGCCCTCCTGAACCCTCCCCCCTCCCTCATCCCACCCGAAACAGCGCCAGCGCCCGCGGAAATCGCTCGGCGAGCGCTGTCTTGATCGCCGCGTGCTCGCGCTTCTCGAGCGCCGGGTCGTCGCGCAGCATCTCCTCGGCGCTCTCCATGGCCAGGAGGTTGAGCGCCTCGTCGCGAATGGGATCGGCGTAACGAAAGGTCTTCTCGCCACTCTGCTGCGCGCCGAACAGGTCGCCCATGCCGCGCAGCCGCAGATCGTGGCGCGCGATCTCGAATCCGTCTTCGGTGCGCTCGAAGAGGCGCAGCCGCTCGAGCGCGTCCGGCCCCACATCGCCGAGCATGATGCACCAGCTCTCTTCGGCGCCCCGCCCCACCCGGCCGCGAAGCTGGTGCAGCTGCGAGAGCCCGAAGCGCTCCGGATGCTCGATCAGCATCACCGTCGCGTTGGCGACGTCGATTCCCACCTCGATCACTGTCGTCGCGACGAGCACGTCGATCTCGCCATCGCGAAAGCGACGCATGATGTCGTCGCGCTCGTCCGCGGGGAGGCGGCCGTGGAGCAGCGCCAGCCGGCGGTGCGCGAACGCTCCCCCGGAGAGCGCGGCATACATCGCTGTCGCACCCTTGAGGTCCGTCTTCTCCGACTCCTCGATCACCGGATACACCACGTACGCCTGCCGTCCCTTCTCCAGCTCGCGGTCGATGAACGCGAGCACGCGCTCGCGCGCGGAGCCGGGGCGGAGCGCGGTGGTCACGGGGTGGCGTCCCGGCGGCCGCTCGTCGATGACGCTCACATCGAGATCGCCGTAGAGGGTGAGCGCGAGCGAGCGCGGGATGGGCGTGGCGCTGAGGAGGAGCACGTCCGGGCGCGTGCCCTTGTCGCCGAGCGCGGCGCGCTGCTCCACGCCGAAGCGATGCTGCTCGTCGATCACGGCGAGGCCGAGGCGGCTGAAGCGCGTGTCGCCCTGCACGAGCGCGTGCGTGCCGACGACCACGAGTGGCTCCGCGGACTCCATGCGCGCGGCGGCCGCGCGGCGCTCCGCCGCCGTGGCGCTTCCGGTGACGAGCAGCACCGGCACGCCGAGCGGCTCGAGGAGGCGCGTGAAGGTGCGCGCGTGCTGCTCGGCGAGCAGCTCCGTGGGCGCCATGAGCGCGGCCTGGTAGCCGTTCTCCACCGCGAGGAGCATCGCGAAGAGCGCGACGATCGTCTTTCCGCTCCCCACATCGCCCTGCAGCAGCCGGTGCATGCGGCGGTCGCTGCACATGTCGCGGACGATCTCGCGCAGCACGTGCGCCTGGGCCGTGGTGAGCTCGAACGGGAGCGTGCCCTTGAGACGCGTGGTGAGATCGCGGCGGTTCTCGAAGCGGATCCCCTCGCGGTGCTCGCGGGCGAGGTCGCGGGCGCGCCGGTGCAGGAGCTGGACGAAGAGGAGCTCCTCGAAGGCGAGCCGCGCCATGCCGCGATCGGCCTCGGCGATCGAGCGCGGCCGGTGAAGAAATCGAAGCGCCTCCTGAAGAGGAGGAATTTTACTCCGTTTCAGGAGAGCGGCCGGGAGGTACTCGGAGACCAGCGGGAGCAGCGCGTCGAGGTGCGACTCGACCAGCGAGCGGATCACCTTGAACGACAACCCCTCGGTGGCGGGGTACACGGAGAGCACCCGTCCCTCCGTCATCGATTCGGCGTCCGCCCCCAGGTTCACCATCTCGCGCGGCTGGAGCTGCCGGCCGTGAAAGAAGCGCACGACACCGGTGAGCAGCAGCTTGTCGCCCTTCGCGATCACGCGATCGAGATACGGCTGCCCGGGCCACGACGCCTCGATCATCGCGCTGTCGTCCCTGATCACCGCCTGGAAGATGCGCAGCCCCTTTCGCGTGGGGATCACGCCCTTCGAGATCACGGTGCCGAGGACTGTCACGTCCATCCCGGGCTCGGCGCTCGCGATGGGCGCGATCGTGCTGGCGTCCTCGTAGCGGTGCGGGACGTGATAGAGCAGGTCGCGCGCGGTCACGATGCCGAGCTTGCGCAACAGCTCCGCGCGATGCGGACCGACGCCCTTGAGGTACATGACGCCGGTGTTGAGTCCGATCGGCGAGCCCGCCGCGCGCGTGCTCACTCCGCCGCCAGCAGCTCCGACGCGAACGATGCGGGGTCGAACGGAACGAGATCGTCGGCCTGCTCGCCCACGCCAACGAACTTGACCGGCACGTCGAGCGCCTCGTGCACGGCGACGACGATGCCGCCGCGCGCGGTGCCATCGAGCTTCGTGATCACGAGCCCCGTGAGCGGCACCGCGGCGCCGAACGCGCGCGCCTGCGCCACGGCGTTCTGTCCGATCGTACCGTCGAGCACGAGCAGCGTCTCGTGCGGGGCCCCGGGGATGCGCTTGGCGATCACGCGTCCAACCTTCTGCAGCTCCGTCATCAGCCCGTCCTGCGTGTGCAGTCGCCCCGCCGTGTCGATGATCACGACGTCGATTTCGCGCGCGACCGCGGCGTCGATGGCGGAGAAGGCCACCGACGCGGGGTCGGCGCCGGCCGTGCTTCCGGTGAACTGCACGCCGGCGCGCGTGGCCCAGAGCCGCAGCTGGTCGATCGCGCCCGCGCGATACGTGTCGCCGGCCGCCACCAGCACCGTTTTCCCCTCGCGCTTCAGTCGCGTGGCGAGCTTGCCGATGAACGTGGTCTTCCCCGCCCCGTTCACGCCGACGACGAGGATCACCGTGGGCGACTGCGCGGCGAACGACAGCGACGCGTCGCTCTTTCCCGCGCGCAGCGCGCGCTCGACGCCCTCGCGGAGCGCCTCGTGAAATTCCTCTTCCGTCTTCGCCTGGCCCCGCGCGGCACGGCCCTCTACCTCGGCCACGAGACGCAGCGTCACCGGCACCCCGAAGTCCGCCTCGAGCAGCAGCTCCTCGAGCCGCTCGAGCGAGCCCGCGCTGACGCCGCCGCGCACGAGCACGCCCACGTCGAGCAGCGCCACATCCTTGATCTTTTGCCAGAGCGAGCGCTTCGAGACATCGCCCTCGCGCCGCATGATTCTCGCCATCCTCTCTCCTCAGCGCCGCGGCCAGGCGGCGCGCATCATCGCAATCCCATCTGTCGTCGCAGCAGCCATTCGGCGCACAGCGCGGCAAGAAGCAGCAGGTAGATCCAGTGTTGGTCGCGGAGGCGCGGCTGATCGCCGAAGGGCGCCGCGCCGCCGACCGCGCCCGAGCGAACGTTCGCGCGCCGGGGGAGCAGCTCCCGCGAGGCGTTCACCACGAGCAGCGACGTGCCGCCCGCGGCGCGCGCTTCGTAGAGTCCCGCCTCGAGCGCCGCGCTCTCGGCGAGCGAGCCCGGGGCGCCGAAGCGAAGCAGCAGCGTGTCGGTTGCCGAGCTCCCGCGCCGCTCGAGCTCCACCCGCACGAGCGTGTCGGTACCCGTGCCGCGCCGCCACCGAATCGCATCGCCCGCGCGTACCACCGCGTCCGCGGGGAGCGCGGCCCGCGGATCCGGTCGCTCCGCGGTGAGCCAATCCAATATACCGCCCCAGAGCGTGGCGTAGGCGTCGGCGCTCACGCCGCCGCGAAACGCCCATCGCCAGAGTCCGGACGCGCCCACCACCACGGTGCGCCGGCCGCTCTCGCTCCCCGCGATCGCCACGCGTCTGTCGGTGCTGCGCGCCGGCGCAACGAGGAGGCCGTTCCACTCGCCGCGCACGCCCGCGTTCACGCTGAG
>Ga0207707_10003127_pt1 | contig 14701 bp, 11 predicted proteins | sample KBSC83BmetaG_FD_184336 | JGI IMG/M metagenome (GOLD analysis project Ga0207707, IMG submission 184336) | Corn rhizosphere microbial communities from Kellogg Biological Station, Michigan, USA - KBS C8-3B metaG (SPAdes) (version 2) | ecosystem: Host-associated > Plants > Roots > Rhizosphere ...
TGATATGTCGTGCGAAGAGTGAAGATATTGGTATTAAAGGCCACCTTGTCATTGTCGTAACGCTTCAATCTGCTCTTTGTGTAGTCGAGCGTGATACGCAGCGGGTTGGTCGGCTTGTATTCAAAACCGGCCTGCACGTCAAACTGCCAGCCGGGGCCGGGGTCGAGGCCGGGTACATCGTCGCATCTTGACGGGTCGATCTCGCACTTCGTCTGATACGCAATGAATGCCGGACTGACTCGCTTAAATCGCGGACCTGAACCGAAGTCGTAGTCCATCTGGCCAAAGATCGAGCCGACAAAGGCGTAGAAGTTAAATTGCTTGTTTACGATCTTATTTATGTTGAAACTGAGATATGGCTGGCGGGCATAACGCGTCGGCGAGCCAAAAAATGCGCCGGTAAGTCCGGTCTGAGGATTGCGCTTTGCGCCGAACTCCTCTTCATAGTCCTTTTCGAATTGATCGCCGGCCTCGAAATGGAAGAACACGCTTCCTTGCATCTGGCCATTTATACCGGCTCCCGCGAGGCCATATTGCGGACGCCCTGCGAAATCAAATGTGTACCTGATGAACTGATTTGCGTCGAGACGAATTAGCAATGCCTTTGGTTTCGACTTAGTGCTTTCGCGATAGACGAAAAAGCCCTGATTGCTGTTCGTCCGCTGTGTGAAGCCCGAGTCGGCGCGGTAATCGTTCGTCCGACCAAATATTTCGGCGAAATAACCGTGAGTATCCTTTGAATAGTCGAGGCTCCAATAGTATCCGAAGCCGCTGCCGGGCCGGTATCGCACGGAATCGGTGTTCGGATCGTAGAAATTCTTTTTCGAATATGTTCCGACGGCCTGAAAGGTCATCACGGTCGCCTTATTGACCTTGTACTTACCGTCAAAGCCGCCGACAAAGTTTCGGTTTTGCGGAAAAACGCGCGCGGTCCCAAAGAATCCAATGTTGTTATTCGCGCCAAAGTCGTGCTTTAAGCGAACCACGCTGAAGAGCGCATTCTTATCCAGGAATTCGCCCGTTGGGCACGGCTCGTCCGATCCATTTTGGCGTCGCGTAAGACATTGCTGATACTGTGTCCGATCGTCCTCCGAGAAGTTTCCGGGCGCATTATCGGAGGCGACCATGAAACCCACTGTGTCGCGGCCGATCTTACCGGTCAGCTTCGCCGCAAAGTCGGGATCGACGATGGTCCGCGAATAAAAGATCTGCAAAGGCGAGTCAAAAATGTCCTTCCCTTCTAAAAAGAAAGGCCGCTTTTCAGCGAAGAATATGGGAAAGCGCTGATTTGCCGTAACGACCGGCGCATCAGCTTCGATCTCGGCAAAATCGGGGTTGATCGTCGCGTCCAATGTCATGTTCGGCGACAGGGTGTATTTAAGATTAACGCCAATGTCCTTTTTTATTTGATGGTTAACGAATCTCCCGGTCGGAATTTCGTTAGCGGAAACGCGCTCGCCGCTTTCGCTGAGCGTTATGCTTGGAACGACCTCTAGAGTGTGCTCATATTTTACTTGGTCGAGACCGGTAATATGGCCGTGCTTGATCAGGAAACCCGAAACGTCGCGATCGTCCGGCAGCCACTCGTCAAACTCGTCATTGAACCGGTCGATGTTGCGAGCGACGCTGAAACCCCACGACTTGCCCTTGCCCGCCGTGTATCGCAGCGACTTGAACGGTATCTTGACTTCGACGGACCAGCCCCAATCTTCGATCACGCCCTTTGATTCCATGACGATATCGGGAGTGAAGTCGGCACCCTGGCCTTCGGTGTAGATCCCATCCTGCTGGACGCCGAGCGGATTAAAGCCCAGCACGTAAGCGCGACGCTGGTCGTTAAATGTATCCAACCACATCCGCACGTTGTCTTCGCCAAAAACATTGTCACGCTTTGCGACGCTCGCTCGGATCTTGTCCCTTTCGTCCCAGCATTTGAATGCTACATAGAGATTGTGCTCGTCATACATCATGTAGACTTCGGTCGGCTTTGAGGGTTCGGTGTTGTAGCCGGGGCCGGTCTGGTAGAAGTCTTTAAAAACGGCCGCCGTTTTCCAGGCGTCTTCGCTGATGTGGCCGTCGATAGTTATGGGCGTTGTGATCTCAGGTATGACGATCGGCTTTGCCTTTTCGGGCGGCACCGGCGTTTTACCGCCGTTTTTCGAGCGCGTGGCATCGCCGGGTGTGCTCACCGATGAGCTCGATTTCGATGACGAGGAAACGGCGTTTGAATTTTGTGAAATCGCGGGGACAGCAAAAATTATGAAAACCAGCAACGGGAAAAAATGCCTCATGACTGCTCCCAATGATTATAAAGACCTTGATCGGACGAATAAAACGAAATGACGCTGACTATAACGCCGTTCCGGTCATAAGGTTTCAAAAAATCTCCCCGGGGAGCCGTCAGGAATTTGAAGATCTATTACTTTTCGCTTAGCGTTGACGAGTTTCGGACAACAAGGTCGCCGTCACCGAAACTAAATTCGTATTTGGCGCCGCCTGAGCCGACACGCCATGTGCCGTTGTCGCGCTTTGCAAGATCAAATCCGTCGCTCTTGATCTCCTCAGTGTTTGAGGCGATATCGGCATTAGCGTTTGAAGGAAGCGTCAAGGTGATCTTTCCCGAGTCGGCATGTCCGGTCACCTTTGCGAATCTGCCCTCGAGGTAAACATCTCCGTCGTTTGTACAGGCATTCACCTCGCCTTCAAAACCAAGGACGCGTGCCCGCCCATCGCCGTTGACCAGCGTCAATTTTCCTTGCGAATCGCGGATGTTAATGGGTTCGTCATGGCCGGTAACCTCGAGATCGCCAGTGACGCCCTCGAGCCTGATCTCTTCGGTAGAGCTGACCTTGATATTCGATCTTTTCGGTACATTTATTTCTATTCGTGTCTTAATAGTGGATTTTCCAAATATGCCTGGTTGCGAATCGCTGTCGTCGCCCGAGATCTTTATATTAACTGTTGAATCGGTATGGCTTTCTGATACTTGAAGAGGGCTTGCATTTCGGCTGTTTTCGACCTGTGTCACGGAATACTGAACTTCGGACCTATCCCAACCCCGAATACGAACGGCACAGTCTACGGCGTCGATCGTAATTTTCGGAGTTCCTTTCACTGGTATCGAATTACTTTTTGCCTCCACTGTCGGAACGCCGGGCACGAACACCGCATCTCTCATTGCGGCAAGTGCCTGCTGCCGGCGTTCCATATTTTCCTGAATAGATTTTTCGACATCGATCGACTTGATCGACTGATCGATCGATTTCATGGTTTCGACCTTGATCTTGTCGAGCTGAGGACTGATCTTGACCATCTCTTTTTGAACGTTCTCAGTCGCGGTCCGCTGGGCGTCGTTGACCGAGCGGGCGATCTCGCGGTTCATTTTTGCGACATCGGCAGCCGACATGGCTTTCACGTCATTATCGCTGTCGTTGTCGTTGTCCCAATCGTCGTCGCCCTTGGTCAATAAATTGGTCGCCGGACTAAGCGGCCGGCCGTCGTTTCGATGTTTTACCGAAAGTCCACCGTTAACGCTTTCGAGTTTGATCGAGACCTCCCCGTTGCCGCCTGATCCGAGACGGCCCTTGAGATCTCGCCCGACATACTTCCCTTTTCGGACCGGCAGCCCAAAATCGTTCGTGATATTGCCGTTCACGGATTCAGCCGACAGCAAAGCGCTCGAATCCGAAGGAATAACGAGATCAACGGTGCCGTTGACTGTATCGAGGGAGATCTTGCTTCCGCTTTGCAGCCGTTCGAAATCGGCCACAACCTCGCCGTTGACGGTCGAGAGCTCGGCCGTGCCGCGAAGATTCGTCGCACGAACCTTTCCGTTGACGGCGGAGATCTTCGTAATATTCGTGAAATCCGCGATGGCAACATCTCCGTTCACGGTTTCGATCTCATCGAGGACGGCCCCGCGCGGAACGGAAAGCTGATACTCCACCTTCAGATTTTCGTTATTCCGCCAGTTACCGTTACCGTTTCTCGATTTCCAGTCGCCATAGTCCGTCTCGATGTCCAGATAATCAGGCCGAGCGTCGATCTTGATATCGACATCGGCGAGACGTTCCTTGGTATCGGCGGACTTTACGGCAACCATTTTTACCTCGTTCTGGTCCCAAGCCGTTAACGTGATCGAGCCGTTGACGTTCGAGAGACTGACGCGGCCATTCGGGTTTAATGGAAAGGTCTTCTCGATCCGTTCGGTCTCGCCCTGTTTTGCGGCCTGCGCATCATAATTGACGGGCACCAGGACGGTTTTGTTAACCGTGAGGCCGTCCGTTCCGGAAGAAAACAGCAATCCGGCAAATACCAGTGAATAAAGCCAGCTCATAGATCAGATCTCCTTGTTTGATCTCAAAAAAGTGGGGTTTAGCCCTGTCTGACGGTTAAACACCGTAATGACCGCATTTGTGACAGATTTTTGATGCTTGCCGACCTGTGACAGAACGCCGGTATCCGTCGAAAGGTTCAATAGATCGCCGGTGTACCAAAATACAGTCCGCCATGAAAGCCCGGCACCAAACGTGGTATAAGAAAGGACGCTGGTGAGACGAGTCAGTTTTTGTAACTGATCTTGCGGTCGAAGTCACTTTAGCTACACGAAAATGGCGGCATCTTCGATGAACAAGCTCTTGCTCTTCTCACTTTTGCCTCTGGTTTTCGCAGGCTGTCAAACAACTGCACCGACATCAAACAACGCTTCAACCGGCAACGGAACGGTAACGATCTCGGCTGCCGCGTCGCTCAAGGATGCATTCAACGAGGTTGCCGCTGTTTACAGGAAGCAAACGGGTCGGGACGTGACATTTAATTTCGGTGCGTCGGGTACGCTGCAAAAACAGATCGAGACCGGCGCTGAAGTGGACATATTTGCGAGTGCCGGCGAGCAGCAAATGGACGCCCTCGTCTCGGAGCAATTGATCGACAATGACACGCGCCGTGATTTTGCAAAGAACGAGCTTGTGCTGATCGTGCCGCAGGACTCGGAAATAAAAATCACCGGTTTTGATCAATTAGGCAGCAAGGAAATAAAACGCATTGCCGCCGGCAATCCAAAAACTGTCCCAGCCGGGCTATATGCGCAGCAGGTTTTCGCCTTCATGAAACTCGGCGACGCGTTTCAGCAAAAATTGGTACTCGCCGAAGATGTTCGGCAAGTGCTCGACTATGTCGTGCGCGCCGAGGTCGATGCAGGAGTGGTTTATAAGACCGACGCGATGGTCGCCGGCGATAAGGTAAAGGTCGTTGCAACAGCTCCGCCCGATAGCTACGACCCGATCCTTTATCCCATTGCCGTCGTCAAGGACACCGCAGACAAACAGGCAGCGCGGCAATTCATTGACGTGCTTACGGGACCGGACGGGCACGCAATACTCAGTAAATATGGTTTCTCGACTCCGAACACAAAATGATCTTTGAGGCTCTAAGGATATCGATCATCGTTGTCACTTTTTCGACGATCATTATCGGTGTCGTCGGTGTCGCGCTCGCCGTTCTTCTCGCAAAATACAACTTCAGGGGGAAGGAAGTTCTCGATGCGCTTTTGACGCTGCCGCTCGTTCTGCCCCCGACCGTGACCGGTTATTATCTTTTGGTGCTTTTTGGCCGCCGCGGTCTGATCGGCGGATATGTCTACGAACTGACTGGACGAACGATCGTCTTCACTCTTGAAGGAGCGATCCTGGCGGCAGTCGTGGTTTCGCTCCCGCTGATGATCAAAGCCGCTCGAGCCGGAATAGAGTCAGTCGACCCGGAATACGAAAGGGCGTCTTTCACGCTCGGGAAGAGCCGTCTCGAAACCTTTTGGCGAATAACGCTGCCGCTCGCGAAACGAAGCATCGTCGCCGGGCTGGTCCTCAGCTTTGCGCGGGCCCTGGGCGAGTTTGGAGCGACATTGATGGTCGCCGGCAACATACCCGGCCGGACGCAAACCATGCCGATGGCGATCTACGAAGCAATGGTCTCGGGCGATGATCGCGAGGCCCAAATTTTGGCGATAATTCTTACCGCGATCTCACTTGTCGCGATATACCTGACAAATCGATTTTCCAGATCGGCTATCTTTGGGTAGAGAAATGGGGACCGTTGTAAACGTTAAAAAGCTCCTCGGTCGCGATGCCGCGTCGGCCTTCGAGCTCGATATCAGCTTTTCGGGTGGTGATGACGTGACCATCCTGAGCGGTCCCTCGGGTGCCGGAAAGACGACAACGCTGCGGCTTATCGCCGGCATTCTTTCGCCCGACGAAGGCTCGATCGAGGTCGGCGGACGGACGTATTTTGACTCCGGCAAGGCTATCGACCTGGCGATTCAGGAAAGGCGTGTTGGGTACGTCTTTCAGGACTATGCCCTGTTCCCACATCTCACCGCGCTTCAAAATATCGAGTACGGAATAAGGAACAAGCACACACGCCGAGAAAAAGCCCAGGAAATGCTCTCGCTCTTTCGGATACAAACGGTCGGCGGCAGGCGGCCGCATGAGATCTCAGGCGGTGAGAAACAGCGTGTCGCGCTGGCCCGCGCGCTGGCGTCCGAGCCTGAGATACTGCTGCTTGACGAGCCGCTTTCCGCGGTCGATGTCGAAACGCGTACGGCCCTTTTAGACGAGATCGAATCGATCCAACGACAGGTGAAAATACCCATCGTTTACGTGACTCACAACCAAGCGGAGGCTGAACGTCTCGGTATGCACCGCGTCGTGCTTGACCACGGTCGGGTCAGATCGTCGACCTGACCAACGGCGAAAAGGAAGATCGGTGGTTTGCACGACGTCGGTCATGGTTTTGTCAATGAAAACGAGGCGCCGCCACAAGCGGTTGCCTCTTGTCATCTGTGGTATGATAAGCGGCGTTCGCTCGGCGGACTCTTCCCAGGACTTTTCAGGACACAACTTATTGTGGTTTGTCGCCATCGGAATTTACATTCTATGGGCGATTTGATAGCTTTATACGTTTGAACGAGGGGGCCAAAGGATCAACGGGAATGAATCTCAAACAAACGCGGCTGCACATACTGCGTGAACCCCAAAACCTGACCTCAAAGGCACGGACCGGCGTCTCTCTGCACTGTCACACAGAGCATTCAAAGGAAATGCTCGACTTCGTTCCGCATTACGCTGATAAACTGCCTATAATTTCTTACTTTTGGCACAAAGAGCGCGATAAATATCACGAAAAGGAAGGACGAGCCGTCGATTTTTCGACCGCCTATTGGTCTCCGCCGCTGACGGCGATGGGCGTTTACAATATCGAGAAAAGCCAGATCGAGGGTGCTGGTTTAAGACCGATCGTTTCGCTGACGGACCACGACAGCATTGGAGCCAATTTTGAGGTCAATGAGAATGAGCCGGCACCGATCTCGCTTGAATGGACGGTTCCCTTCGAATTCGGCTTTTTCCATGTCGGCGTACACAACCTGCCGAAGGACAGAGCCCGTGAGCTGACCGATACACTGCTCGACTTTACCTTTAATAAGGAAAACCATACGGACGAGCGGCTGACCGAAATGTTCGCGATGCTCAACGAGATCCCGACTGTGCTGGTGATACTCAATCATCCGCTGTGGGACATCGAGCTGGTCGGTGACAAACGGCACCAGGAGCTGCTCAAGAATTTTATCCGCAAGCACGGAAAGTGGATTCACGCATTCGAGATCAACGGTTTTAGATGCTGGTCGGAAAACAAGGCAGTCATCGAGCTGGCCGAAGCGCTCGGCATCCCGATGGCGACAGGCGGCGACCGTCACGGCTGCAAACCGAACACGGTGGTAAACCTTACCGACGCGTCGACGTTTGAAGAGTTCGTCGATGAGATCCGCGAGGGCCGCAAGAGCGAGGTCGTGTTGATGCCGGAGTACGAGCGACCGCTGCATTCAAGGCAGCTGCAGTCGTTTTCGGAGATACTAAAGTTTTATCCCGACTCTGCTGAGCATCGGCGACGCTGGTTTGACAGAGTATTTTTTGATAACGGCGACGGCAAGGGCATCGTGCCGCTGTCAGCGCACGGATGGAAACGCGGCGGTCCGACGTGGCTTCGGGCGGCGATCTGGACCCTCGGATTTTTAGGGAGCCCGACGATGCGGCCGATCTTTCGCATTGCAAGAAAACGCGCCGACCGAGTGCCGCGCGATGTCGAGAAGACTGAATTCCGCATTCCTGAACGCGAGGAAATTCTCGGTGAATTGAAGTCGCGAACGGCGTGAACGTTTTGCCGAAGAAGTGCCGAGTTTTTTAGAGACCAAAGGCGGGCCGGTGCCCGCCATAATTTTGTAAGGAAATCGTTTTTTAATGAGTAAGTATTTACGCGTCGCATATTTTCCGGACTCGTTTCTGGAGGTCGACGGCGTCGCGATGACAAGCAACAAACTGGTCAAATTTGCCCGCGAGCGCGACCTGCCGTTTTTGTGCATCCACGCCGGGCTGCGCACAGAAACGAAACAGGACGGCAGCATCACCAAATTTGCGCTAAAGCGGTCGCCCTTGTCGATACCGTTAGATCATTCGCTCAAATACGATCCGTTCTTTCAGCGTCACCTAAAGAAAGTTCGGCAGGCAATGATCGATTTTAAGCCCGATGTCGTACATATCACGGGACCCAACGATGTCAGCATCATGGGCGCCTGGATGGCGTGGAAACTTGACCTGCCGTTGGTCGGCTCGTGGCATACGAACATTCACGAGTACGCCGCGCGGCGTTTGAGAAAATCGTTGTGGTTTGTGCCCAAGCGGGTCCGTTGGGAATTCACAAAATTTATCGAGCGACAGATACGCACCGGGGCAAAGCTTTACTACACGATGCCGCAGGTCTTGCTCGCGCCGAACCAGGAGCTGGTCGAAATGCTTCAGACCGGCACGCCGCGCCCGTCAAAGCTCATGATCCGCGGGGTCGACACCAATGTGTTTTCACCCGAGAAACGCACTATCGACGACGGCGTGATAAGGTTCGGTTTTGTCGGCCGACTGAGAGCGGAGAAGAATGTGAGGATGCTCGTCGATCTTGAAAAGAAATTGCTCGAGGCCGGCTGCACCGGCTTTCGATTTCTGATAGTCGGCGAGGGCGACGAACGCAAATACCTCGAAGCGAACATGAAAACGGCCGATTTTACAGGCTTTCTCGAGGGCGAAGCGTTGTCCGAAGCGTATGCCAACATGGACGTTTTCGTTTTTCCGTCGGACACAGACGCATTTGGGAACGTGCCCCAGGAAGCGATGGCGTCAGGCGCGCCGGCTCTGGTGTCTGATAAAGGCGGCCCGAAGTTTTTCGTCAAAGACGGCGTGAATGGATTTGTCGCATCGGACCTTGATGGATTTGCAAAGTACGCGAAACAACTGCTTGACGATCGCGACCTCCTGGCGCGGATGAAAGTCACCTCGCGGGAATTTGCGAAGACACGCACATGGGAATCGGTCTTTGAGACCGTGTACGAAGCATATTCCGAAGCGAAGGACAGGCTCGATACGATCAGGGCCGAGGAGCCGAATCGACGAAAGCGGGTCCTCTCCGTGCTGCGAAAATCGCCTGTCGCCCGACACTGATACTCAAGCTAATGGACGCTTCTATTCACAGCACATTTCCCACCTCGACTCGCCTCTCCGACATAACGCGCTTTTTGCTGCGTCACCCGCTGCAGTCGATGATCATGCGGTGGAATTGGAAGGCAGCGTCGCTCAGCGCGCTACTTCGCGCGTCGATCTACCTGACGGCATATATAAAGCACGGCATGGCCGAAGCGATCGGCGTCACGGTCGCGCTGTCGGTCTTTCGATTTCTTTTTGGCGGCGTCAATGGCGCGATCATACAATCTTATCGACGCGTTCAGCCGGCATGGCACGCGGTGTTGACGGTGCCGCTGTTTCTGGCGGCGCTTAGTCATGTGATGGAGTATTTCGTTCTGACGGGCTACGACTCCGTGATCGGACCCATTCCAAAAAAGAACGCGATCCTGTATTCAGTCATAGTCTCCATCATTTCGGCGATCTTTAATCTTTTCGCAATGCGTCGCGGGGTGTTGATCGTCAAGGACGAGACGATGCAGTCGTTTTGGCGCGACCTGGTCCGGATGCCGTGGCTGATCTTCGAGTTTATTTCGTTTCCACTTATTTGGACATACAAGCGTCAGAAGAACCGTTTGCGAAACGCGAGAGACACCGAGGAGTAGGGTCGCAGGTAGCGACAGTTCAGAGATAAAAAATTGGTCCGATCGAGGTGGGACGACAAACCAGAGGGCCGTCTGGGGCATCTAGGGTGACATCACTTCGGCTTCCGGCTGAACTCAAATAGAGGACAATGAACGAGCCTGGGGAAAGTTAGCATTTCTCCTGTTGAGCATATTTCCAGAGGTTCGAATGAAATCTGTCCACATAACGAACTATTACCACAAAGACTCCGGCGGGATCAGCACCACCTACAACAAGCTGCTCGAAGCGGCGAACCGTCGCGGGAGACAAGTCCGCCTGATTGTGCCGGGCGAGGAAGACGGCGTCGAGGACGTGGGCGAGTTTGGCCGCATCTACCAGGTCAAGGCAAGCCACTCACCCGTTTTTGATAAGCGTTACCGGATAATGTTGCCGTGGAAAACATACATCTTCGATCAGGCGCCGATAAAAAAGATATTACGAGAGGAAAAGCCCGACCTGATCGAGATCGGCGAGAAATATACGATCAGCCTGATGGCAGGTCTGCTGAGAAAGCACATTCTAACGATAGGTTCGCCGCGGCCGCTGTTGGTGCATTTTTCGTGCGAGCGGATGGATGACAACGTCGCGTCATTTATCACCAGTGGACGTCTGAGCCGTTGGTTCTGCCGCCGATTTATGGGTGCGTTCAATCTGCCAATGTTCGATTTTCATCTTGCGAATTCGGACTACACGGCGGGTGAGCTCTTCGAAGCGCTGTCGCCCGAGAAGCGGCCGCATCGATCGGCTGCGTTTGTAAATCTCTGCTGGCGCATCTTTCGCGCGCCTAAGATCGCTTTGAAGGACCGAGTATTTGTAAATCAGTGCGGCGTCGACAATGTCACATTCTCACCGAAACATCGAGACGCCTTGTTCCGCGAAAAACTGATCGCTGATCTGGGCCTGCCTGAAAATTCGCGTGTGCTGCTTTACGCCGGACGGATATCGCCCGAAAAGAACGTCCGCTTGCTGATCGACCTGATCAGGGAGCTTGGCCAACAGAGTGAAAATAATTATCACTTGATCGTCGCCGGCGACGGCCCGGCCCTCGACGACCTGCGGGCCGAATCGCGTCGAAAGGTGCCGGGTAAAATAACCTTTCTCGGTCATTTGGGTGACAAGCTCGAGCTCGCCCGGTTGTACGCGAACGCCGACGTTTTTGTGCACACAAATCCGAACGAGCCGTTTGGCATTGCGCCGCTCGAGGCCCTGGCCTCTGGCCTGGCCCTGGTCGCGCCGAACGCCGGCGGCGTTCTATCGTATGCCAACGACGACAATGCCTGGCTCGCGCGGCCAAATGGCAAAGCGTTTGCTGCCGCGGTCGACGATGTATTTTCGGACCAATGTCGGCGTCTGAAAAAGACCGAGAACGGCGTCCGAACGGCGGCGCGATATACATGGAATGCGTCCACCGACGCTCTCTTCGCGATCTATGACGAGATGTACGCCCGGTTTCGCTCGGAACCGGAGATGTACGATTACAGAAAATTCCCGAGAGAGATCAACTTTGCGGCGAACCTGACGGCTTGATAAAATTCAAGCCATGCACGATCAGACGGGAAACGGCATCCCGCCCCCATTCAAGTCGGTCCACATTACAAATTTTTATCATAAGAATTCGGGCGGGATAAGCACCTCATATAACAATCTGCTCGCGGCTGCGACGCGCCGGAGGCGGCACGTGCGCCTGATCGTTCCGGGAGAAACGGAAAGCGTCGAGACGCTCAGCGAATTTGCAAAGATCTATTATGTGGCCGCAAAAAGGTCGCCGATCGTTGATCGCCGGTACCGCGTCATGATGCCATGGCAATATATGATGAAAGGCTCGGCAATTCGAAAGATCCTGCTCGAAGAGCGGCCGGACATGATCGAGGTAACCGACAAATACACGCTGAGTCTGATCGGCGCGATGATAAGGACGAACAACTTTCGTCGCCTCGGCCGGCCGATGCTCGTCCATTTTTCCTGCGAGAGGATGGATGACAACGTGCGGACATTCCTGGGTATCGGCGGGGCCGGAAAATGGTTTACGAACCGGCTGATCCGCTACTATCATCTTCCGTCTTTCGATTTTCATATCGCGAACTCGGAGTACACGGCGGCCGAATTTTTCGAATCCGTGAAGGGCCGTCGCGGCGGGCTTGCGAGGCGGCTCCAGGCCTCTATCTGGAAGTGGCTCAAGGCCCCCGACGTCCCGATCGAGGAACGCGTACATGTCTGCCATCGAGGTGTCAATATTCGGCGATTTAATTCGGATAGTCGTTCGGCCGCGGCCCGCAGCGAGATCTGCCGTCTTGCGGGCGTTCCCGAGTCGGCCGTGCTTCTGTTTTATGCAGGACGCTTGTCGCCTGAAAAAAATACCGGATTGCTGCTCGAGGTCATGAAGCTGCTCGCGACGGACGGTGACCGCGATCACCGGCTGCTCATCGCGGGTGATGGGCCAAAGGCAAAGTGGCTGGCGGCCCGCGCCGAACGTCATATTCCCGGAAAAATCGTGCAGCTTGGGCACGTCGACAAGGAACAGCTCGCCAGGCTTTACGCGAACGCCGACGTGTTCGTGCATCCAAATCCGCGCGAGCCGTTCGGCATCGCTCCGCTCGAGGCGATGGCGTCGGGTCTGCCGCTCGTCGCGCCGAACTCGGGCGGCATTCTCTCGTACGCGAACGAGGCAAACGCATGGCTGACCGAGCCGCACGCCGCGTCATTTGCCGCAGCCATCCGCGACGCGGTTGCGAACGAACCGCTCCGCAGGTCCCGGATCGAAAATGGGTTGGCTACGGTTGAAGAAAATCGGAGCGAGACCTCGGCCGAACGATTGCTTGATACATACGATCGGCTCTACGCCAAATTCATGGCAAAGAGAACTGCATTTACCGGCGAAGGCAGCGACGACGCGATCAGGCCGCGAACTTCTGATTTTTCTAATGCTCGAACTCATCTTCGCTAACCTAGGCGTGCGTCCGCTCCGGACACTGATCAGTGTCATCGGTGTTGCGCTTGGCGTGACGCTCGTCGTGTTGTTTACGGGCCTGGCGCGGGGCATGACTAACGATATGGTCCATCGCGCCGCAAACTGGAAAGCCGAGATCGTATTTGCGCGGCCCGGCTCGGACCTTCAAACTTCGAATGCGCCGGTGAGCACGGCCTATGTACAAAAGTTGATGGATATCGAAGGCGTGAAAGCCGCGGTTCCGGTGATAAGAAACATCACGCCTAATTCTAAGGGCCGATTTGGCATCATCCAGATCGACGGCGTCGATTGGGAGCCGTTCGCCGAGATGAACGATATGCGGCTCGTCAGTGGCCGCGCACCCGCCACAAATGATGAGGTGATCGTCGATCAGCGTCAGGTCCGCGAAGAGAACCTCCATCTTGGCGACTCGATCGAGCTTTTCGGCAATCAGAATTACAAGGTCGTCGGTGTGTTCGATCCGCCTTCAGGGTCGCGGATCAAGATGTCGCTCGCCGCTATGCAGGATGTGCTCCAGGTGCCGAACAAATGCACGTATATTCTGGTCAAGACCAAAGACGGCTACGATCCTGAAAAGGTAGCGGAGCGCATCAACGAAGTTTTACCCGGCAATAAAGTTAACCTGACGGTCGATATCGTAACCGACGCGATGCAGCGGATTCCCGGCCTCAACACTTTTCTCCGTGTGCTCGTCGGACTCGGCGCGTTCGTCAGCACGATCTTTGTCCTGCTATCGATGTATACGACGATAACGGAACGGCGAAAAGAGATCGGCATTCTGAAATCGCTCGGCGCTTCGACCGGTTTCATTATCAGCGCGATCGAGGGCGAGGCACTTCTTATCGGAGTCCTCGGCGTTGTGTTAGGTATCGCTATCTCATACCTCACGTCTTTTTCGATCGGGAAGGAATTTGAATTACCGTTTGAATTCAGCACCGGATGGATCATGACCGCCATTGCTATCGCCGTCGGCGGCAGCCTGATCGGCGCTCTATATCCGGCCTGGCGCGCAGCCGGCATCGACCCTGTCCAGGTCATGGTTAACGAGTAAGCCTCACCTGCGCCTGGCGACGATCACCGCCAGGATACCACCCAAGATCAGTCCAGCGGCTATCGCCAGTCGCGTCGTGGCCGGCTCGGACAAGAGTACTATTCCGAATCCGGCGGTCAGCAGCGGAACGGCAAGCTGCAATATCGCGGCGCGTGTCGCCGTCAGATGTTTGAGCGCGGCGTACCAGATCGTATAGCCGATCCCGGACGTCACCGCACCGGAAGTCGCCGCGAGGATCAGTCCGTTGGTCGACAGATCTATCTTCGAGAAAAACGGTATCGCCGCAATAACGATCATCGGCACTGCACGTAAGAAGTTTCCGGTTGTATCGGCAAGCGGCGCAGTGCTGCCGCGGCCTCTGAGCGTGTAAAGTCCCCAAGCCGCACCGGCACCGGCCATTAAGGCCGATCCGCCCAGCGGAGGCGCGGCGAGGCCCGGCAGAACGAGATAAATAAGGCCCGCGACGGCCGCGACCAGTCCGATCCATTCCAGCACATGAGGGCG